>JACCDS010425750.1_pt1 | contig 19791 bp, 16 predicted proteins | sample 7446441 | NCBI WGS metagenome assembly JACCDS01 (sample SAMN15323445, study PRJNA562643) | freshwater metagenome | isolation source: river surface water | place: USA:Blue River Watershed | collected 2017-08-17
CCTGCTTCTGGTTGTTGCCTTCCAGGCAGACGCGGTCGCCGGGTTGCAGCACGGCCTCCAGCAGCTCGACGATGGCCTCGGTGGCCACGTGCCGGCCCTGCAGCCGGCTGCCTAGCGCCTGCGCGGCGCCGGCCAGCCGCTCACGGCGCTGGCGGTCGCGCTGGTCCCAGACGGGAGGGTTCATTGCAGAACTCCTTGATCGGGCCAAGCGCCGGGCCGCTCCCAAGCCGGCCCGTCCTGGCGATGTGCTTGCGGCTCAATGCCGCAAGCATCGCCGTCCCCCCCTCGGGGGATCGGCCAAGGTATTCCTTGGACGAGGGGCTTCATTTCACGGCGCCCATGACGACGTCCGGCAGGCCCGTGGCAATGCCCGGGAAGATACAGATCAGCAGCACCGCCAGCAGCATCAGCACAACGAACGGCAGCACGCCCCAGATGATGTCGCGCAGCTCGATGTCGGGGGCGATGTTCTTGATGACGAAGATGTTCAGCCCCACCGGCGGGTGGATGAGGCCGGTCTCCATGACGATGGTCATCAGGATGCCGAACCAGATCAGGTCGAAGCCGGCGGCCTTGAGCGGCGGCAGGATGATGGGCGCGGTCATCAGGATGATGCTGACCGGCGGCAGGAAGAAGCCCAGCAGGATGACCATCAGCAGCACGGCCGCCAGCAGCACCCACTTGGACAGCTGCATGTCGACGATCCACTGCGCCACCGACTGGCTGATGTGCAGATAGCTCATCACGTACGAGAACAGCAGCGACATGCCGATGATGAACATCAGCATGGTCGACTCCTTGAGCGTCGACGTGAGGATGGGCGCCACATCGCGCGGCCGCCACACGCCGTAGATGGCGGCGATCAGCACCAGCGCCAGCAGGGCGCCCAGGCCGGCGGTCTCGGACGGCGTCGCGAAACCGCCGTACAGCGCCACCATGACGCCGATGAGCAGCAGCACGAACGGCACCACGCGCGGCAGCATCTCGAACTTCTGGCGCGTCGTGAAGCTCTCGCGCTCCAGCAGCGGCGAGGCCGCACCGCTGCGCTTGAACTCGGCCTCGGCCAGCGCGTGCTCCTTGCGATAGCGCAGGCCGGCGTACACCGCGAACAGCACCACCAGCAGCACGCCGGGCACGATGCCGGCCAGGAACAGCCGGCCCAGCGACTGCTCGGCCGCCACCGCGTACAGGATCATCGTGATCGACGGCGGCAGCAGGATGCCCAGCGTGCCGCCGGCAGCGATGATGCCGGCCGCGAACCCGGGCGAGTAGCCGCGCTTGCGCATCTCGGGAATGCCGGCGCTGCCGATGGCCGAGCAGGTGGCCGGGCTGGAGCCCGCCATGGCGGCGAACAGCGCGCAGGCGAACACGTTGGCAATGCCCAGCCCGCCGGGGATGCGCCCCATCCAGACGTGCATGGCGGCGTACAGGTCCTGCCCGGCGCGGGACTTGCCGATCGCCGCGCCCTTCAGGATGAACAGCGGAATGGACAGCAGCGTGATGCTGGCCATCTCTTCGTAGACGTTCTGCGTGACCGTGTCCAGCGCGGACGCCGGCATGAAGATGGCCATGAACAGCACCGCCACGCTGCCCAGCGCGAACGCGATGGGCGCGCCCGAGAACATGAACAGCAGCGTGACGACGCCGAACAACGAGCCGAGGACGAGCATGCTCATGCCGCAGCCCCTTGTGATGTCTTGAACAGCCCGTTGATGCGGGCGATGAGCTGAACCAGCAGCTGCACGCTCATCAGCGTCATGCCGGCGGCCATCAGCCCGTACGGGATCCACAGCGGCGGCGCCCAGGACGACGAGGTCGTCTGCCCCTCCACCCAGGCCTCGTGGAACAGCACCCACGACTTCCAGGCGAAGAAGCTGCAGAACGCCGTGCACATGAGGTCCACAAGCATGAGACGCAGCTTGTTCACCGCGCGCGGCAGCAGGCCGGCCACGGCCTCGATGCCCACGTGGCCGCGCAGCGACTGCACGAAGGCGCTGCACATGAACGTGGCGCCGACGAGGCAGAACACGGCCGCCTCGTCCTGCCAGTCGGTAGACGCCTTCATCACGTAGCGCGAGATGATGCTGTAGGTCAGCACGCTGGACGCCACGAGCAGCGCCAGCATGCCGAGCACGACCATCGTGCGGTTGATGAGGTTCAGCCCCCGCGCAATGGGCAGCAGCAGGCGGGGCGTGTCGGGGTCGATGCCGGCGCTGGCGGCGCCGGTGTCAAGGCCGTGGCTCATCGTCGTGCTCAGAGCAGCTTCTGGGCGGCCTTGAGGATGGCGGCGCAAGACTCGTTCTTCTCGCCGAAATCCTTCCAGGCCGTCTCGCGTGCAATGGCCTGCCACTTGTTCAGCGTGGCCTCGTCCATGTCGTAGACCTTGGCGCCGGCCTTGGCGTACACCGAGGCCGCCAGCTGGTCGTCGGCCTTGGCCGCGTCACGCGCGAAGACTTCCATCTCGGCGCCGACGGCCATGATGACCTCCTGATGCGCCTTGGGCAGCCGGTTGAACACCTCCTTGGAGATCATCAGCGGCTCCAGCATGAACCAGTAGGTGCGCTGGCGGCCCGAGGTGAGGTGCTTGGCGAGCTCTTCCAGCTTGAAGGAGATGAAGCTGGTGGACGACGTCATGGCGGCGTCCATCGCGCCGGTTTGCATGGCCGCGTAGATCTCATTGGACGGCAGCGTGATGACCGAGGCACCCGCCTGCTTGAGCATCATGTCCATCTCGCGGCTGCCGCCACGCACCTTCAACCCCTTGGCATCGTCGGGCGTCACCAGGGGCCGCGCGCGGCTGGCCACGCCGCCTGCCTGCCAAACCCAGCTGACAATCATCACGCCCTTGTCGTCCAGCACCTTGGACAGCAGCTTGCCGGCCTCGGCCGCCTTCCAGGCCGCACCCTGCTCGTAGCTGGGCACCAGTGCGGGCATCAGGCCGGCATTCGTCTCGGGCACCTCGCCGCCCGCGTAGGACAGCGGCACCAGGCTCATGTCCAGCGCCCCCTTGCGCATGGCCGAGAACTGGGCATTGGTCTTCATCAGCGACGAGCCGGGATAGACCGACGCCTTCAACGCGCCACTGGTGCGCTTGTCGATCTCGGCCGCGAAGCGGCGGCACAGACGGTCCCGAAAGTCACCCTCGGTCAGCGTGCCGCTGGGGAACTGGTGGGAGATCTTCAGGCCGCCCGTCTGGGCAAAGGCATCGGTCCAGCCAGTGGCAGCGGCCGCGCCAGCGGCGGCGACCCATTGACGTCGTGTCAGGTTCATCAGGTTGTCTCCAGAGTGCGCCTAGGGTTGGCGGTCAGCATCCTTAGTTTGGAAGCCCCCCACCCCGCCGATCAATCAACCTCGCCAGGCGACGTTTACGCCGGCTGAAAAGATCGTGGGTTAACCCTTAAGGCTGTCCGCATGGCTGCGACATGCAGCCAGCAAGGACAGGAGGTTAGGGTCGCGCTCTCGGGTACGCAAGAAAACCACGCATATCCGGTGCGGCATACGGTATTTTTTCTGCAGCGGCACGAGGCACACGTTGCGCGGCAGCACACCGCGAATGCGCCCCGGCAGCAGCGTGCAGCCGATGCCGCCACCCACCAGGTTCATCAGCGAGAAGATGTCGTTGGTCGTCATGACCACGTTGGGGTCGAAGCCCGCCACGCGGAACGCATCGACGAAGCGGTCGTGCGTCACATAGCCTTCGTTCAACGACACGAAGCGCTCGTCGGCGAACGCGCTCAGGTCGACCTCTTCCATGCCCGCGTAACGCGAATCGGCCGGCGCGGCGAAGAAGATCTCGTCCTCGAACAGCGGCTGAGACTCCACATCCGCGGCGTCCTCGGGCATGCCCATGACCGTTGCATCCAGCGCCCCCACCCGGAGCTTGCGCAACAGCTCGCAGTTGGAGCCCAGCACCAGTTCGGTCTGCACGTCGGGGCGGCGCAGCCGCAGGCCCATGATGAGCGCCGGCACCGTGACGCTGGTCAGCGAGTACAGCGAACCGATGCGGATGCGGTCCGCCGCGTAGCCGGCGATCTCACGCGTCACGCGGATGCCTTGCGCCATGGCTTCCAGCACCTCGCGCGCCACGTCGGCCAGCGCATGCGCGGCGTCGTTGGGCTGCAGGTTGCGGCCCTCCAGCCGGAACAGGCTGCAGCGCGTGCCCGTCTCCAGCGAGTGCAGCGCGCGGTGCACGCTGACCACGCTGATGCCCATCCGCTCGGCGGCCCGCGACAGGCTGCCGCTCTCCATGAACGCCAGCAGGATCTCGAGCTTGCGGAAAGTGATTTCTTCGTCGATGCGATTGCGCATGGCGCCGCATCCTAACGACTGCCCGCTGCGGCGAAAATCAAAACCCGGCAGCGGGCGGCGGCGGTTGTTTCCGCGGGTGAACGCGGGCATCGGCCTGCGGCAGCAAGGCAAAGCCGCCGGCCAGGCTGTAGGCCTGCCGGTGGCCCAGCCGCCGCAACGCCCGCGCGGCCTGCGCACTGCGGTTGCCGCTGCGGCAGCAGAACACCAGGCGCACGTCGGCCGGCAGGCGCTGCCAGTCGGGCAAACGGCTCAACAGCACGGACAGCGGCACGGCCTCGACCTCCGCCCCGGCGGCGCCGGGCCAGTTGCGGGCCAGCGGGCTCAGGCGCTGCTCGTACGCCTCGCGCACATCCACCAGCACCAGCCGCTCGGCGCCTTGCAGCCAGTCGTGCAGGTCGGCAGGCCGCACCTCCACGCGCTCGGCCATGCCGCAGTCGCCCACGCGGGCCCCGCAGGCCATGGTGTCGAATTCGGTGGGCGCCAGTTCGCGCTCCAGCGCGGCCTTGGCCTGCGCGAACGCCTCGGCGCCCAGGCGGCCGCTCAGCGCGCCCTCGAGCAGTGGCTGCGCGGCGCATTCGATGGCCAGCGTCGTCGCCAGGCGGTTGTCGTAGTCATGCCCCGGCAACAACAGCGTGTGCCGGCCCACCGCGCCCTCCAGCGCCTGCAGCGAGGCCACATAGGACAGCGGCGCGCTGACCGGGAAATCACTGCGCCCCAACGCGCCCGGCATGACCGTGTCGCCCACCAGCGCCGCGCGCAGCCCACCGGCGTCGGCCAGCAGGTAGACCGTGGAGTCCTGCGTGTGCCCGGGCACGGCCAGCCGCGTGAGCCGCTGCGCGCCGAAGCGCAGCTCCGCCGCACCCAGCGGCCAGCCCAGCGCATCCAGCGGCTCGGGCGGCGGCAGCAGGTCCGCAATGGCGGCGCGCAAGGCCTCGGCGGACGACGCGTGGTCGCCATGGCCATGGGTGTCCAGCACGGCGGCCACGGTGCAGCCGCGGCAGCGCAGCCATTGCGCGATCTGTTGCGTCAGCTCGGGCAGCGGGTCCACCACCACGCACTCGCGAAACGCCCGGTCTGCCAGGATGTAGCAACAGGCCGCGTCGACGACGAAGCGCGTGATGCCCTCGGCCGGCAGGGGCGCTGCGGCCGGCTCGGGTGTCTGGCAGGCCTCGCGCAGCGCGTCGCCGCAAGCCTTGAGCCGGCGGCAGGCCTCGGCCATCACCTCGGGGCTGTCAGCCGCGCCGAAGGACAGGCGCACCGCCGAGGCCGTCTGCCAGGCCGGCAAACCCATGGCCAGCAGCACGTCGCTGGGCCGCGCCTTGGCCGACCCGCAGGCCGAGCCGCCGCTGGCACGCAGGCCGGCGGCGTCGAAAAGGTCCAGCAGCGTCCGCGCGGCCAGGCCGGGCACCGAGAGGTTCAGCGTCGTCGGCAGGCTGACCTCGAACGGCGCGTTGAACACCACCCCCGGAAACGCCTCGCGCAGCGCCTGCGCGAGCAGCTCGCGCCAGCGCGCCAGCACCTGCGGCGGCGCGAAGGTCTGGCCGCCCTCCAGGGCCTTCAGCACGGCGCCAAGCGCCGCGATGCCGGCCATGTTCTCGGTGCCGGAACGCTGCGCGCCCTCCTGGCCGCCGCCGGCCAGCAGCGGCGTGAACGGCGCGCCCTCACGCACGTACAGCAGCCCCACGCCCTTGGGCGCATACAGCTTGTGGCCGGAGAACGGCGCGTAGTCGATGCGGCGCTCGATGAGGTGCAGCGGCAGCTTGCCCAGCGCCTGCACGCCGTCGACCAGCCACAGCGCGTCGCGCCCCTTCAGCACGGCGGCGATGCCATCGAGATCGCTGATGACGCCGGTCTCGTTGTTCGCCGCCATCGTGCACACCAGCGCAGCCTGGGCCGCATGGGCGCGCAGCCACGCCAGGTCGTGCCGGCCATGGGTGCCCACGGGAATGGGCAACAGCCGCAGCTCCAGCCCCAGCAAGGCGTTCCAGTGCGCCAGCGCCTCGGGCACCGCCTTGTGCTCCGTCGCGCCATAGAGCACGCAGCCGGGCAACTGCCGGCCCGCACGGCGCTGCTCCCGCAGGTGCACCATGGCCGACAGCACCGCCGTCTGGATGCCCTCGGTGGCGCCGCTGGTGAAGAGCAGCCGCCCGGTGGGCGCCTGCAGCACACGGCGCGCCGTGGCGCGCACCTCGTCGAGCAGCGCCCGCGCCCGCAGGCCCGCGCCGTGGATGCTGCTGGGGTTGCCAAAGGCCTGCGCCATGACCGACAGGGCCGCCAGCCGCGCCTCTTCGAGCACGGGGGTGGTGGCGTTCGCGTCCAGATAGATTTCCATGGCGGGGGATTCTCGAAACCCACCCCCGGCACCATCTTGCAAAATCCGGGAGAAATTTTCCCACATAAGCAAACCCGTTCCGGATGTCATGACAAAGACGAAACTCGATTCCATCGACTGCAAGCTCCTCGATCTGCTGCAGGTCGATGCGGAGCGGCAGGTTGCCGAGCTGGCCGAGGATGTGGGCCTGTCTGCCACGCAGTGCTGGCGGCGCGTGCAGCGCCTGAAGGAAGCCGGCGTCATCACGTCGCAGGTGGCGCTGGTGGACCGCGCCAAGGTCAACGTCGCCGTGACGGTGTTCGTGGCGGTGCGCACCAACACGCACACCGAGCAGTGGTTCAACCGCTTCCGGGCCACCGTCGAGGCCATCCCCGAGGTCGTCGAGTTCTACCGCATGAGCGGCGACGTGGACTACCTGCTGCGCGTCGTCGTGCCCGACATCGCCGCCTACGACAAGGTCTACAAGCGCCTCATCGCCGGCACCCAGCTCTTCGATGTGTCCTCCAGCTTCGCCATGGAGGAGCTCAAGTTCACGACCGCACTGCCGCTGTCGTACGTGTCGTAGCGCCGCGTCCGCGCCCGCCGCGGCCCTCCCGCCACCCACGCCCGGCTTTACGTCGCTTCACCGGCAAGCCAAACGAGGGGCATGCGGCACGGTGATGCTGCGCCGATGCACCTGACCTCTGCCTGCCACCGCCCCTGGGCGCCCACCACGCTGCGCCATGCGTCGGCCGCCCTGCTGCTGCTGATCGCCACCGCCTCGCCGCCATCGATGGCCCAGATGGGGGGCGGCATGGGCGGAGGAATGGGCGGCGGCATGGGCCCGGGCGGCGGCGGGCGCCACAACGGCGGCGGCCGTGAGGGCGGCAACGCAGCCACGCCGCAGGAGCAGCCCACGCTCGACGACCTGATGGCCCCCGACCCGTGGCGCATCTGGCTCGACAAGCTGCTGCTCGACAGCCCTCGCCTGGCCCTGTCGCCGCAGCAGCAACCCGTGTTCGACGCCTTCATGCGCGAACTCGACCTCGCGGCGCAGTCCAACGCCCAGCGCGTGAACCGCGCCGTGCGCCACCGCCCCAGCTCGGTGTCGGCACTGGTCGACGTCAGCCGCGACCTGCGCACGCAGTCCGACGAAGCCCAGGACTGGGTCGCCGCCCTGGCCGACCTCAGCCTGCGCTGGGAAGCCCTGCGCGCGGTGCTCGCGCCGGAGCAGCAGGCGCTGGTGGACGCGTCCTACCGCGCAGCGCGCGATGCCAGCGCCGCAGGCGCCCGAGGCAACCGCCGCGACCCGCCGGCCGCGAAGGCCGCGCGAAACTGAGGGCCTGCCCCACCGATCAACCTCGCACAGGAAACACCGTGCCGCCCTCAAGATTCTTTGGCCTGCTGCCCGCCCTGGCTCTGTTCGTTGCCGGCCAGGTGAGCGCCGCGCCGGCCTCGCCCAGCTATGGCGTCGAGCTGCAAGGCTTTGACTACCCGCATCCCGTCGAGCGCTACGCGTTCCAGTCGCAGCGCCAGGCGCTGGAAATGGCCTACATGGACGTGCCGCCGCGCGGCGAGGCCAACGGGCGCGTGGCCGTGCTGATGCATGGCAAGAACTTCTGCGGCGCCACCTGGGAGTCCACCATCGCCGCGCTGGCGGGCGCCGGCTACCGCGTCGTCGTGCCCGACCAGATCGGCTTCTGCGCCTCCACCAAGCCCGCGCACTACCAATACAGCTTCCAGCAGCTGGCCGCCAACACGCAGGCGCTGCTGCAAAAGCTCGGCATCCAGCGGGCGACGCTCGTCGGCCACTCCACCGGCGGCATGCTCGCCACCCGCCAGGCACTGATGTTTCCGGCGTCGGTGGAGCAACTGGTGCTCGTCAACCCGATCGGCCTGGAAGACTGGAAAGCCCTGGGCGTACCGTCCCGCAGCGTGGACGACTGGTATGCGCGCGAACTGAAGCTCTCAGCGGACAGCCTCCGCAAATACGAGTCCAACACCTACTACGGCGGCCAATGGAAGCCCGAGTACGAGCGCTGGGTCACCATGCTCGCCGGCCTGAACAGCGGCCCCGGGCATGAGATCGTCGCGTGGAACTCGGCGCTCATCTACGACATGATCTGGACGCAGCCGGTCGTCTACGAATTCCCGCTGCTGAAGGTGCCCACCGTGCTGATGATCGGCACCGCCGACACCACCGCCATCGGCAGCGACATCGCACCGCCGGACGTCAAGGCCCGCATCGGGCGCTACGACCTGCTGGGCAAGCAGGTCATCAAGACCATCCCCCAAGGCCGCCTCATCGAGTTCGCCGGCCTGGGGCACGCACCCCAGATGCAGGCGCCTGAGCGCTTCAACCGCACACTCGTCGAGGCCCTGGGCGCGCTGGATCGACGGTGAGGTGGCGGGGGGCATCGGGCGAGATGCCCGGCCAAGGCGCAGCGCGGGGCGCGCGGCAGCTCGGCTGCCGAAGGACTCCAGCGCGTCGAGGCTCGGCGCAGCGCCTGGCGCGTTCGCCAGCTCCAAAGGATTGGCAGCCCTCCCTTTAGCGTCTCGGCCCAGGCACCGCCGCAAGCGAGCTCTGCGGCGTACCCCTTGCCCCGGCCTGCCGCGACGGCTGGCGGCCCGGATTCCGGCCCGGCTGCTGCGTGACCACGGGCCAAGCCCGGCCCACCAATGCAAAGCGGCCCCTAAGGGCCGCCATGTGCTGGGTGAATTGCGCCGGTCAAGCAGCCTGATACTCCTGCGCCAGCCGCGCCTCGCGCCAGCGGTAGAAGCGGATGCCGGCGCTGGTGCGGTTCAGGCCCGCCGCCTCGGCCAGTGCCTGGGCGAAGTTCAGCGCCAGGGCTTCAACGCCCACCTGATCGAACAGGGCGTCGAGTTGCCGGGTGACGTTGGGGGCTGGGCGGCTGCAGTCATGTCGGGCTCCTTCGGCTGCGGTTGCGGTTGCGGTGAAGCCATTGCAACTTCGTCGAAGGGTGCCCGTCTACCCGAATCCCTCTGGCGTCACCGCTCCCGCAGACCATTGCGACCTCGTTGTTGAAGGTGGTAGGCCGTGCAGGACTTGAACCTGCGACCAAAGGATTCCGGTTTGTGCCCATTTCTGGACTCCCTGGGCTATGCCTTCGCCATGCGCATCGCTGCGTTTAGACGGGCGCCGTCTAGTCTCTACACCTTCCCCTTTCAGGGCTTGGCTCGGCATTGCCTTGCACCGCAGTTGCGGCCTTCAGGTTTCACCGAATTTGACGCCATTCACGCGGGCGCTTTCGCATCCCGGTGCACAACTTTCGCTATGAGTCCTCTGCTCTAACCAACTGAGCTAACGGCCCACGTCTACAACGGGGACGATGATAACGCAGCGCTATGACACTCAAGATTCATATATGGCCATGCCTCCTTGGTTCGGAAGCGCGTTCAGCCCCTAGCTTTGGCCAGTCGGGCAGCCAGCTCAACGTGTTGCAGCTTGAACTTGTCTGCGCTCCTCTTGAGTCTGCATAGGTTCTGGAGCTTCCACTGAAGGGCGGGCAATTGCTCCAGATGAGCATAGGGCAGTAGCGACCATGCCGGCTCAGCCTGCACCATGGACAGCAGGAAATCGCAATGCCGAGGCAACAGCGCTCGCGGGAGTTCGTCCAGCATGCGCCGACGTGCTGCCAGCAAGGCGTCCAGCTCGACCGGCATGGTTGTCATGCCTTCGAACTCGGCCTTGAATACGGCCTCCAGTGGCTTCTCATTGGGAAATAGCACTTCGTGAGTCGGGCGGTTGTGGCCGGCCAGGTAGACCACGAAGCAGTCCAGCAGCGGCTCCTGCCAGCCATGCGTGTCAAGCATGAGCTGCACGTCGAACAGGTCACGGGGATGTTGACGATCCAGGGCTGCAACCAGCTTGCTGCCGTAAAGCTCTGGGTCGGCCAGTACAGGCACCTGAATGTCTGCGGCAAACATCTGCTGGGCGGCCGGCGTGAGCGAACGCCGTTGCGGGGGCAGTACGGTTCCGCGGAAGACGAAGTTGACCTCGACCTTGACCTCTGCATCGGCGCTGCGCACAAACATCTTGGCTTCAGTGCCGTCCTTGTTCTTACGCAACTCGACCTGATGCCCCAGGGAGGCCACGCGCTGCCGCGCTGCGACGAGTTCTGTGCCAATGGCCTGCAAGGCACCCTCTCGCGCCAGGTCATAGCGGGTGAAAACCACGTCGATGTCAACTGACAGGCGCGGCATGTCCTGAACGAAGAGATTGAGCGCGGTGCCGCCTTTCATCGCGAGCAGCGGTGTATCGAACACGGCCGGCGCGATGTCGAGCAGCAACTGGACAGTGCGAACGTAGGCGTCGTTCATGTCGGGCGCTTCAGGTTGAGCCGCTCGCCCGATTTGGTGGTCGACACCCAGCGGCGTCCGCCGCCCAAGCGCTGACTGTGTTGGCGAGCCAGGTCGGCCCAGGACAGCTCCAGCTCTTCAGCCAGCGCGTGAGCCAGCCGGGCCACCTTGATGCGCTTGAGATGCGACAGGAGTTCGTCCAGAACAGGTTGTCTCAACGACCGTGCGCTCTCCATCAGGTTTCGGGCCTCTTCGAGCTCCTGGCCCTTGCCCACATCGCTCAGCAGTTCCAGCAACGCTCGCTCCGGGGTGGAGACGGGGACGTCGGAGCGCCCACCGGGCAACGGGGCGATACCAACGTTGGCACTCAGACCTTCATCGAACAGGTGGGTGGCCTGGTAGTCGGCCGGGAACACCGCCGTGAACCACGCGGGCAGCGTGGCCGGCTTGTCGCCCCAGAGGATGAGCTGCTCCCTGACGGCCAGGTTGTGCCGAACCCCACGCCAGGCCAGTGCGGTCTTGCCGGCAACATGCAGACCAGGGATGAGGGTAGCCAGATGAGCCAGACTGGCATCGCGGCTCAACTGATCGCCGGGCAGAACGTAGATGCCATGTCCCAGGCGCTGAAGCCAGCCTCCCTCGGCAAGCCGGGCGACTTGCTTGGCGCTGAAGCCACGCTCCTGCAGCCAGGCAGAGGCCATCGGGGCACCACGAGGCACCTTGGGCAAGAGTTGTCGGAATAGAAAAGATGGAGAAGTTCCCATTTGGCGGGAATTTTATGATTTTTTTTATTTCAACGCTCGGGACTTCGCCTCGACAGCAACAAGCGCGCCTATCGGGCGAGGCATCTGTTGGAATAAATTTTTTCCTAAAATACCCGCAATAAGGGTTTCATTCCATAATTTCTATTCCAACGCCAGAACCAGCGTGCCGGCTGCATCCTCCTGGCCGACCCGATAGCCCATCGCACGGTAACCCCGCTGCCGCTTATCCCACATGCGCAGCAGCGCCGGATGCCCAGCGTCCACGAAGTCGATGATCCTCACGCTGGTCTTGTCGACATGCTCCCGGTGCAAGCGCCCGGCGTACTGCTGCAGCGTTCCCTTCCAGGACACCGGCATGGCCAGAACCAGGGTGTCGAGCGGCGCATGGTCGAAGCCCTCGCCCACCAGCTTGCCCGTCGACAGCAGGATGCGCGGCGCGTCGGGCGGCAAGGACTCCAGTTCGGCCACCAAGGCCACTCGCTGCTTCCTGGACATGCGGCCGTGCAGCACGAACAGTGCCGAGGTCAAGCCGTCGAGGCTGGCCCTGATCGCATCGAGATGCTCGGTCCGTTCCGTCAGGACCAGGACCTTGCGCCCTCGCTCGAACGCCTCACGCACCTCGCCCGCCACCACCTCGGTTCGGGCCTTGTCATCGGCGACATAGCGAAAGACCTCCTGGATGCCCGCCTCCGCCGGCAGATTGATACGCGACGAGCGGTAGCGAGGCACCACCTCCAGATCGTGCGGTGCTCCGGCCGGCTTCGCGGCCGTGAAGCGGATCGGGCCACACTGCATGAAGATGATGGGTTGCTGCCCGTCGCGCCTGATGGGGGTCGCCGTCAGGCCCAGCACGAACTTCGCCCTGGTCCGTTTCAGGATGGCATCGAAGGAGGCGGCGCCGATGTGATGGCACTCGTCGATGACCACGTGCCCATAGTTTTCGACCAGGGGATCGACTTCGCCCTGCCGGGAGAGCGCCTGCATCACGGCAACGTCGATCCTGCCCGTGGGCTTGGCCTTGCCGCCGCCAATGGTGCCGACCACCCCTTTGCCGATGCCCAGGAATGCCTGCAGGCGCTCCTGCCACTGCTTCAGCAGCTCGGTGCGGTGCACCAGAACCAGGGTGTTGACGCCCCGGCCCGCGATGGCCGCCGCGGCAGCCACGGTCTTGCCGAAGGCTGTCGGCGCGCAGAGCACGCCGGCATCGTGGCGCAGCATGGCCGTGACGGCCTCGTCCTGGTCCGCGCGCAAAGTGCCGGCAAAGGCCAACTCAAGCGGCGCGCCAGCGAAGCGCTCATCGCGCAAGTCGCAGCGGACGCCGTTGTCCTTGAGCAGCGCCAACGCTGCATCGAGGCAGCCCCGCGGCAAGGCGATGTGTTGCGGGTAGTTCTCGGCGTTGCCGATGACGCGTGGCTTGTCCCACACCGACATCCGCATTGCCTGGGCCTTGTAGAACTCCGGGTTCTGGAAGGCTGCCAGGCGGATCAGCCGGTTGGCCAGCGCCTGGGGCAGTTGCTCCTTCTCGAAATAGATGAGGTAGGCCAGCGTCACGGTCAGCACCTCCGGCATCGGCCCGGCAAGCCGCTGACCGGTGGCGCTTGTCCGCTTCCATGGTGTCGCCAGGTCCTCGTCCTCGATGAACGTGACATCCAGCGGGTGGGTGCCGCCGGTCGCGCGCAGGATGGTGGGCTGGATGTCATGCGCCGGCATGGGCTGGATCGCCGCCAGGAAGGCCCATTGGTCCGGATAGGGCTGCAGCGCCGCATCGACGAAGACGCTGCACCCCTTGTCCCGGGACTCCTTCTGCAGCGGCAACGCAATCAGGTTGCCAAACCCGCCCTTCGGCATCGAATCCTGATTGGGGAACAGGCGGTCATAGGACGCCAGCCGCAGTTGCCGGGTTCGCGCACAGGTATGGCTGATGACGGCCGTGCCGAGACGGCGGGCATCGCGGGCCGACACACGGCTCGCGAAGAACACCCAAGCATGAGCGCCTTGCCCGGACCGTGAGACTTCCAGCGCCGCCGGCACGCCCAGCTCTTCGCAGGACTGCATGAAGGCGCGCGCATCGTCGCGCCAATCCGCCTCGTCGAAGTCCACCGCCAGCAAGTGGCAGGTGTCATCCTCCAGCAGCGGGTAGACGCCGACCGTGTGCTCGCCCGCCAGGTGACGGTAGACCACCGCGTCGGACAAAGGGATCAACAGGCGGTTGCTGCAATCGCCGCATTTGATGCGCGGCTTCTCGCACACCCCAGCGCGCCACTCGTTGGCGCAGGCCGGGGCGTAACCGGACTTGCCCGTGGTCTTGCTTTCCCAGCGTATCGGATAGACGTCCGTGCGACCGCGGAACAGCCGACGGAACAGCGCGACCTTCTCATCCGTGGAAAGCCGCAACGGCTCCGGCGCGACAGGCGACGGCAGAAGCGATGCGCGCCATTCGATGGCGTGCGCCTCAAGCAGCGCAATCAGGCGCGCGTTCTCGGCCTGCAGCGCCGCCAGTTCATCGTGCTCCACCTTCAACTCCCAGCCACCTCCGCATACGCCGACCAAGACTGCTTTATGCCCGCCTTGCAAGCCCCGGACAAAGCCGTTGGTTCGCTCCTCGCCATTCGCATCTTCTGCGCTGCCGCCGGCCTATTCACGGTGCACCGCGTGAAAGCGTGCGCGAAGCGCCCGGGCATCCGCCAACGCGTGGTGCCGATGCAGACCGCGCTCGACGCCAATCCGAGCCCACTCGGCATCTGCCGCCTCGGCACCGTCAACGTCTTCCAACAAGTAGCCGACATGGATGGGGACCAGCATGCTCCAGACCGATGCCGCCACGTGCTTCTGCAACTCCTCGACGAAACCGAAGTCAGCGCCATAGTCGTAGACCACCTGGATGCTTTCCGCCCCCAAACCTTGCAACCACGCGGCAAGCTGCCTAGCAATATCTGGCGTCGTCCCAGAGGTGACGCCGCGCACGCCGAGCTGCGACCGAACCTGACTCCGCACAAGCTCGCCAACCAGTTCCCAGGGCGCATCCGCCAACTCAGCCTCGCTCCGCTCTGCGTAGAACTCAAAGGTCTTCGTTTGCGTGTCGTAGCCCTTGCGGCGAATGATCGCCTGACACTGGTAAGGACCGCGCCTTGTGATAACGGCCCCCGGGGAGGGGGCCGGCATTCCAGTCAACGCTGGCTCAGCGCCTGGCCCACCATGCGGGAGGTGATGTCGACGATCTGGATCATGCGGTCGTAGGCCATGCGCGTGGGGCCGATGACGCCCAGCGTGCCCACCACCTGGCCGTCGACCTCGTAGGGCGCGCTGACGATGGACAGTTCCTCGTAGGGCACGACCTGGCTCTCGCCGCCGATGTAGATGCGCACACCTTCGGCGCGGCTGGAGTTGTCCAGCAGGCGCATGAGCTGGGTCTTCTGCTCGAAGAGGTCGAACAGCCGGCGCAGCGACCCCATGTCGTGGCTGAAGTCCTGCACGGTCAGCAGGTTGCGCTCGCCGGAGACGATGACCTGTTCGTCCTGCTGCGCCATGGCTTCGGTGCCCACCTGCACGGCAGCACTCATGAGCTGGGCGATCTCGCCGCGCAGCGCGTCCACCTCCAGGCGCAGCCGCTCGCGCACGGCCTCCAGCGTGAGGCCGGCGTAGCTGGCGTTGAGGCGGTTGCTGGCCTCGGCCAGCTCGGCCTGGCTCAGGTCTTGCGGCGTGAAGATGACGCGGTTCTGCACATCGCCGTCAGGCGCAACGAGGATGACCAGCACGCGCCGCTCGCCCAGCCGCAGGAACTCGATGTGGTGGAAGACGCTGGGCTTCTTGGGCGACGTGACGACGCCGACGAAGCTCGACAGGTTGGACAGCATCTGCGCGGCGCTGGCGATGACGCGCTGGGGCTGGTCGGGCTGCAGCTGCGCGGTCTCCACACCGATGAGGCCGGGCTGGGCGGTCAGCATGGTGTCGACGAACAGCCGGTAGCCGCGCGGCGTGGGAATGCGGCCGGCGCTGGTGTGCGGGCTGGCGATGAGGCCCAGCTCCTCCAGGTCGGCCATCACGTTGCGGATGGTGGCCGCGCTGAGCTCCAGGCCCGAGGCCTTGGACAAGGTGCGGGAGCCCACGGGCTGGCCGTCCGCGATATAGCGTTCGACCAGGGTTTTCAGCAGGGATTTGGAGCGCTCATCCAACATGGGCGCCATTCTAGAAAGCGCCCGGTTTCGCCCAGGACGGGCAAAACCCCTGTGGTGTAATTTGCCCCATGGCAGAGCGCTTCAGACATGTCGCCATCGTGGGCAAGCATCAGGCGCCTGGCATCCGGCCGGTGCTGGAGGAGATTGCCCATTTCCTGTGCACCCACGGCGTCGACGTCTCGCTCGAAGCCGACACGGCCCAGAACACCGGGCTCACCGGCTACGACGCGCTCTCGCACGACGAGCTCGGCCGGGCCTGCGACCTGGCGGTCGTGGTGGGCGGCGACGGCACGATGCTGGGTTTTGCCCGTGAGATGGCGCGTTACGGCGTGCCGCTGCTGGGCATCAACCAGGGCCGGCTGGGCTTCATCACAGACATTCCCATCGAGCGGTGGCGCGAGTCGCTGGCGCCGGTGCTGGCCGGCGACTACGAGGTGGAGCCGCGCACGATGCTGGAAGGCACGGTGCTGCGCGACGGCGAACCCATCTTCTCGGGCCTGGCCCTCAACGACGTGGTGGTCAGCCGCGGCGCCACATCGGGCATGGTGGAGCTGAAGGTGTCTGTGGGCGAGCAGTTCGTGGCCAACATGCGCGCCGACGGCATCATCGTCGCGTCGCCCACGGGCTCGACGGCCTATGCGCTGTCGGCCGGCGGGCCCATCCTGCACCCGAGCATCGCCGGCTGGCTGCTGGCGCCGATCGCGCCGCACACACTGTCCAACCGCCCCATCGTGCTGCCCGACAGCGGCGAGGTGCGCATGGAGATCGTGGCCGGCCGCGACGCGTCGGTGAACTTCGACATGCAAAGCCTGGCCAGCCTGCTGCACGGCGACACCATCACGGTGCGGCGCAGCGAGCACCAGGTGCGCTTCCTGCACCCCAAGGGCTGGAGCTACTACGCGACGCTGCGTCGCAAGCTCCGCTGGTATTTATGAAGCCCCTCGTCCAACGCACGCGTTGGCCGGCCTTGCAGGCCGCGCTGCGGCATGGCCCGCAGCTCTTCGGCAGGCACATGCCGCCCACAGGGCGCCATGTGTCCGGCCTCAGCCCCCGAGGGGACGGCGATGCTTGCCGGATCGACCGGCAAGCACATCGCCCTAGCGGGCCGGCTTGGGGCGGCCCGGCGCTCGGCCCGCAGCCTCATCGCATCACGTCAACCCGCGCCGTAGTCGACTGAAATGCTCCGTCACCTCTCCCTGAAGGATTTCGTCATCGTCCCGACGCTCGAACTCGACTTCGAGCCCGGCTTTGCCGTGCTGACCGGCGAGACCGGCGCGGGCAAGTCCATCCTCATCGACGCGCTGCAACTGGCGCTCGGCGGCCGGGGCGATGCGGGCGTGGTGCGCGAAGGTGCCGCCAAGGCCGAGATCACGGCGGAGTTCGACACGCCGCCGCATCTGCGCGCCTGGCTGGACGACGCCGGTTTCGACGCCGATGACGCGCTGCTGCTGCGCCGCGTGATCGACGCTGCGGGCAAGAGCCGCGCGTGGATCAACGGCGGCGCCGCGACGCTGACGCAGCTGCGCGAGCTGGCCGACCATCTGCTGGACATCCACGGCCAGCATGCCTGGCAAGGCCTGACGCGCCCGGCCGCCGTGCGCGAACTGCTGGACGGCTTTGCCGGCCTGGACACCGCACCGCTGGCCCGCGCCCACGCTGCCTGGAAGCAGGCGGCAGAAGCGCTGCAGAAGGCGCAGGGCTTGCAGGCCGAAGCGCAGCGCGAACGCGAGCGGCTGGCCTGGCAGATCGGCGAGCTGGACGGCCTGGCCCCTGGCGATGGCGAATGGGACGAGCTGAACGCCGAGCACCAGCGGCTGTCGCATGGCCAGTCGCTCATCGACGCGGCCAAGTCGGCGCTCGATGCGCTGGACGATGCGGAGCCCAGCGCGCAGTCGCTGGCCGGCGGCGCGCTGGATCAGCTGGAGCGCGTGCTCGACCACGACGCCCGCCTGCTGCCCGCCGTGCAGGCGCTGCGCGATGTGCAGGCCCAACTGGCCGATGCCAGCCACACGCTGGCCACCTATCTGCACAAGGCCGACCTCGACCCGGCCCGCCTCGCGGAGCTGGACGAGCGCGTGTCGGCCTGGATGAAGCTGGCGCGCCGCTACCGCCGCCAGCCGCAGGAGCTGCCCGCGCTGCTGACGCAGTGGCGCGCGGAGCTGGCCGCGCTGGATGCCGCCAGCGACCCGGCCCAGCTCGAAGCCAACCTCGCCGCCGCACGCAAGGCCTTCGACGCCGAGGCCGCCACCGCCAGCCGCGCCCGCAAGAAGGTCGCCCCGCAGCTGGCCGCCGCCGTCACGGCGGCCATGCAACAACTGGGCATGGCCGGCGGCCAGTTCGACATCGCGCTGGCCCCGATGGACGCACCGCAGAGCTGGGGCGCCGAGTCGGCCGAATTCCTCGTCGCCGGCCACGCCGGCAGCACGCCGCGGCCGCTGTCCAAGGTGGCCTCGGGCGGCGAGCTGTCGCGCATCGCGCTGGCCATTGCCGTGACGGCCAGCCAGGCTGACACCGACAACGCCCCCGGCACGCTGATCTTCGACGAGATCGACGTGGGCATCGGCGGCGCCGTGGCCGAGACGGTGGGCCGCCTCATGAAGCAGCTCGGGCGCGAGCGCCAGGTGCTGGCCGTGACGCACCTGCCGCAGGTGGCCGCGTGCGCCGACCGCCACCTCGTCGTGGCCAAGAGCTTGACCGGCGGCGCCACGGCCAGCCGCGTGTCGCCCGTGGCCGGCGAAGCCCGCGTGGCCGAGATCGCACGCATGCTAGGCGGCGAGCGGCTGTCCTCCACCAGCCTGGCCCACGCGCAGGAGATGCTGGCGGCCTCGTCCAGCACCGCGCGGCCGAAGAAGGCGAAGTCATGACCACAGCTCCCACCGACGCAGACGTGCAGGGCGATGTCGTGCTGCTGACCGGCATGTCCGGCGGCGGCAAGTCGGTGGCCATGCATGCGCTGGAAGACGCCGGCTACTTCTGCGTGGACAACCTGCCGGCCGAGCTGCTGCTGGACTTCCTCAAGCTGGAAGAGCAGCGCGGCGAGCGCCGCGTGGCCATCGCGGTGGACGTGCGCTCGGCGGGCTCGCTGCCGCTGATGCTGCCGTTGCTCAAGCAGCTGCGCGCCAGCGGCGTGCCGGTGCGCTCGATCTTCCTGGACGCCAGCAACGAGGCGCTGATGCGGCGCTTCTCCGAAACCCGCCGCCCGCACCCGCTGCGCCAGGGCAGCGCGGGCGACGCCGGCGGCACGCAGGACGACGGCCACCGGCTGCTGAAAGACGCCATCCAGCTGGAGCGCGAGCTGCTGGGCGGGTTGAAGGCCGAGTCCACCGTCATCGACACCAGCCAGCTGCGCCCCGCCCAGTTGCGCGCCTGGCTGGCCGACCTGGTGGGACCGGACGCCGGCAACCAGCTCACGCTGGTGTTCGAGAGCTTCGCGTTCAAGCACGGCGTGCCCAGCGATGCCGATTTCGTCTTCGACGTGCGCGTGCTGCCCAACCCCTATTACGACCGCGAGCTGCGGCCGCTGACGGGGCGTGACGCACCGGTGGCGGCGTATCTGGCGGCCCAGCCCGAGGTTGGCCTGATGATGGGACAGATCGCCGGCTTTCTGTCGCGCTGGCTGCCGCACTTCGCGGCCGACCAGCGCAGCTACCTGACCGTGGCCATCGGCTGCACCGGCGGCCAGCATCGCTCGGTCTATCTCGTCGAGATGCTGGCGCGGCAGTTCGGCCACCACGGCCATGTGCTCAAGCGCCACCGCGAACTGGACGCGCGCTGACGCGGCGGCGCGGCCCCGCCTTTTTGCGCACCAGCCAGCGGGGCGATCAGCGCCGGTTGGGCGGCCTCAGAATGGGTCCAGCGCGCTCGTGAAATAACCCGACCCATTCAGCGCGCCCCAGGTGTAGCCCTGCCAGCC
>JACCDS011849706.1_pt1 | contig 19784 bp, 20 predicted proteins | sample 7446441 | NCBI WGS metagenome assembly JACCDS01 (sample SAMN15323445, study PRJNA562643) | freshwater metagenome | isolation source: river surface water | place: USA:Blue River Watershed | collected 2017-08-17
GACTTTCTTGTCGGCCTGGATTTCGGCGGGGCTGCCTTCGGCGATCTTCACGCCGTAGTCGAGGACCGCGATGCGCTGGCAGCAGCTCATCACGACCTTCATCGAGTGTTCGACGAGCAGGATCGAGAGGCCGAATTGTTTCTGCACCTGCTGGATCAAGCGCACGAGATCGACTTTCTCGGTCGGGTTCATGCCGGCGGCGGGTTCGTCGAGGAGGAGGAGCTTCGGCTTGGTGGCGAGGCCGCGCACGATCTCGAGGCGGCGCTGTTCGCCGTAGGGGAGACTCTTGGCGGGTTCGTCGCGGAAGCGCTTCAGGTTGAAAATCTCGAGCAGTTCCTCGGCGCGGCGGGTGACGGCGGCTTCGTCGTCGCGGAAGGCGCTGAGCCGGACGAGCGGTTGGAACGGGGAGGTGCCGCGGTGGAGGTTGCAGGCGACGCGGACGTTGTCGAAGACCGAGAGGGAGCCGAAGAGGCGGATGTTCTGGAAAGTGCGGGCGATGCCGAGGGCGACGATCTCGTCGACGCGGCGGCGGGCGAGGCTTTGGCCGGCGAAGGTGATTTTGCCTTCGGAGGGTTGGTAGACGCCGGTGATGAGGTTGAAGACGGTGGTCTTGCCGGCGCCGTTGGGGCCGATCAGGCCGCAGAGCTCCCCTTCCTGCAGCGCGAAGTCGACGCTGTTGACGGCGGTGAGACCGCCGAAGCGGATCGTGACCTGGTCAAGGTGGAGGAGAGGCATGGGGCTGAAAATTGGGAAACGGCGGAAAAGTGGGAAATTGGGAAACGGGGAGGAAAGGCGGAAGGCGGAAGGCGAAAGGCGAAAGGCGAAAACTGGAGAATCGGAAAATTGGAAAATTAGGAAACGGGGAAGGCGGAAAAGGCGAAAGGCGGAAGGCGGAAGGCGGAAAAGCGGAAAACTGAAAAATCGGAAAACGGGGAGCAGGCGGAAGGCGGAAACGGAAGATTGGGAAAGGGGAGGTTTGGGTTTCTCAATTTCCCGCTTTTGAGAGTTTTCCTCTTTTCCACGTAAAGAGGCCTTGGGGGCGGACGAGCATGAGGATGGTCAGGAGCAGCGAGTAGATGATCATGCGGTACTCGGCGATGGGGCGGAGCAGCTCGGGGAGCAGGGTCAAAATGACGGCGGCGAGGATGACGCCGACGGTGTTGCCCATGCCGCCGAGGATGACCATGACGACGATCTCGATGCTCTTGGTGAAATCGAAACCCGTGGGCGTGATCGTGAGTTTGAAGTGGCCGTAGAGGCCGCCGGCGATGCCGGCGAAGAAGGCGCCGATGACGAAGGCGACGATCTTGTAGCGGGTGGTGTTGAGGCCGACGGCGGCGCTGGCGACTTCGTCGTCGTGGGTGGCGAGGAAACCGCGGCCGTAGGTCGAATGCACGAGGCAGAGGACGATGAAGACGGTGAAGGCGACGAAGGCCAAAACCCAGAAGATCGAGGTGTAGGCGGGGATGCCGTTCAGCCCGAGGGCGCCGCCGAGGAATTCGACGTTCTGGAAAATGACGCGGATGATTTCCCCGAAGCCCAAGGTGACGAGGGCGAGGTAGTCGCCCTTGAGGCGGAGGGACGGCACGCCGACGAGCAGGCCGGCGAGGGCGGCGCAGGTGCCGCCGGCGAGGAGGGCAGCCATGAAGGCGAAGGCCTGCTGGACGGGGGTGCCGCCGGTGTCGCCGAGGAATTTGGGGGCGAGGAAGAGGCTGACGGCGGCGGCGAAGTAGGCGCCGACGGACATGAAGCCGGCGTGGCCGAGGGAGAACTGGCCCGTGTATCCGTTTACCAGATTCAGGGAGACGGCCAGAATGATGTTGATGCCGATGCCGATGAGGACGTCGAGGTGGTAGGGATCGATCCGGTCGGAGAAATGCGAAATGCCGAAGGCGGCGAGCAGGGCGGCGAGGAGGGCGAGATGCGGTTTCGGCATGGCTCAGACCTTTTCGACGGTGACGCGGCCGAGCAGGCCGGCGGGGCGGAACAGCAGAATAATGATGAGGATCGCGAACGCGATGGCGTCCTTGTAGGTCGACCACTGGCTGCCGTTCACGAAGGTTTCGACGATGCCGAGGATGAGACCGCCGAGGGCGGCGCCGGGGATGTTGCCGATGCCGCCGAGGACGGCGGCGACGAAGGCCTTGAGGCCGGGCATCACGCCCATGAGCGGGTCGATGGACGGGTAGTTCATCGCGTAGAGGATGCCGCCGGCGGCGGCGAGGGCGGAGCCGAGGCCGAAGGTGAAGGAGATGACGACGTCGTTGTTCACCCCGACGAGCTGGGCGGCCTTGGGGTTGAGGGAAACGGCGCGCATGGCGGTGCCGATCTTGGTGCGGTGGACGATGAGCTCGAGGGCGACCATGAGCAGCACGGCGATCAGAATGACGGCGAGCTGGTTGGTGGAGAAGACGAGGGGGCCGAGCTCGAAATTGCGGGAAGGGAAAATCTGCGGGAAGGTGCGCGGGGCGGCGCCGAAGAAGACCTGGCCGCTGTATTCAAGGAGCAACGACACGCCGATGGCGGTGATGAGGACGTTGAGGGTGGGGCCGCCGCGCAGGGGGCGGTAGGCGAGGCGCTCGATCAAGATGCCGAGCAGGGCGCAGGCGAGCATGGCGCCGAAGAGGACGATGAGGCCGCCCCAGATCGTGCTCTCGGGGACGATTTTCCCGAGGTAGAAGCCGACGAAGGCGCCGACCATGAAGACATCGGAATGCGCGAAATTGATGAAGCGCAGGACGCCGTAGACCATCGTGTAACCGAGCGCGATGAGCGCGTAGATGGCCCCGAGGGAGACGCCGTTGAGGAGTTGCTGGAGGAATTCGGTCAGGGGAGTCGAGAGTTGAGAGGTGAGAGTTGAGAGATTCGGAAGACGTTGTCACTCGCCGAGTGAGCGGCGCAAGCCGCTCAGCATCCGGCAGATTTCATCGGCGCCGGCATAAAGCTGATCGTGCGCCAACGGCGTCAAAAGACCTTCGTTTCGGGCCAAAACCGAATGCGTGACCACCTCGTAGGCCGAGCCCGCGGCGTAGCCGAGAAACCGGGCGAAGTCGGCCGGCGGCCGGGCGGAGCCCTCGGCGATGTTGGCGGAGATCGACGTGGCCGCCCGTCGCAGCTGGTTGGTCAGGCCGAATTGTTCGGCGGGAGGAAATTCCTTCGTGGTCCGATAGACCAAGCCGGCATACGCCACCGCCTTCTGCCAAACTTCCAAGCGCTCGAAGTTGAACATGCCCCGGTTTGAAGGCTCTCAACTCTCAGCCCTCAACTCTCAACTCCGCCGCGTTTGCGGCGCCGCCGCAAACGCGGCGGATCAGGGCGCGACGGCTTCGAAGAAGCGGCTGCGGCCGTTTTTCACGGCGAGCATGACGGCGGCTTTGGCGCTGTTGCGCTTTTCGTCGATCGTCGTTTGGCCGGTGACGCCGGGGAAATTCTTCGTCGCGGCGATCGCGGCGCGGAGCGGGGCGCTGTCGGTCGTGCCGGCTTGCCGGATTGCGGCGGCGATGAGGTAGACGGCGTCGTAACCGAGCGCGGATACGCCTTCGGGGACTTCGTTGTTCCAGCGCGCCTTGAATTTCTGCACGAAGGCGCGGACTTCGGGGGCGTCGTTTTCGGCGGAGAAATACGTGGAATAGTACGTGTTTTCGACGGCCTCGCCGCCGAGCTCGATGAGCTGCGGGGCTTCCCAACCGTCGCCGCCGATGAAGGGGACGTTGATGCCGAGGGCGCGGGCCTGGCGGCAGATGAGGGCGACCTCGGTGTAGAAGCCGGTGACGGCGACGACATCGGGCTTCGCGGCACGGAGCGCGGTGACCTGGGCGCGGAAATCTTTTTCGCCTTCGTTGTATTTCTGCTCGGCGACGACTTCGCCGCCGCGGGCGGTGAAGTCCTGACGGAGGACGGCGGAGAGGCCGACGCTGTAGGGCGAGTTGACGGCGGTGAGCAGGGCGATGCGTTTCGCTTTCAGGGTGGTGTGCGCGAACTTGGCGAGCACGGCGCCCTGGAACGGATCGATGAAGCAGATGCGGAAAATGTAATCGCCGACCTCGGTGACGCGCGGGTTGGTCGAGGAGATCGCCATCATGGGGATCTTGGCGTTTTGGCAAACGGGCGCGGCCTCGAGGGAATTGGCGGAGGCGTTGGCGCCGATGACGGCGACGACCTTGTCGCGGGAGATGAGCTTTTTGACGGCGGTGGCGGATTCGCCCTGCTTGGACTGGATGTCCTCGACGAGGTAGGCGAGGGGGCGGCCGAGCACGCCGCCGGCGGCGTTGATTTCCTCGACGGCGAGCATGACGCCCTTGCGGGTGGCGACGCCGAAGGCGGCGTCCTTGCCGGTGAGGGAACCGTAGTGGCCGAGTTTGATGGGTTCGGCGGCGCCGGCGCCGAAGAGGGTGCCGGTGGCGGAAGCGGCGAGCAGGCCGGCGACGAATTGGCGGCGGTCGAGGGCGGGGGTCATGGAGCGATGGTTTCGACGTAGGCGACTTGGCCGTTTTTCACGGCGAGCATGACGGCGGACTTGGTGGCGTTGCGCTGGGGGTCGATGGTGGTGCGGCCGGTGACGCCGGGGAAATCTTTGGTCGCGGCGAAGGCGGCGCGGAGTTTCGCGCTGTCGGTGGAGCCGGCGCGGGCGAGGGCGTCGGCGAGGATCATGACGGCGTCGTAGGCGAGCGGCGCCATGGAGTCGGGCGTCTCGCCGTTGTGGCGGGCGCGGTACCGTTTCACGAAGTCGGCGACGACGGGCTCGGTGCTGGCGGAGGAATAGTGGCTGGCGTAGTACGTGCCTTCGACGGCCTTGCCGCCGATCTCGATGAGCTCGGGGGCTTCCCAGCCGTCGCCGCCGAAGATGGGGATGGTGAGGCCGAGGTCGCGGGCCTGTTTGCAGATCAGCGCGGCCTCGGTGTAGAAGCCGGTGGCGGCGATGGCGTCGGGCTTGGCGGCCTTGATGGCGGTGAGTTGGGCGCGGAAGTCTTTGTCGCCTTCGGCGTATTTCTGCTCGATCGCGATCGTGCCGCCGAGGGCGGTGAATTTTTCGCGGAAGACTTTCGAGAGCCCGACGCTATAGGAAGCGGAGACCGAGGTGAGGACGGCGACGCGTTTCGCCTTGAGGGTGCCGGAGGCGAATTTCGCGAGCACGGCGCCCTGGAACGGATCGATGAAGCAGGTGCGGAAAACGTAATCGCGTTTCTCGGTCACCTCCGGGGCGGTCGCGGTGGTGGAGATGAAGGGGATCTTCGCGCCCTGGGCGATGGGAGCGATCTCGAGACAGTTGGAGGACGTGCCGCCGCTGATGAGGGCGACGACTTTTTCGCGCGCGATCAGCTTCTTGGCGACGGTGGCGGAATCGCCGGGTTTGGACTGGTTGTCCTCGACGACGACGGCGAGGGGCCGGCCAAGCACGCCGCCGCGGGCGTTGATTTCGTCGATGGCCATCTTCACGCCGCGGTGGGCGGATTGGCCGAAGGCGGCTTCTTTGCCGGTGAGCGGTTCGATCTCGCCGATGCGGATCGGTTCGGCGGGGGCCGCGGCGAGCGGGGAGGCGGCCAGGAGGGCGACGGCGGCGAAGCGGCGGAAAGGAAGGGCGCGGAGGAGCCGGCGAGGGGAAAGGGCGCGGACGAGCCGCGCCCCTACGGGGAGGAGGCTCATCACGGGGCGACGGTCTTGTGGAAGTGCAGCTTGGCGTCCTTGATCGCGATGATGGTGGCGGGCTTGGAGGCGTTGCGGTCCTTGTCGAGGGTGGTCACGCCGCTGGCGCCGGAGAAGTTCTTGGTGGAGGCGATGGCATCGCGGAGCTTCGGGCCGGCGGTGACGCCGGAGCGGCGGATGGCGTCGACGAGGATGTAGAGGGAATCGTAGCCGAGGGCGGCGTAGGCGTCGGGCGTTTCGTTGTTCCAGCGGGCCTTGAATTTCTTCACGAACACGGCGACGGCGGGCTCTTTGTTTTCGGGGGTGAAGTGGGTGGAGTAATAGGTGCCGTTGAGGGCGGCGCCGCCGATTTCGAGGAGCTTTTCGGATTCCCAGCCGTCGCCGCCGAAGAGAGGGATGTTGATGCCGAGGCTGCGGGCTTGGCGGGCGACGAGGGCGGCTTCGGTGTAGTAGCCGGGGACGAAGACGGCATCGACGTTGGCGGCCTTGATGGCGGTGAGTTGGGCGCGGAAGTCTTTGTCGCCTTCGTTGAATTTCTGCTCGGCCACGACGGTGCCGCCGCCGGCGGTGAAGGTTTCCTTGAAGTACTTGGCGAGGCCGACGCTGTAGGCGCTGGAGACGGAGGTGAGGGTGGCGACCTTCTTGGCCTTGAGTTCGGTGAGGGCGAATTTCGCCATCACGGTGCCCTGGAAATCGTCGATGAAGCAGACGCGGAAAATGTAATCGCCCTTTTGGGTGACGGCGGGGTTGGTCGCGCCGGACGCGATCATCGGGATCTTGGCGGATTGGGCGAGGGGGGCGACTTCGAGGGAGCGGGACGATGTCACTTCGCCGAGGAGGGCGACGACCTTGTCGCGGGAGAGAAGTTTTTTGGCGGCGGTGGCGGATTCGCCGGCCTTGGACTGGTTGTCCTCGGCGATGACCTCGATCTTGCGGCCGAGGACGCCGCCGGCGGCGTTGATTTCCTCGAGGGCGAGGACGATGCCCTTGTGCTGGGATTGGCCGAAGGTGGCGTCTTTGCCGGTGAGCGAGGCGAATTCGCCGACCTTGATCGGTTCGGCGGCGCGCAGCGCGAGGGCGGTGGCGGCGAGGGTGAGGAAGAGCAGCGGTGATTTCATGAAGAGGAGTCGGAGCGAGGGGGCGGCGGGTTTCAAGGATGCACGTCCTGGACGAAGGTGAAGCGGCCGTTCTTCACGGTGAGGACGACGGCGGATTTGGTGGGATTGCGTTGGGCGTCGAAGGTGATGCGGCCGGTGACGGCGGCGTAGTCTTTGGTCGCGGCGAGGGCGTCGCGGAGTTTCGGACCTTCGGTGGTGCCGGCGCGGCGGATGGCGTCGATCGTGAGCATGGCGGCGTCGTAGCCGAGGACGGAGAGGGCGTTGGAAGCGACGCCCCAGCGTTTTTGGAAACGCTCGTTGAAGGCGACGACGAAGGGGTTGAGGCTCTCGGGCGAGTAGTGGGTGCTGAGGTAGGTGTTTTCGGCGGCGGTGCCGGCGATGGCGATGAGGTCGGGGGATTCCCAGCCGTCGACGCCGAGCAAGGGAAACGCGAGGCCGAGGTCGCGCGCCTGTTTGCAGATGAGGGCGGCCTCGGCGTAGTAGCCGGGGACGAAGATGCCGTCGGCCCCGGCGGCCTTGATGGCGGTGAGTTGGGCGCGGAAGTCCTTGTCGCCTTCGCCGTACTTCTGTTCGGCGGCGATGGTGCCGCCGCCGGCGACGAAGCGTTCACGGAAATATTTCGCGAGGCCGACGCTTTGGGCGGAGGAGACGGAGGAGAGGATGGCGACGCGTTTGAGCTTGAGGGATTCACGGGCGAACTTGGCCATCACGGTGCCCTGGAAATCGTCGATGAAGCAGACGCGGAAGATGTAGTTACCCTTGGTCGTGACCTCGACGTTGGTGGCGCCGGGGGAGATGAGCGGGATCTTGGCGGCTTGGGCGACGGGGGCGGCTTCGAGCGTGCGGCCCGAGGTGATTTCGCCGAGGATGGCGACGACCTTGTCGCGGGAGATGAGCTTTTTGACGACGGTGGCGGATTCGCCGGGCTTGGACTGGTCGTCCTCGGTGACGAGTTCGAGTTTGCGGCCGAGGACGCCGCCGGCGGCGTTGGCTTCCTCGATGGCGAGACGCGTGCCCTTGTTCACGTTTTGGCCGAAGACGGCTTCCTTGCCGGTGAGGGAAGCGAATTCGCCGAGTTTGATGGTCGGCTGGGCGCGGGCGGCGAGGGCGGCGAGCAGGGCGAGGGCGAGAAAGCGGACCGGGCGGGAAATCGTCATGGGCGGGGAAACGGCACGGAGGACGGCGCAGCCAACCCAATGCGGGGCGGTTTTCAACCAAACTGTGCGGACCGGCCGGAGGGCGGCGAAGAAGGCGGCGAGCTTTCGGCTTCCCGTGGGTTGGCGGCGGCCCTTTGCTGGCGCGGTGACGACTTTCGACCGCCACCTGTTGCGGGAATGGCTGCAGATGCTCGCGCTCGTGCTGGCGGCGATGTGCGGCCTGCTGCTTGTGCAGGTGCTGTACGACGACTTCCGCGACCTGCGGGAATTCGGCGCGCGCGGCGCGGTGTTCTGGCGCTACCTGCTGGTGACGATGCCGGGCTTCATCACGATCGTGCTGCCGTTGGCGCTGCTGGTGTCGCTGCTGTCTGTGCTGGGGAAACTGCACCGGGCCAACGAACTCACGGCGATGCGGGCGGCGGGCGTCGGTTTCGCCCGGCTGACGGCACCGATCTGGATTGTCGGCGTGCTGAGCTGCGGCGTGGCGTGGTGGCTGAACACGACGATCGTGCCGTGGTCGGTCGAGGAATCGCGGGCGATGAAGGACGAGCTGCAGTTCAGCCATGAATCGACGAAGGCGCTGAAGGCGGACCAGATCGGCGCGGTTTACAGCGTGGCGTTCGACAACCCGAAGGAACGGCGGATGTGGTTTTTCAACCGTTACAGCAAGGCGCAGCGGCGGGGGTTCGGCGTCTCGGTCTCGGAACTCGACCCGCAGCGGCGGGAAACGCGCCGGATCGTGGCGTCGGAAGGCTGGTACGACGCCGCGGCGAAGGGCTGGCGCTTCAAGGCGGGACGCGAGCTTGGCTTTCAGCCGGAGACGGGCGAGTTGGTCGGGTCGAAGCCCTTCGCGGAACGGCTCGTCGCCGAGTATCGCGAGGATCCGGAATTGATGCTGTTGATCGACCGCAAGCCGAGCCGGCTGTCGCTCTGGGAACTGCGCGACCTGATCGACCACCTGGAGGCGGAGCAAAGTCCGAAGCTGCCGGCGTATCAGGTCCGGTATTATACGTTGCTGGCGGAGACGGTGACGCCGCTGATCGTGATCGCGTTGGCGATCCCGTTTGCGGTCACGGGCGTGCGGGTGAACGCCGCGGTCGGGGTTTCGAAATCGATCGGACTGTTCTTCCTCTATTACGTGTTCACGAGCTTTGCGGTGTCGCTCGGCAACCGGCAGGCGGTCGCGCCGTTGGTGGCGGCGTGGTTGCCGCACGCGGCGATGGGGTTGTTGGCGTTGCGGCTGTTCGCGCGCCTGAGGTGAAGCCGGGGATCCGGCAGTTGAGAGTTGAAAGTTGAGGGTTGAGAGATCGAACCGCAGCAGACTTCAACCTGACCAACCGCACCGTTCTGTTCTCCGCGCAGCCCAGCTCGCTCCGGTGCAGGAGCTTTGGCTTCAGGCCGCGAGGTTCGGCACGCGGGGGCGGGCGGGGGCGGTGCGGGCGCCGATGGTGCCGCAGACGAAGTCGATGAGCTCGGGGCGGTAGCCGGTGAACTCGAGCACGCGGGCCAAGAAACGGCGCTTCGTGGCGGTGTCGATGTTCATGATCGCCCAGAAGGCGGTGCCATCGATCTGGCGGGCCTGGTTGTGCCGGCAGGCGGCGAGGATTTCCTCGCGCGTGCGGCCGAGGTAGCGGCGGCCGCTCGAGAGGCTGCGGATGAATTCGGCGAACTCGCCGGGGTGCCGGGCGGCGACCCAGCCCAGCAGGGAGAGGTAGCGGTCGGCATCGGTAAACTTCGTGCGATACCCGGCGCCCAGCACGAAGGCCGCGATGGGCTCCGCGGCATCGGGACTGGCGGTGGACAGGTTCAGGAGAGACGCCAGCACTTCGTCGGGGGTGCGGTGGAAACCCGAGGCCAGACGCTGCAGCGCTTCGTAAACGTCGTCGCGGACGGAGATCATTTTCATGGCGGCGGGATTGAACCGGTCGCGGCGGTCCGGCGAGCCGGCATCGGCGGATTCCCCGGCTTTTGCGGCGAAGCGGCGACGGGCTGCGACGAAATTTGCCGCGGCCGCGAGCGGAAGATTTCTTTGAATAGGGTTTTCGAGGACCGCGTCGGAGCCGGCGTATGAAAACACTCCTTGTCACGGTTTCACTCGCGCTCGCCGGTGCTGCTTCGGTGAACGCGCAGGTGTTTCGGCCCTCGGTCGGCGGCGGTGCGGTGGTCGGCGCGGTCGCGGGGGGCCTGATCGGCGGTCACAACGGCGACCGGTGGGCGGAAGGCGCGGTGATCGGTGCGGCCGCGGGCGCGCTGATCGGCGCGGTGCTGGAACGGCCGGAACCGGCGTACCGGGTCCGGGGCACGACGGCGATCGTACCGGTTGCGACGGTGCCGTGCGCGCCGACGGTCGGCTACGCGGAGCCGGTGCAAGTCGTGCGCGCCCCGCAGGTCGTCTATGTCGAGCGGGCGCCGACGGTGGTTTATGTGCCCGCGCCGGCTCCGGTGGTGATCGTGCGCCCGCCGGCCGTGGCCTATGGATACGGTTACCGGCCCGTGGTGCGGGCGCCGGCGTATTGCCCGCCCCCGCCGCCGCCGCGGTCGCATCACCGGCACGGGCACTACGGCCGCTGATCCGATTTTCCTAAAACCAACTTCAACCCGCCGCGGAATTCGCGGCGGGTTTTTTTGCGTCCGGCGCCGGTGCGAAGGCGACGGACTTCAACGCGATGCCGTTGAGGCCGTAGTCGGAAAAATCGTTTTCCACGCCGTCGTACGGCCGGTCCTGCAAATAAATCTGCATGATCCGCGCGTGCTCGTGATCGCTGGTCGGAAAGATCTGCGGCGCTTCGCCGGGCAGAAAAATGCCCGTGTAGGCGCGGCGGCGGTCGGTGAGGCGGCGGATGACGATCATGCGGTGGGCCCCGCGAGCGGGAACCTCTCTTGCAACGTGTGAACGGCCCCTTCCGGACGCAATGTGCTCGCGCAAAGATCGATGGCGGCGACGCGGAAGGGCGGGGCGGCGAGTTGGCGGCTCGACTTCGCCCACGCGGCGAGCGCCGGGCCGGCGAGTTCGGTCATGCGGGCAAGCGTGACGTGGGGCTGGAACGTCCTCAGGTCCAAGGTCAGGCCGGCCGCGATCAAGGCATCGTCGAGGCGTTGCCGCAGTTGGAAGAGTCGCGGGTGGCCGCGCCCGATCCCGAGCCAGAGCACGCGGGCCGGAACCTGGGGCGGAAAAGTACCCAGGCCCTCGAGCGGCAAAATGAAGGGCTCGACGCGGATCGCGCGGAGCCGCTCGCGCACGCGTTCTTCGGCGGGGCCGTCGAGCTCGCCGAGAAAACGCAGGGTCAGGTGGAGTTGTTCCGGCGGGGTCCAGTTCACGCCCTCGATCGGCCGGGCGTGCCGGGTGAGGTCGGTGCGGACGGAATCCGGCAAGGCGATCGCGACGAAGAGCCGGGCCGGCGGCGGCGGCGGGTTCACCGGCGGAAGGAGACGGAGCTCACGACCAATTGTAGTTGAAGCTGACACTGATGCGTTCGTCGGCGACGCGGTTGGCGGCGACCTCGTGGCGGAGCCAGCTTTCGAAGAGGATGACGTTGCCGGCTTCGGCGGGGTAGGTGACATGGACCTGGTTGTCGCGGCGCGCGCCGGATTTTTTCGGGGGCGCGGCCATGAAGCGATCGAGGCGCGGATCCTCGAATTTCAGGCCGGAGCAGCCGGCGGGCGTGGCGACGTAGTAGGTGCCGCTGATGAAGGAAAGGGGATGGAGGTGCAGCGAGTGGGCGGCGGTGGGCGGCATGATGTTCACCCAGAAATCGGTGAGGCGGATTTTTTTGCCGCGCAGATCCATGTCCAGATGCCGGGCGAAGGTGCCGACGTGGCGGTCCAGTTTCTTTTCGAGTTCGGCGAACGTGCTCGAGAAGCGGTGGAGCTCGTTCATCGACGCGTAGCTGGTGTAGCCGCCGGGGTAGTTTTTGGCGGACCAACGGCGGCCGGCGGCGTCGAAGTCGCGCAGCCGGCGGCATTCGTCGGCCAGGTCCGTGTTGAGGCGGGCGAGGCCGTTTTTCTGCAGGGGCTCGCAATAGACGAAGGTCGGAAACCAGGCGCGGATCGGCATCGCGGCAGTGAGGTTTACTTCGCGAAGAACTTCAATCCGGCAACGCCGGCGACGATGAGGCCGAGGCAGACGAGGCGGGCCGGCGACGCGCTTTCGCCGAAGAGCGCGATACCGGCGAGGGCCGTACCCGCGGCGCCGATCCCGGTCCAGACGGCGTAGGCGGTGCCGATGGGCAGGCCGCGGGCGGCGAGGGCGAGCAGGCCGACGCTGGCGACGAGCGCGGCGCCGACGCCGAGGCTCGGCCAGAGGCGGGTGAATCCCGCGGTGGATTTGAGGCCGACGGCCCAGATGATTTCGAAAACGGCGGCGATGAAGAGCAGCGTCCAATGCATGCCGCGAGGCTGCGGCGGGTCGCCGGTCCCGCCAGCAAATCCGGCGGGCGGCGGCTGCATGCTCCGGGCCGCGACGGAGCGATCTTTCAGCTACCCAACTTTCAACTCTCGCCGGCGCAATTCGGGCTCAGCGCACGCTGCCCATCAGGCGTTTGACCCACGGCACGAGGGCGAAGAGCGCGGCGGTGGCGCCGCCGACAATCAGCGCCTGGCGGAGGAAGAAGTCGGCGAGGGCGGCGGGGTCGGAGGAGTTGAATTCGCCCGCGAGCACGCCGGCGAGTTTGTTGCCCAGCGCGGCGGCGAGGAACCAGATGCCCATGACGAGACCGAGCAGGCGGGCGGGCGCGAGTTTCGTCATCGTGCTGAGGCCGACGGGACTGAGGAGCATTTCGCCGACGGTCTGGAAAAAGAAGAGGCCGAGCAGCCAAATGGGGCCGACCTTGCCTTCGGCGGTGAGTTTGGCGGCGGGGATCATCCAGACAAAGGAGAGGCCCACGAAGAGGAGGCCGAACGCGAACTTGGCGGGACTCGAAGGTTGGCGGGCGCCGAGCTTGATCCAGAGCCAGGCGAAAGGGGCGGCGAGGGCGATGACCCAGGCGGAGTTGATCGACTGCCACCAGGCGGACGGGAACGCGTAGCCGAAGAGGCGGTTGTCGGTGAGCCGTTCCGCGAACAGCGAGATCGAGGAACCGGCCTGTTCGAAGATCGCCCAGAAAATCTGCGCGGCGATGAAGAGGACGAGAATGGCGGCGATGCGCCGGCTTTCCTCGGAGGGGCGAAGCGCAAAGGCGAGCACGGCGGCGATCTGGGCGGCGAAGAGCGCGAGCACGATCCAGGGTCGGCTATCGCTGAGAACCATAATGCCGATGAGCGCCAGCGAACCGAGGAGCACGAGGCCGAGTTTGCCCCAGGGGCGGCCGGCGGCCGTGAGGGCCGGGGCCTGGCCCACGTGCGCGAGCGTCGCGGCCCGGCGAAGGTAGGTGAAGAGACCGAAGGTCATGCCGATGCCGGCGGCGCCGAAGGCCCAATGCCAACTGCCGTAGGGGCTGAGGCCGAGGCCGCCGAGGAAGCTGCCGAAGGATTCCGTCTGCGCCAAGTAGCCGCACACGATCGACGCGGCGAGGGCGCCGAGGTTGATGCCCATGTAGAAGATCGAGAAACCGGCATCGCGGCGCTCGTCGTCGGCGGAATAGAGACTGCCGACCATCGTCGAGATGTTCGGTTTGAGCAGGCCGGTGCCGATGGCGACAAGGCCGAGGCCGAGGAAGAACGTGGCGGTCGAAGGCACGGCCATCGCGTAGTGGCCGGAGGCGATGATCACGCCGCCCCAAAGCACGGCGCGCCGGGAGCCGATGAAGTTGTCCGCGATGAAACCGCCGAGAATGCTCAGCAGGTACACGCTCATCGTGTAGGTGCCGTAGACGGCGGCGGAGGTCTTGTCGGTGAAACCGAGTCCGCCCTTGGCGACCTCCGTCGTCATGAAGAGGACGAGCAGCGCGCGCATGCCGTAGTAGCTGAAGCGCTCCCACATTTCCGTGAAGAACAGCGTCGTCAGTCCGCGCGGGTGGCCGCCGATTCCGCCGGAGCCGTCGAGGGAGGCGGCGGGAGATCCGGGGGGCGGCGGGGAAATCATGTGGGGCGGCAGCGTGCCGGCCGGGACGGAGCCGGCCAAGAGGGAAATCGCGGGGCGACGCCGGCTTTTTGGCGTGCGTCGCCGGCCTGGTCGGTGCGACGCTGGCGCACCCTCAGCCCCGATGAATATCTCCTCCCGTTGCTTCCGTTTCCTGCTCGCTTTGGTCGCGCTGCCGCTGGCGGCAGTCGCCGCCGACGCGCCGAAAAAAGTCCTCGTGGTGACCGTCACCGCCGGTTTTCGCCACAGTTCGATTCCCACGTCCGAACGGATTCTCGCGGAAATGGCCGCGAAGTCGGGCAAGTTCACGGTCGAGTTTGCCAGCCAGCCGGCGGGCATGCCGGCCGCGCCGGGCCGGCCGCGCCCGGGTCCGAAAGGCGCCGAAGATCCGGCGCACGTCGAGGCGCTGAAGAAGTTCGCCGCGGACGAGAAGGCGTATTGGGAAAAATGGACGCCGGAGTTGGCGGCGGTGCTGCAAAAGCTCAGCCCGGCCAATCTGAAGAATTACGATGCGGTGCTGTTCGCGAGCACGACGGGCGACCTGCCGCTGCCGGACAAGCAGGCGTTCGTGGACTGGGTGGCCTCGGGCAAGGGCTTCATCGGCGTGCATGCCGCGACGGATACGTTTCACAAATCGGGCCGGTTCGCGGGCTTCCCGCCGTACGTGGCGATGATCGGCGGCGCGTTCCGCACGCATGGCCCGCAGGTGACGGTCGAATGCAAGGTCGACGATCCGAAGCACGCGGCCTGCGCGGGCTTGCCGGCGACGTGGACGGTCTTCGACGAGATCTACGAATTCAAAGACTACAATCAGGCCCGCGTGCATTCGCTCGTCTCGCTGGACAAGCATCCCCAGACGAAGGCCCCGGGGCACAATGCGATCGCCTGGTCGCGCACGCACGGCAAGGGCCGCGTCTTCTACACGTCGCTCGGGCATCGCGAGGATGTCTGGGATCCGGCGCACACGGACAAGCAGGGCCGGAAGAATTCGCCGGAGGTCGCGCAGCAGTTCCAGCAACATTTGCTCGGCGGCATTCTCTGGGCGCTGGGGCTCGCGCCGGGCGAAGCGAAGCACGCGCCTTGAGCTGCGGGGGCGCGCCTGCGGCGCGGCGGTTGAAAGATGAAAGTTGAAGGGTGAAAGATCGATCCGCCGCGCCCGCGGCGACGGACTCACGACCTGCGAAGCCGGGGAACCGGGGAGCATCCCCGGTGGAGCCGCTCAGCGCGCCGGTTTGGCTGAGCCGGCGCCGGTATAGTCGAGGACTTCGCGCAGCGTCGTGCGCCAATTGACGCGGGCGTAAACGCCGTGGTCGGTGCTGCGGCCCTCTTCGTGGCCGACGCGGTAGGCGAGCTCGAGTTGCCACTTGCCGGGAACCTTCCACGTCGCCGAACGCGCGAGCGGCACATCCCAGATGGTGCCGAATTGGATTTCATGGCCGAGGCGGTACTCGCCGGGCTCGGCGATCCGGCGGATGCGATACTCGGCAAAGTAGCCGAGTTCGGACGGCTTGTAGAGCAGGCCGGGCACGGCCTCGATCACGTGGCGGCGGACGACTTCCGGCGGCGGCGGGCCGCGGTCGGTGAGCTTGACGCTGCGGTCGTAGCTGAGGTTGGCGTAAAACGTCGTCGCGGGCCAGCCGAGCAGTTGGCGGGCGGCCGCGATCGAAGGCTTAAGGTGGGTGTAGTGGTCGTTGAGTTCCACCGGCGGTTTGCCGAGCGGGATGCGGGTCTCGAAACCGAGCGTGGTGTCGTCGAAGAAGCCAAGGAAAGGACCGAGATCGTAGCGGGCGCCGAGGCGGGCCTCGCCGGGCCCCCAGCGATGGTCGCGGCCGGTATTGAGCGGGCTCGGGATGAAGGGTACGAGGCCGCCGCGCAGTTCCCATTTCTTGGTCAGGCCGTACCGCAGCTCGACCGGGAAGCGGAGGTATTCCTCGTCACGCAGGTCGCCGAACTTCGGTTTGAACGCGATCGTGATGTTCCGTTCGCCGAGGACGCCGGGCAGCGTGGTGTCGAGGAATTCGGTCATGCGCAGCACCTGCTCGCGGACGACGTCGACGGCGGAAGGAGCCGGCGCGGCGGTCGCTGCGGCCGCCCAGCAAAGCGCCGGCAGGAGCGCGCGGAGGGCGGAAAAGCGGAAAGAGGAGGGGGGCATGGTGCGCGTCAGACACGGAGGTTGTGCGCCGGTGCCGTCAGTGACGTCGAGGCAATCCCGGCGGAAACAAAAACCGCCGGTCCCAAGGGGGAACCGGCGGCGGAAAGGAAAAGCCAAGTTGGCTCAGCCAAACTCATGCAGTCGAGAGAACTTGGCTGAGCGTTGAGAGCAAAACCGTTCGGTTCGTCAGGCCGCTGGCTTCGGCTGCGTTTTCCGTGGCTCAGCGGATCGATCTCTCAACCCTCAACTTTCAACTTTCAACTCTCAACTGCCTGATCCTGGCTCAGGCGCCGTGCAAATAGCTCATGAGCAGGTTTTCCAGATACTCCTGTTTGCCGGACTTCGGCATCGGCTCGCCGAGCTTGGTGAGGACCAGTTTCTCGAGGCTGCGGAAGTTGGCTTTGCCGGTTTCGATGTCGCGGCCGAAACCGGCATCGAAGCTGGCGTAGCGGTCGGCGACGAACTTCTCGAATTTGCCTTCGGCGAGGATCCGCCGCGCCAACTTGAACGCGAGGGCGTAGGCGTCCATGCCGCCGATGTGGGCGTGGAAGAGATCTTCGGGATCGATGGACGGGCGACGCAGCTTGGCGTCGAAGTTGAAGCCGCCGGTGCCGAGACCGCCGGCCTTGAGGATCGAGATCATGGCGAGGGTGAGCTCGCGGACATCGGTGTTGAACTGGTCGGTATCCCAGCCGAGCAGGAGATCGCCGGCGTTGGCGTCGATCGAACCGAGCATGCCGGCCGCGGCGGCGACCTCGATTTCGTGCTGGAAGGTGTGGCCGGCGAGCGTGGCGTGGTTGGTCTCGATGTTGAACTTGAAGTGGTTCTCGAGGCCGTAGGTGCGGAGGAAGGCGATGCCGCTGGCGACGTCGAAATCGTACTGGTGCTTGGTCGGTTCCTTCGGCTTCGGCTCGATCAAAAACTGGCCCTTGAAACCGATGCTGCGGGCGTAGTCGACGGCGAGGTGGAGGAAGCGCGCGAGGTGGTCCTGTTCGCGTTTCAGGTTCGTGTTCAGCAGCGTCTCGTAGCCTTCGCGGCCGCCCCAGAAGACGTAGTTCTCGCCACCGAGTTCCTTGGTGACGTCGAGGGCCTTCTTCACCTGCGCGGCGGCGTAGGCGAAGACGTGGGCGTCGGGGTTGGTCGACGCGCCGCACATGTAGCGCGGATTGGAGAAGAGGTTGGCCGTGCCCCAGAGGAGTTTCACGCCGGTGGCCTGCTGGAGCTGTTTCGCGTGGGCGACGACGGCGTCGAGGTTGCGGTTCGACTCCGCCAGCGTGCGGCCTTCGGGGGCGATATCGCGGTCGTGGAAGCAATAGAAGGGCGCGCGGATTTTTTGGCAGAACTCGAAGGCGGCTTCCATGCGGACCTTGGCGACGGAAACGGGATCTTTGCCGGCCTCCCAGGGGCGCACGATGGTGCCGGGGCCGAAGGGATCGGAGCCGGTGCCGCGGAAGGCGTGCCAGTAGGCGACGGAGAAGCGGAGGTGCTCGGCCATCGGTTTGCCGTCGACGACTTCGTCGGGGTTGTAGTGCTTGAACGCGAGGGCGCGGTCGGACTTGGGGCCTTCGTAGGCGACCGTCGGGATGCCGGAGAAATAAGCGCGGGATTTTTTCATGAGGTGCAGGGGAGGAAAGGGCGGGAGCATAGCGCATCGGCGGGCCGGGGCGGTAACAAAGATCCGCACATTTCTTTTGATTTTTAACACCGGCGCCGGCTGGCTCGCGGCCGATGCCTCCGTCCGCCGCGCCCGCCTTTTCCGCCGCGCCGGCGGCGCGCACGTACAAGGTGGCGCTGCTGATCGAGACTTCGAACCGCTACGGGCGGGACCTGCTTTACGGGGTGCGGGATTGGACGCGGACGGGCGCGCGCTGGGCGGTGCGTTTCACGGAACAGGCGCGGCTCGGGCCGCTGCCGGGCTGGCTGCGGGATTGGCAGGGCGACGGCATCATTGCCCGCGTGGATTCGCCGCGGATCGCGGCGGCGCTGAAGCGGACGCGGCTGCCGGTGGTGGATGTGAGCGCCGAGCGGTTTGCGTCGGAGTTTCCCCGCGTGAGCGTCGACAACGCGGCAGTGGCGGCGCTGGCGGCGGAGCATTTTCTCGGCAAGGGCTTCCGGCATTTCGCGTTCGCGGGCGACCCGCAGTTCCTGTGGGCACGGCAGCGCGGGGCGGCGTTCGCGCGGCTGGTGCAGCGGGCCGGCGGCACCTGCGCGGCGGTCGGGGCGGTGACCCGGCGGGTGCGGCGGCCGGGGTCGGATGCGGAGATCCGGGAGCTGGCGGAGGCGTTGGCGAAATTGCCGCGGCCGCTGGCGGTGTTCGCGTGCTACGACGGCCGCGCGCAGCAGGTGCTCGAGGCCTGCCAATTGCGCGGCTGGAGCGTGCCCGACGAGATCGCGGTGCTCGGAGTCGACGACGACGAGGTGCTGTGCGAACTGTGCACACCGCCGCTGAGCAGCGTGCAGCCGAATGCGCGGCGTACGGGCTACGAGGCGGCGGCGATGCTGGCGCGGATGATGGCCGGGGAGCGGCCGGCGCGGCGCACGACCTTCGTGGCGCCCGTGCGGGTGGCGGAGCGGCAGTCGACCGACAGTGTGTCGGTCGCCGATCCGCGGGTCGCGCAGGCGGTGCGCTACATCCGCGCCCGGGCGGGCGAGAACATCGGGGTCGCCGACGTGCTGCGCGCGGTGCCGATGTCGCGGACGCTGCTGGAACGGAAATTCAAGGCGGCGCTGGGCCATTCGCCGCACCGGCAGATCGTGCGGCAAAAGATCGCGCGGGCGCAGCACCTCTTGGCGGGGAGCGAAGTGGCGATCGCGGTGGTGGCGGAGCTCGCCGGTTTCGAGAGCGCGAGCTACCTGAGCGTGGCGTTCCGGCGCGAGACGGGCGAAAGCCCGTACGCCTATCGGGCGCGCCACCGGACCGCGGGAGCGGAACGCGGTCGCTGAGGGCGGCCCGCGGATCGGAGTTCCTTGCAGGTGTCGGCGCCGGAAAGACGGCGCGCCCACTCCGCGCTTGAACCGTCCGCCGCTTTCGCGCTGCCTGCGTCACCTTCGCGATGCCTCCCCCCACCGACCGCGACCGCTGGTTTTCCGAAGAGGTCGATCTTCACCGCGGCGCGCTGCGCGCCTATGTGCAGCGCGCGTTTCCCGGGGTGCGCGATGTCGACGATGTCGTGCAGGACTCGCTCCTCCGCATCTGGACCGCTTTCGCCGGGCGGCAAATCGGCTGCGCCCGCGCCTTTCTTTTCAAGATCGCCCGCAACCGCGCTTTGGATCTCCTGCGCCACGATCAGGCTTCGCCGCTCGTGGCCGTAAGGGATTTGGCCGCGTTGCCCGTGGCTGAGGATGGTCCCACTCCGGCCGATGTCCTCACCACCGCGGAAAAAATCGAACTCGTCGCCGCGGCCATCGCGGATTTGCCCGACCGTTGCCGCGAGATCGTCGTCCTGCGCAAACTTTCCGGCTTATCGCAACGCGAGGTCGCCCAACGCCTCGGTCTCTCCGAACGCACCGTCGAGGTGCAGGTCGCCCGCGGCACGCGGCGCTGCGCCGACTATCTCCGCCGCCGCGGCCTGACCGGCGCCGACGCGAAGCTCTGACCATGCCCGAAGGCCCGCCCACTCCGCCGCTTTCCGCGGACCACGCGCTCGACTGGCCCGGCCGCGCCGCCATGGCCGACGCGGTGCGCGCCGCGGTCGAGC
>JACCDS010430484.1_pt1 | contig 19782 bp, 15 predicted proteins | sample 7446441 | NCBI WGS metagenome assembly JACCDS01 (sample SAMN15323445, study PRJNA562643) | freshwater metagenome | isolation source: river surface water | place: USA:Blue River Watershed | collected 2017-08-17
CCGCCGCAGCCGCGCCTGCGAGCGGGCCACGCAGTCCCGCACCTCGGCCCCGAACAGCTGCGGCGCCTCGGCGATCGCTGCCACGGCCTGCCACAGCATGGCGCCGCGCGGCAGCAGCAGCGCGTTGGCCCGGCCGCCCTCCCGCCAGCGCTGCACCCAGGGCAGCAACTGCTCGCGCATGGCCAGCGTGGCGCGGTGCTGGGCCAGCCAGGCCGTGACGCGCGGCCAGCTGCGCAACACCGCCTCGTGCACCACGCGGCAGCCCGGCTGGCCGTTGAGCTGGTCGGCCACCAGCAGGCGCGACTGCACCAAGGCCTGCACCAGCGCGCGCTCGTCGTCGTCGGCCAGGTCCTGCTCGGGCAGCCAGCGCCCGGTGGGCGGCGCGTCCTCCGTGGGCAGGCCCACCAGGCGCGGCAACAACCGCGTCAGCGCGGCCTGCTGGTGGGCGGGCAACTCGGCCAACGCCGCCTCCGCACGGCGGCCGATGGCGCCCTCCAGCCCGCCCATGGCGGCGTAGGCAGCCCAGCTGAGCTCGTCGCCGGCCTCGCGCTGCAGGTACAGCTCCTGCAGCGTGTACTGCAACAGCGGCAGCGCGTCATGCGTGTTCAGCGCGTCCGCGCACAGCCGGTCGTCGAGCCGGTTCAGCCCGGCGGGGTCGGTGCCGAACACCAGCGCGCCCGCGCGCGCCGGCAACCGGATCATCTGCGCGATGGCGGCCGTCGAGGGCATCGGCAGGTCCATGTGCGCCCCATGCTCCTTGTCCCGCAGCAGCGTCGGATGCCGGGCCAGCCGGGCGTAGAAGTCATTGCGGCAGATGGCCACCAGCAGCACCGCCTTCGCGCACACCAGCACGTCGATGCAGGCCAGGAAGCCACGCACGACGTCGTCAGCCGCCAGCAGCAGCAAGGCCTCCAGCCGGTCCAGCACGAGCAACGGCGGTGGCGGCTCGGCGATGGCCGCAGGGTAGGCGCCGCGCAGCCCCACGTGGATGAGCCGGGCTACCTCCTGCGGCTGCGCCTGCAGCACCGGCGCCAGCGACTCCATGCTCCAGCCCGACAGCAGCGGCGTGCCGGCTACGTCCCAGTCGAGCAGCGTGCCGGCCAGCGCGGGCCACAACCCCAGTTCGCCGGCGCCGCCCAGGTCCACGATGGCCGCGGCGCAGGTGGCGAGCCGCTCCGCGCCCGGCGCGGCATCACCGCCCGCCGCCAGCAGCGCGGGCAGCAGGCCCGCCTGCACCAGCGACGTCTTGCCCGACCCGCTGGGCCCCAGCAGCACCACCTGCGGGTAGCCTCGCCGCCACTGGGCCTGCAGGCGCTCGTGCAGCGATGTCACCTGTTCGTCCCGGCCAAAGAACACATCGGCCTGCTCGGGGCCGAAGGCGGCCAGCCCGCAGTAGGGCGAGCGCCCGCGCCGGCTGCCCTCCAGGCCGCGCGGGCCGGTGCCGGCCAGCGCCTGCACGGGCGCCAGGAGGCGGTAGCCCTGACGGCGGATGGTCTCGATGTATTGCGGCTGCGTGACGCTGTCGCGCAGCGCGCGGCGCAGCCCGGCGATGACCTTGTGCACCGGGTTGTCCCCCAGCGCTTCGCCCGGCCAGCAGGCTTGCAGCAGCGCTTCGGCGCTGAGCACCTCGCCCGGCCGCCGGCACAGCGCCACGAGCACGGCCATCATGCGCGGCTCCAGCGCGACGGTCTCGTCGTCACGCGACAGCCGCTGCGTGGCGGGGTGCACCGTCCAGTCACCGAGCCGCCAGCGACCGCGCGGGCCTGCCGGAGAAGATGTGGCGGGCCCGGGAGCGGCCTCCCGGGAACGGCTTTGCCTCGTCAGCGTCGCGGATGCCTCTGTCGTCATGCCAGTTCTGCCTTGCGTGGGCCCGGGTAGCAACGGACGACAACCGGGGCACGACAGCGACAGCGCGGGCCGCACGGCAGCGCCGGCGCACCGGCTCAGGCATCATTCGCAGCCCTCCGCGCGCCCGCTTTTTCTACCGCCCTGCCTTGACACTGCGCCTGCTGCACCTCGACGACCATCTCGTCGCCATCGACAAGCCCGCCGGGCTGCTGGTGCACCGCACCCAGCTCGCCGCACACGAGGACGAGGCCGCGCTGCAACGCCTGCGCGACCAGCTCGGCCGGCCGGTGTGGCCCGTGCACCGGCTGGACCGCGGCACCTCCGGCGTGCTGCTGTTCGCGCTGTCGGCCGACGTCGCCTCGCGGTTGGGCGCAATGTTCGAGCAGGGCGGCATGGACAAGCGCTACCGGGCGCTGGTGCGCGGCTGGCCGGCCGAGGATGCAGGGCTGGTCGACCACCCGCTGGCCCGTGACCCCGAGCAGCCGTCGGCCGGCCAGGTGCTGCTGGCTGCACAGACACGCTGGCGCGTGCTGCAGCGCCACGAATGGCCCATCGCCACGCAGCCTGGTTTTGCGACCACACGGGTCGCGCTGCTGGAGGTCGAGCCGCTGCAGGGCCGCCGCCACCAGATCCGCCGGCACCTCAAGCACATCGCCCACCCCATCCTGGGCGACGCGACGCATGGCAAGGGCCCGCTGAACCGTGCCGTCGCGGCCCACCTCGGCCAGAACCGGCTGTGGCTGCATGCCTGGCAACTGCAGCTGACCCACCCGGTGAGCGGCGTGGCACTGCGGCTTGAGGCGCCGCCGGAGCCAGGCTGGCCGCTAACCGTCTGACAACGCGCCACCCCAACATGGCGTGACATCCTGCGCACGCTCATCGGTCGACGGCCTGTCGTGGCGTCCGCCTCGCCTAACATCGCGTTCACAACAACACGTCATCTCAGGGAGATCGCGATGAATCAACGACATGGCCCGGCACTGGCCATCCTGGCGGCCGCCACCCTGGCCGCCTGCGGCGGCGGTGGCAGCAGCGACCCCGCTTCCACCCCCACCACCACCCCAACCCCGGCCCCTACCAGCTCTTCGCCCAACACCGCCCCGCCCGTCGCCACGAGCACCTTCCTGGACGGCACCGCCGCTTACGGCGCCCCTCTGGCACAGGCGAAGATCACCATCGCCGACGCGAACGGCAAGACGGTCAGCGTCACCGCCGCCGACAACGGCAGCTACAAGGCCGACGTGACCGGCCTGAAGGCCCCACTGCTCGTGACGGCCACCGCAGCGTCCGGCGAAGCGGTGCGCCTCTATCGCGCACTGGTCGCCAGCGACGTGGCAGCCGGGTCGACCGGCCACGCCAACGTCACGCCGTTGACCGACGCCATCGTCTCGCTCGCCTCCAGTGACGGCAGCACGCCCGGCGAATTCGCCAGCACCGACAAGCTCAAGGCCCTGGACCCGGCCCGCGTGCAGAAGGCTCAGGACTTGGTCAAGACCATCGTCAAGGATGTGGCGACCTCGCTGGGCGCCCCCGGCTACGACCCCTTGACGGCAACCTTCACCGCTGACGGCGCCAGCAGCGCCGACAAGGTGCTGGACATGGTGAAGCTGACCATCGACCAGCGCGGCGTCACGCTGCGCGTCGTGGGCGTGCCTGCGGCCACCGGCGGCAACGGTGCCGCCAGCAACACGGTGGTCACCGTCAAGGACGCAAGCGCCACCGTACCCGCCGCGCTGCCCGCGCCCACCGTCACCGACGGCATCACCGCTTTCGACCCTTGGGTGGCGAGCGTCAACAAATGCCTGGCGCTGCCCGCCGCCCAGCGCGTGAGCACCGACACCAGCGGAGCCCCCACCGGCTTTCTCGGCGACTGCGCCAAGATCAGCGGCTTCACGACCAACTACCTGCACAACGGCTTCACGCTGCTGCAGTACTGGGGCAAGCAGCTGCATGACGTCATCCCCGACGGCGCCGTGATGGGCCGACCGGAAGTGCTGGGCTTTTTCAAGACCGATGCCGGCGCCGACACCGCCATCGTGCGCTTCCCCTACAGCAGCCCCAAGGGCGGCGGCAGCTATGTGCAGCCGACGCGCAAGCTCACCGCCGGATGGGCACTCGAAGGCAATCAGCAGAAGTACGACGCCGGCATCAGCGTCCGCATGCTGCGCTCGACCGACATCAGCACCAACCCGTACACGCCGCCCAGCGGGCCGGATGCCGGCAAGAGCGTGGGCTGGTTCAACGCCTACTCGCCGCGCATCCACCTGCAGTTCAACCAGGCCGGCCCCAATGGCGCCGCCGTCTACGCCGTGCGAGTCAAGGGCCCGGGCCTGCCGGACGCTGGCATCGTGCTGGCGCGCTCCTCCGCCTGCGGCACGAGCGACTACCTGGCGACCTATTCCAATGACGGCAGCCTGCCGGAGACACCGGCTGCCGGCACGGCGGTGCTGCCTCTGGTCAGCAGCGCAAGCAGCAACCGCTACACGCTGGGCGTCGCGCAGAACGGCACCGCCTACACCGGCTCGGACTTCTACAACGAGTGGCGCGGTCGCAATGCGGACGGCACGCCCAGCACGGCCAAGTCCAACATGATCGCGCCGGCCCCGGGCGTCGACCTCGCGACGATCCCGATGTTGGCGCGTTACGTGTTCGAGGTCTTCAAGGCCGGCTCCAGCACGCCAGCCGACACCTTCGCGGTGCGTACCGTCGCCAGGCCCGTGTCGGCCGAGTTCGCGGCCAAGCTCCCTTGGGCGGAACCGACGGCCGATGCGCTGCAATACGTCAAGCCGACCAGCACGGCGCTGACCATCGCGCTCGACAGCGCATCTCTCAGCTGGACAACGCCTGCCGGCGCTCCGCCGGTGACATCAGCCTACCTGTACGGCACAGGCTACGAGGGCAGCGTATTCCAACGGATGCAGGCCGACGCGCCGGTGGCTGCGCTCGGTGACACCAGCCTCACGGTGAAAGCAGCCGCCGAACGTGACGGCAATGGCCAGACCTGTGGCAACGCCAAGATCCCGGCGTTCACCACGGCCACCGGCTCGCGTGAGCTCGGCCTGCGCCAGCCCACGGTGGAGGGGCTGGTGATGCAAGGCATCACCCAGCACCTCGCGCGCGGCGCCGCGAAGTGATGGCTTGACCCACCTGCCGTCGCGGCCCGCGCCGCGATGGCATCACCGCGGCTCGATGACCGTCAGCGCCAGGCCCGATGCCTGGCCCTGCCAGCGGTAGAGCTTCTGCGTCGCGGGCTGGAAGTCCTCGGCCCGGGCGCTGCGGATGGGTACGAAGGTCTGCGGATTGCGGTCGATCAACGGGAACCAGCTGCTCTGCACCTGCACCATGATGCGATGGCCGCGGCGGAAGCTGTGGTTGACGTCTTGCAGCGTCACGCGCAGTTCCTCCACCTGGCCGGGCACCATGGCCTGCGGCGTCTCGAAGCTCTTGCGGAACCGGCCACGCAGCGGGTCGCCACGCACGAGTTGCTGGTAGCCGGCCAGCGGGCTCTCCGGCGGCTCGACGTCCTCGGTGCGCGCGCGGCGCTTGGCCGTCGGGCTGTCCTCCAGCTCGCCGGGATAAACGTCGATCAGCTTGACCACCCAATCCGCGTCTGTGCCGGAGGTGGAGGCGAACAGGCGCGCGGTGATGGGGCCGACCACCGTCACGTCTTCTTCCAGCACGTCGCTGCGGAAGGTCAGCACATCGGGCCGCGTGGACGCGAAGCGCTGGTCGCTGACCATGTATTCCTGCGGCATGCCGAGCGCCGTGTAGCCGACGAAAGGCACGGGCTTGGCCGGGTCGCTGACCCAGCTGTCGAACTCCGGCTGCGCGGCCGAGGGCGGCGTGAAGCTCAGCCTGCCGCCGGGTGCGAAGTACAGCGTGCGGGGCTTGGCTTCCTTTGGCGGCCAGGCGTCGTAGCGGCGCCAGACGTTGGTGCCAGTCTCGAACACGGTGGCCTTGGCGATCGGCGTCGCTGGGGCGACGTCGCGCAACTGCTGCTCGAAGAACGGCAGCAACACGTCGCGCTGGAACTGCTCGGCCGTCGGCTGCTGGAACTGGACGCGGCCCAGCTGCCGGCCCGGCGCCCCCACCCAGCCGCCATGCACCCACGGGCCCATGACCAGGCGGTTGTCCGTCTTCGGGCTCTGCGCGCCGATGGCGCGGTGGATGGCCAGCGGCCCGGCCAGGTCCTCGGCGTCGAACCAGCCGCCGACCGTCAGCACCGCCGCGCCGATGTTCTTCAGGTGCGGCGTCAGGCCGCGCGGCTTCCAGAAATCGTCGTAGCTCGCATGCTCGAGCTGGGCGTCGAAATACGGGTTCGGCCCGCCATCACGCGCCATGCGGGCAGACATCGCGTCGAGGTTCGTGAACTGCAGGAAGAACTCGTAGCCGTCCTGCGTGCCCCAGTCGAACTGCGGCCACTGCTTGGGCGGCAGCACGGGCGTCTGCTGCGGCTTGAAGAAGGTGTAGAAGCCGAAGTTGGCCGCCAGCATGAACGCACCGCCGTGGTAGCTGTCGTCGCCCATGAACAGGTCGGCGATGGGGGCTTGCGGCGAGGCGGCCTTGATGGCCGGGTGCGAATCGACGATGGACGCCGCCGTGTAGAAGCCCGGGTAGGAAATGCCCCAGATGCCGACGCGGCCGTTGTTGCCCGCGACGTGGTCGATGAGCCATTGCACGGTGTCGTGCGTGTCGCTGCTCTCGTCGATGTCGGCGGGCCGTGTCTTGACGGGCTTGTGCGGCGTCATCTCGACGAAGCTGCCTTCTGACATGAAGCGGCCGCGCACGTCCTGGCACACGAAGATGTAGCCCGCCTTCAGGAAGGCCTCGCTCGGCGCGAGATGACGCACGCCCTCGCCACGGTCCACGCCGTACGGCCCGCAACCGTAAGGCGTGCGCACCATCAGGAAGGGGTAACGCTTGCTCTGGTCCTTGGGCAGGTAGACGGCCGTGAAGAGCTTCTTGCCGTCGCGCGCCGGGATGCGGTACTCGTACTTGGTGTAGTGCTCGCGCGGCTCGTACTTGGGTGGCGCGTCGGCAGCACCGTCGGCAGGCGCCGCGAGCGCGCTTGCCAAGGGGGTCAGGGTCATCAGGGCGGCGAGGCCGCAGGCGAGGTGAAGGCGCATCGTGGGGGCAGTCGGTTCGAGAAGATCAAGGGGATCACTTGGCCGGCGGCAGCTCGGCGCGAGCGGGGTCGACCACCATCAGCTGCACGCGCGAGGCCTGCGCGCCGCCGCGATAGACGGTTTGCGTGGCGACCTGGAAGTCTTCGGGCCTGGCGCTGCGGATGCGCACGAAGCGCTGCGGGTTGCGGTCGATCAGCGGGAACCAGCTGCTCTGCACCTGGATCATCAGCCGGTGGCCGCGGCGGAAGCTGTGGTTCAGGTCCGGCAGCTCGAACTGCAGTTTCTCGACCTGGCCGGGCACCAGCGCCTCGGGCTTGTCGAAGCCATGGCGGAAGCGTGCGCGCAGCGGGTCGCCGCGCACCAGTTGCTGGTAGCCGCCGAACGCGGGCGTCGGCGGCTCGACATCGACGGCCTTGTCGCGCGGCGGCTGCGCCGGCTCCGGCCCGGCGTCCTGCGGCCACACGTCGATGAGCTTGACGACGAAATCGGCGTCGGTGCCGGTGCTGGCCACGAAGAGCTCAACGCCCACGGGCCCGGCCACGGTCAAGTCGTCTTCCAGCGGCTCGGTCTCGTAGACCAGCACGTCGGGTCGCGTGGCGGCAAAGCGCTGGTCCCCCACCATGTAGTCCTTGGGCATGCCCAGCGCGGTGTAGGCGATGAAGGGCACGGGGCGGTTGGGGTCGCTGACGTAACGGTCGGCCGCATCCGCTGCCGTGGGCGCTGAGGAGCCCAGCTTGCCGCCGGCCTGCAGGTAGAAGCTCTGCACCTTGGCCTGCCGGGGCGGCCAGGCGTCGTAGCGGCGCCAGACGTTGGTGCCGGTCTCGAACACGGTGGCCTCGGCGATCTTCGCGTCGGCGGCGCCGCGCAGGTGCTGCTCGAAGAACGGCAGCAGCAGTTGCTTCTGGAACCACTCGCTGTGCTTGCCGTCGAAACCGATGGCTCCCAGCTGTTGGCCGATGCCGCGCATCCAGCCGCCGTGCACCCAGGGCCCCATGACGAGCCGGTTCGGCACACCAGGGTTCTGCTTCTCGACGGCCCGGTAGATGGACAGCGGGCCGGCCAGGTCCTCAGCGTCGTACCAGCCGCCCACGGTCAGCACGGCTGCGCGGATGTTCTTCAGGTGCTCGGGCAGCCGACGCGAGCGCCAGTAATCGTCGAAGCTGTCGTGCTGGACCAGCTCGTCGAAATAGGGGTTGTGCGCGGGTTGGCTGCCATCCGGCCCGGCCAGGCTTGCCGCGATGGCATCGAGGTTGCCGAGCTTGAGGAAGTAGTTGTAGGCGTCGCGGTCGCGGTAGTCGAAGCTGTGCCACTTCCTGGGCTCGACGGTGGGCGTCTGCTGCGGGCGGTAGCCGGTGTAGAAGCCGTAGTTGTGCGCCAGCATCAGCGCGCCGCCGTGGTAGCCGTCATCGCGCTGGTAGTAGTCGCCGATGGGCGCCTGCGGCGAGGCAGCCTTGATGGCCGGGTGCGAGTCGATCACCGACGCGATGGCGTAGAAGCCCGGGTAGGAGATGCCCCACAGGCCCACCTTGCCGTTGTTGCCCACCACATGGTCGAGCAGCCACTGCACCGTGTCGTGCGTGTCGCTGCTCTCGTCCACATCCTGCGGTGTGCGCTTGACGTCCAGATGCGGCGTCATGGTGCGCCAGCTGCCCTCGGACATGAAGCGGCCGCGCACGTCCTGGCACACGAAGATGTAGCCCGCCTTCAGGAAGGCCTCGCTGGGCGCCAGCCGCCGGACGGCGAAGTTATCGACGCCATAGGGGCCGCAGCTGTAGGGTGTGCGCGTCATCAACATCGGGTAGGTCTTGCCGCCCTGCCCGGCGTCCTTGGGCGCGTACACCACCGTGAACAGCTTCTTGCCATCGCGTGCGGCGACGCGGTACTCGTACTTGGTGTAGTGCTCGCGCGGCTCGTACTTGGCGGCCGGTGCGTCGTCATCGGCCGCGCGGGCGAAGCCGCAGGCGAGGCTCGTCAACAGCAGGAGTGAGGCATGCAAACGGGTCATGGGAGGACGGCGCCGATGAGCAAAGACGGCGAGTCTGCCACCACGCAGGGCCCGTGCCGTTCGCCAGGGGTGCGCATTTGCGACGCTCGGCTACGCTCGCGGCCAGGAGGCCCCGACATGCCCATCGACACCACGCCCTATCGCGTCATCCCCGGCCACAAGGTCAAGCTCAAGCACTGGCCCACGGCCGTCGATCCGCTGTACGTCGACGACGCCGACTACGAACGCCAACTGGCAACCCAGGTCGCCCGCCTGAGCGAACTGCAGGATCTGCTGTACGCCCAAAACCGCTACGCGCTGCTGCTGGTTTTCCAGGCCATGGATGCGGCGGGCAAGGACGGCGTCATCAAGCACGTGATGTCGGGCGTGAACCCCCAGGGCTGCCAGGTGTTCAGCTTCAAGCACCCCAGCACGCAGGAGCTCGAGCACGACTTCCTGTGGCGCACCGCGCAGTGCCTGCCCGAGCGCGGGCGCATCGGCATCTTCAACCGCTCCTATTACGAGGAAGTGCTGATCGTGCGCGTGCATCCCGAAATCCTGGCGGCGCAGGGGCTGCCGAAGTCCACGGCACGGCCACCCAAGCTTTGGGACGAGCGCTTCGCGTCCATCAACGGGCTGGAGCGGCACCTGCACCGCAACGGCACGCGGGTCATCAAATTCTTCCTGCACCTCTCCCGCGAGGAGCAGCGCCGGCGTTTCCTGGCACGGCTGGACGACCCGGCCAAGAACTGGAAGTTCACTGCCGACGACCTCGCCGAACGCGAGCACTGGCCGGACTACATGAAGGCCTACGGCGAGATGCTGGCCGCCACCAGCAGCACCCAAGCGCCCTGGTACGCCGTGCCGGCCGACGACAAACGCAACGCGCGGCTCATCGTGTCGCAAGTCATCGCCGACACGCTGGCCGGGCTGAAGATGAGCTACCCCGAGCCCACGCTGGATGCCGCTGCACTCAAGCGCATCCGCAAGCGGCTCGCCGAGGCCTGACGACTTTCATGAGCGGGCTCAGGCGGCCCGGGTGTTGAACACACGAACCTCGTCCGCCAGGCGCTGCGCCTGGTCACGCAGGCTTTCCGCCGCAGCGGCGGACTGCTCCACCAACGCCGCGTTCTGCTGCGTCACCTGATCGAGCTGACCCACAGCCTGGTTCACGCGGCCGATGCCTTCGCTCTGCTCCGACGCCGAGCGTGCGATGTCGCCGATCAGCTCCGCCACCTGCTGCGCGGCCGCCTCGATCTCGCGCATCGCCTCGCCCGCCGAGGCCACCAGCCCTGAGCCGGCCGCCACCTGTTCGGTGGACTGCGCGATGAGGCCCTTGATGTCACGCGCCGCCGCCGCGCTGCGCTGCGCGAGGCTGCGCACCTCGGAGGCCACGACGGCGAAGCCGCGCCCCTCCTCGCCGGCGCGGGCCGCTTCCACCGCCGCGTTGAGCGCGAGGATGTTGGTCTGGAAGGCGATGGAGTCGATCAACCCGGTGATGTCGGCAATGCGCGCCGCGCTGGCATCGATGGCCTGCATGGTCGTCACCACCTGCTGCACGACGCCGGAACCGCGCGACGCCGACCCCGCCGCACCGCTGGCCAGGCCATGCGCCTGACGGGCCGACTCGGCGGTCTGCCGCACCGCCAGCGTCAGCGCGTCCATCGACGACGCCGTGGACTGCAGGCTGGCCGCCATCTTCTCGGTGCGCACCGACAGGTCCTGGTTGCCCGATGCAATTTCGGCGCTGGCGCCGTCGATGCTCTTCGCCGCCGTCTGCACCTGGTGCACGGCGCCATGGATGCGGTCCACGGCACCGCGCAGCAGGCCGGCCGTGCCGGCGGCAGCCACGACCTGGCCGGTGTCGAGGTTGATGCGCTCGTGCGCCGTCAGGTGCTCGACGAGATTGACCAGCGCGACCTGCTCCACCTGGCGCCGCTGCATCTGCACGGCGATGAGCAGCTCGAAGGCCGTCTGCCCCACGACGTAGCCGGCATGGATGAGCACCCGCGAGAAACCCGGGTCCGTCAGGCAGTACACGCCCACGCCTGCGGCCTGCAGGCGGTCGAACAGCACGTGATGCACGGCGATGGTGAGCGCCCCGGTCAGCACCGGCGCCCAGTGCCGGTAGGTCAGCAGGAAAGCCAGCGTGACGAAGACGCCGAAGTGGAACTCCAGCATGCCGCGCGCCAGCTGGATCTCCAGCGCCACCATGGCCATCGCCGCGACCGCCATCGTGTTGGCGGACAGCGTGGTGCCACCTGCCCCGAGATGCAACCCGACGGCCACAGCCATGACCACCACGCCCACGCCGACCGCCAGGCCGATGCCACCGAAGTACAGCCCCAGCACCAGCGCGATCAGCAGGTGCAGCCCCAGGCAGACCAGCATGAGCCGATCGGCCGCAAGCGCGATGGCCCGCGCCGCCCCGCCCTCAACACGCCCACCTTGACCCCAAGCGTCGTTGCCCATGTCGAGTCTCCTCTCGATGCTGGTGCGGCGATGCTAGGGGGTCGGCCGCCGCGCGGCAAGTCAGCCAAACTTCACGGCGTAGATCGGCGGCAGGTGAGAGGAGATGGTCTGCCAGCTGTCGCCGGCATCGCCGCTGGCCCACAGGCCGCCGGTGGTGGAGCCCATGAGCAGTTGTTCGCCGCTGGCGTCCACGGCCAGGCCATGCCGGTAGATGAGGTCGTAGCAATGGCGCTGCGGCAACCCGGTGCGCAGCGCCTCGAACGAGCGGCCGCCGTCACGCGTGCGCGTCACGCACAACGCGCCGTCGACGGGAATGCGCCGCTCGTCCTTGATCGCCGGCGCGAACCAGGCGGTGTCGGGGTCACCGGGATGCGCGGCCACGGCGAAGCCGAAGCTCGACGGCAGCGCCTGCGTCTGCACCCACGTTGCGCCGTTGTCCGTGGACCGGTAGATGCCGCAGTGGTGCTGGCACCAGAGCACCTCGGGCGCGGCGCGGCAGCGGGCGATGAGGTGGGGGTCTTGCGAGTTCTCGTCTCCCGCGAGGTCGGGCGGCATGAAGTCGGCCCGCATGCCCGTGGCGCGCAGGCCCCAGGTGCGGCCGCCGTCCGTCGTGCGCCAGGCCCCGCCGCAGGACACGCCGATGAGCAACTCGTCGGGCCGCGTCGGGTGCGGGCAGATGGAATGCAGCGCCGGCGCCGGGTTGCCACCGCCCATCCACTGCTCGCGCCGCGGGTCGCGCCACAAGGTCTCGTCGAGCTGCCAGGACTCGCCCTGGTCGCGGCTGACGAACAGCCCGCCCGGCACGCTGCCGCACCAAATGGCATCGCCCGAGCGCTCCAGCGCGAACACCTGCTGCAGCTTCCACTCGGGCCCCGCAGCGTCGGCCGGCTGCGGCGGGAAGCTGGGTGCCGCGACCTCGCGCCAGGTCTGGCCAGCGTCGTCGCTGGCGTGCAGCTTGGTGCCGAAATGGCCCAGGTTCAGGCCCGCCAGCATGTGGCCGGCGGCATCGGGCGGCAGCAGCATGGTGACCGGGTCGGCCACGAAGCTCAGCCGTTCGATCTCCCAGCCGGCGCGGCGGCGCCGCAGTTCGAACAGGCCTTTGCGGGTTGCGGCCCAGGCGCGGTCAGTCATGGTGTCAGCCTCCGGACAATGCTTGCAGGACGTGGATGCGGCTGTCGGGCACGAGCGGGTCGCTGAGGCCGCGCAGGTCGCGTGCCCGCCGGCCGTCGATGAAGACGACGACGTTCACGCGCAGATGCCCCTGCTCGTCGACGATGTAGCCGCGCAGCCGCGGTTGCGCGGCGAACGCCGCCTCGAGCGCGTCGCGCAGCGTGGCCGCCTCGCAGCGGCAGGCGGGGGCATCGACGAAACGATGCAGTTGCGGGGTGAACTCGACGAGCGGCATGCGAGGACGACGTATGAGGTCGGCCGCATTCGACGTCCACGCCCCCACGAGAGCACCCGGACTTACCCTTAACGACAATCCGGGCCATGAACTCCGGCATCCTCTTCGCCCTCGGCGCCTACCTGAGCTGGGGGCTGTTCCCGCTCTATTTCCGCCAGATCACCGCCATCCCGGCGCTGCAGATCGTGGCCCACCGAACGCTGTGGTCGCTGGCCTTCGTCGCCCTCGTGCTGGTGCTGACGCGACACCTCGCGTGGCTGAAGCAGGTCAGCGCCGCGACCTGGCGCCGCTTCACCGTGTCCGCCGCGCTGATCGCCATCAACTGGCTGGTCTATGTGTGGGCGGTGGGCCACGGGCATGTCATCGACGCCAGCCTGGGTTACTTCATCAACCCGCTGGTGAACGTGGCGCTGGGTTTTGCGCTGCTGCACGAGCGGCCCCGGCCGGCACAGTGGTTCGCCGTGGGCCTGGCGGCATTCGGCGTGCTGTGGCTGACGGTGGCCGGCGGCCAGCTGCCCTGGGTGGCGCTGGTGCTGGCGGTCAGCTTCGGCTTCTACGGGTTGATGCGCAAGACGGCAGCGCTGGGCGCGCTGGAGGGCCTGTCGCTGGAGACCCTGATCCTCGCGCCGCTGGCCGTGGCCGGCTTCGCGTTCTGGGGCACGGGCGGCGGGTTCGCCGGCCAGACCGTGGTGGACTGGGCCTGGCTGATCGGCACCGGGCCGCTCACGGCCGGCGCGCTGCTGATGTTCGCGGCCGGCGCTCGCCGCCTGCCGCTGGCGACGCTGGGCATCGTCCAGTACGTCTCGCCGTCACTGCAGTTCCTGCTGGGCGTGTTTCTGTTCAGGGAGCCCATGGACGCATCCCGGCTGGTCGCCTTCGGCTGCATCTGGGGCGCGCTGGCCGTCTACAGCGCCGAGGGGTTGTGGCAGACGCGGCGCAGCCTCGCCGCCCGGCCCGCATGACGACCCGCACCACCGCGGCCGAGGGGCTCTTTTAAAATTGCGTCATGCCACTGAACATCGTCGTCTATTCCAAGTCCGCCTGCCCACAGTGCGACACCGTCAAGAGCCTGCTCAAGGCCAAGGGCCTCGCGTTCGAGGAGATCAAGATCGACGACGAAGCCCAGCGCCTGGCCTTCTATGAGAAGTGCGGGCCGTCGGTGCGGCAGATGCCGCAGGTCTTCATCAACGACCAACGCGTCGGCGGCGTCGCCGGCCTGCAGGCGGCGTTCGCGCAGCTGAAGCTGTAGTGCTGCCGACGGCGCCGCCGTCTGCCCGCACAGACGGCAAGGCCGCCCGGTCCGCCACTGCTGGCGGGCCGAGCGCTGGGCCGTTCAGCTGCGCATCAGGTGATCGAAAGCGCCCAGAGCGGCCTTCGCACCGTCGCCAGCGGCAATGATGATCTGCTTGAACGGCACCGTCGTGACGTCGCCCGCCGCGAACACGCCGGGCACGGACGTCGCGCCCTTGGTGTCCACGATGATCTCGCCGTGCTTGCTGAGCTCCACCGTGCCGCGCAGCCATTCGGTGTTGGGCACCAGGCCGATCTGCACGAAGCAGCCATCGACTTCCACGCGCTTGGCTTCGCCCGAGACGCGGTCCGTGTAGTTCAGGCCGTCGAGCTTGCCGTTCGTGCCGGTGAACTCGGTCGTCTGCGCGTTGGTGATGATGGTGACGTTGGGCAGGCTACGCGCCTTCTTCACCAGCACCGCGTCGGCACGCAGTTCGGCGCCGAACTCGATCAGCGTCACGTGCTTGACGATGCCGGCCAGGTCGATGGCGGCCTCGACGCCCGAGTTGCCGCCGCCGATGACCGCCACTGGCTTGCCCTTGAACAGCGGTCCGTCGCAGTGCGGGCAGTAGGCCACGCCCTTGTTCTTGTACTCGGCTTCACCGGGCACACCGACATTGCGCCAGCGCGCGCCGGTCGACAGGATGACCGTCTTGCCCTTGAGCCTGGCGCCGTTGGCCAACTCCACCTCGATGAGGCCACCGGGCTGCGCGGCCGGGATCAGCTTCTCGGCGCGCTGCAGGTTGTGGATGTCGACCTTGTAGTCCTTGACGTGGCCTTCCAGCGCGGCCGCGAACTTCGGGCCATCGGTCATGGAGACAGAGATGTAGTTCTCGATGCCCAATGTGTCGTTGACCTGGCCGCCGAAGCGCTCGGCCGCGACGCCGGTGCGGATGCCCTTGCGGGCCGCATACACGGCCGCCGCCGCGCCCGCCGGGCCGCCGCCGACGATGAGCATGTCGTAGGGCTCCTCGGCATCGAGCTTCTTCGCGTCACGCGCGGCCGAGCCGGTGTCGAGCTTGGCGATCAGCTCTTCCAGGCTGATGCGGCCGGACACGAAGTGCTCGCCGTTCAGGTAGACGCTGGGCACAGCCATGATCTCGCGCGCTTCCACCTCGGCCTGGAACAGGCCGCCGTCGATGACGGTCGTGCGGATGCGCGGGTTGAGCACCGACATGAGCGACAGGGCCTGCACGACGTCCGGGCAGTTGTGGCAGGTCAGGCTCATGTAGATCTCGAAGTCGAGATCGACGTCCAGCGCCTTGACGGCGTCGATCTGCGCCTGCTCGACCTTGGGCGGGTGGCCGCCGGTCCACAGCAGCGCCAGCACCAGCGACGTGAACTCATGGCCCAGCGGGATGGCGGCGAAACGCAGGCTTTGCTCGGTGCCCGTGCGGCGCAGCAGGAAGGACGGCGTGCGCGTGTCCACCCCGTCGGCGCGGAACGAGATCTTGTCGTTCATGCCGGCGATTTCTTCCAGCAGTTCGCGCATCTCGTCGCTGCTGGCCGAGTTGTCCAGCGAGGCGATGATCTCGAAGGGGAGCTTGACGTGGTCCAGGTAACCCTGGAGCTGGGTCTTCAGTGCGGCATCCAACATGGGGTACTTCCTTTCAGTAAGGCGTGGCGAGACGGGCCACTGCTGAAAGGGTCCCCGCACCGATGATGGGGTGGAGGCCCTTTCAGCAGAACCGGTTTGGCTCTGCGAAAGACAGGAACCCTCCCGGGTTCCTGGTGTTCGTCATGGAACGAGGATCAGATCTTGCCGACCAGGTCCAGCGACGGGGCGATGGTCTTGGCGCCGTCGTTCCACTTGGCCGGGCAGACTTCGCCGGGGTGAGCGGCGGTGTACTGGGCCGCCTTCAGCTTGCGCAGCGTTTCCTTGACGTCACGGGCGATTTCATTGGAGTGCACTTCGGCGGTCTTGATCTGACCTTCCGGGTTGATGATGAAGGTGCCGCGCAGGGCCAGGCCTTCTTCGGGGATGTGCACGCCGAAAGCGTTGGTCAGCGTGTGGGTCGGGTCGCCCACCAGCGGGAACTTGGCCTTGCCGACGGCCGGCGAGGTTTCGTGCCAGACCTTGTGCGAGAAGTGCGTGTCGGTCGTGACGATGTAGACCTCGGCGCCCAGCTTCTGGAACTCGGCGTAGTTGTCGGCAGCGTCTTCGACTTCCGTCGGGCAGTTGAACGTAAAGGCAGCCGGCATGAAGATCAGCACGGACCACTTGCCCTTCAGCGTCTCGTCGCTGACGGTCACGAACTTGCCGTTGTGGAAGGCTTCGGTCTTGAAGGGTTGGACTTGGCTGTTGATCAGGGACATGTAGAGCTCCAGAGGGGGCGGGTTGAAGGAATGGGTAGAACTATATCGACGAACTGTTTTCGGTTGAAAACATTTATCAAATCGACGTTATTGATTCAACCTATCGCGGCGGCGGCCAGCGGCGCAGGGCAGCCCCACATCACCCAGCCTCACGCGCGAAAGCGGCGTTGGCGCGGGGCCGCAGCATCCTGCACCCGCCGCCCCGCCATCACGCCGCAACGCCAAGCCTAGTGCATCTCCATGTCCGTGCGTCACCGCGCGGGCGCTGAGGGCATGGCCGCCCCGCGCGCCGCCCGCGGCGGCAGCCCGGTCAGCGCTCGAGCGCCAGCAGTTCCTCGACCGTCTGGCGGCGGCGGATGAGGCGACTGGCCTCGCCGTCCACCAACACCTCGGCCGCGAGCGGGCGGCTGTTGTAGTTGCTGGACATGGAGGCGCCGTAGGCCCCGGCATCGTGGATGACCAGCAGGTCGCCGACGCGCGCGTCGGGCAGCGCCCGCGTCAGCACCTCGCCACCAGCGCCCTGGGTGAACACGTCGCCAGACTCGCACAGCGGCCCCGCTACCACCGACTCCCGCAGCGGCCGCGCCACGCCGTCCTGGGGCAATAGCGTCATCGCATGGAAGCTGCCGTACATCGCCGGCCGCATCAACTCGTTGAACCCGGCGTCCACCAGCACGAAGCGGTTGGCGCCCGCGTTCTTCACCGCCCTCACCTCGGCCAGCAGCACGGCGCTCTCAGCAACGAGATAGCGGCCGGGCTCCAGTTCCAGCGTCAACTGGTGGCCCACCAGCGCCTCCGCCTCGCGGCGGGCCGTGTCCCACAGGCCGAAATAGTGGTCGACGTCGATGCCCGCATCGCCGTCGCGGTAGGGAATCGACAGACCGCCGCCGGCCGAGATCGCGTGCAGGTCGTGGCCGGCCGCCACGGTCTGCTTCACCAGGCCCACCATGGCCTGACCGACCTGCGCCAGGTGGCCGTAGTCCACGCCCGAGCCGATGTGCATGTGCAGGCCGACGAGCTTCAACCCGTGCTGGCGGATGGCAGCCAGCGCCTCGGGCAGGTCGGCATGCCAGATGCCATGCTTGCTGTGCTCGCCGCCCGTGTTGGTCTTGTGGCTGTGGCCGTGGCCGAAGCCGGGGTTGATGCGCAGCCACACCGGGTGGCCGGCTGACGCAGCGCCCAGTTGATGCAGCATGTCGATGGAGCCGGCGTTGACCGGGATGCGGTGCTCGACGACCGTGGCCAGTGTCGCGTGGTCCAGCAGGTCGGCGGTGAAGACGATCTCATCGCCACCTGCCGCGTAGCCGGCGGCGAGAGCCCGCAACACCTCGCCGCGCGACACCGAATCCACCTTCACGCCCGCCTCGCGCAGCAGCTTCAGCACGTGGATGTTGGAACAGGCCTTCTGCGCGAAGCGGACAACGTCGAAACGCTTCAGCGACGCAACACGGGCGCGGATGGTGGCGGCGTCGTAGACCCACAGCGGCGTGCCATGTTGGGCAGCCAGGGCTTGCAGGCGGGTGGGCGTCAGGGCGGTCGGCAGGGGCTTGGTCATGTCTTGCAGCATGCCCGCCGGCAGCCATTCAATCAAATTGCAATTTATCGCTCGACAATCCATTCTTGATATGGATATCCAACACCGCCACATCGAGGTCTTCCGCGCCGTCATGACGGCCGGTAGCGTCACCGCCGCCGCAGCGCTGCTGCACACCTCGCAGCCGACGCTCAGCCGCGACCTCGCCCGCCTGGAGCAACTCCTCGGCTACGCCTTGTTTGAGCGCGAGCGCGGCCGGCTGAAGGCCACCGCGCGGGCGCGCGCCTTGTTCGACGAAGTGGAGCGCAGCTTCCAGGGCCTGGCCCGCGTCATCGAACGTGCCGAGGCCCTGGGTAGATCGGAGGACACGGAACTCAGCGTGCTGAGCCTGCCGGCGCTGAGCCACGCGCTGCTGCCCGGCGCTCTGGGCGCGCTGCTGGCCGACCACCCGGCGGCCCGCGTGTCCATCACGCCCGCCGAGCCGCCGCTGCTGGACGCCTGGATGAGCGAACAGCGCTTCGACCTCGGGCTGGCCGAGCAGGCGACGGCACTGCCAGGCGTGCGGGTCGAGCCGGTGCTGGAGGCCGACGAGGTCGCCTTGCTGCCGGCCGGGCACGCCCTCGCCCCACAGCTGCGGCTGGACCTGCAGGACTTTGCCGGCCAGCACTTCATCAGCCTGGCCGAGGACGACCCCTACCGCCGCGAGATCGACGGCCGGTTCGACGCGGCCGGCGTGCAGCGCCGGCTACGGCTACAGACCCACAGCGCGGTCGCCGTGTGCGAACTGGTACGCGCCGGCCTGGGCGTCGCCATCGTCAACCCGCTGACGGCTGCGGCCTGCGCGAGCGACAGCCTCGTCGTTCGCCCGCTGTCGATGTCGATTCCCTACCGCGTCTTCGCGCTGATCCCACTGCACCGGCCGGCGCAGCCGCTGGTTGACAGCCTGCTCAGCGCACTGCGGTCGAGCGCACCACCGTCGGCTTCGCGCCGAAGCGCTTGACGATGCTGGCCTCGATGCCGGCGGCGTCCAGGCCGCACAGGCTCATCAGCTTGGCTGGGTCGCCGTGCTCGACAAACTCGTCGGGCAGGCCCAGTTGCAGGACCGGGATACTGATGCCGGCGGCGTTCAGCGCCTCGGTGACCGCACTGCCCGCGCCCCCCATCACGCAGCCGTCCTCGACGGTCACCAGCGCGTCATGCGTGCGGGCCAGCTCCGCCACCAGATCGGCGTCCAGCGGCTTGACGAAGCGCATGTTGGCCACCGTCGCGTCCAGCCGTTCGGCCACCTCGAGTGACGGGTACAGCAGCGTGCCAAACGCGAGGATGGCGATGCGCTGCCCCTTGCGGCGCACCTCGCCCTTGCCCCAGGGCTGGGCCGTCATGGCCTTCACCGGCGTGACGCCGGCGCCCGCACCACGCGGGTAGCGCACGGTCACCGGGCCGTCATGCATGAAGCCGGTATAGAGCGCCTGACGGCATTCGTTCTCGTCGGCGGGCGTCAGCACCGCCATGTTGGGAATGCAGCGCGTGAACGCGATGTCGTAGTTGCCGGCATGCGTGGCGCCGTCGGCGCCGACAAGGCCGGCGCGGTCCAGCGCAAACAGCACCGGCAGGTTCTGGATGGCCACGTCGTGGACCATCTGGTCGTAGGCGCGCTGCAGGAAGGTGGAGTAGATGGCAACGACCGGCTTGATGCCTTCGCAGGCCAGGCCGGCAGCGAAGGTCACCGAATGCTGCTCGGCGATGCCCACATCGTGATAGCGCTGCGGGAAGCACTGATGGAACTCCACCATGCCGGAGCCCTCGC
>JACCDS010749727.1_pt1 | contig 19771 bp, 13 predicted proteins | sample 7446441 | NCBI WGS metagenome assembly JACCDS01 (sample SAMN15323445, study PRJNA562643) | freshwater metagenome | isolation source: river surface water | place: USA:Blue River Watershed | collected 2017-08-17
CACACGCAGCGAAGACGGCCAGCGCCACACCGAGGTGCGGGTGGTGCAGGTACGCGGCCCCGAGTCCGGCGACTGGGCCGTGCCCGCCCCCGTGCAGTGGCGCGCCACGCACCAGGCCCCGCGCGGCGCGGGCACGGTGCAGCCGCTGCCGGCCAAGGACATGGACGGCGTGCGTGCCAATGGCGAGCGCACCACCTGGGTCATCGAGGCCGGCAAGCTGGGCAACGAAAAGCCCATACAGATCACCCGCGAGGTCTGGACCGCGCCGGACCTCATGCTCACCGTCAGCAGCCGGGACTTCGACCCGCGCACGGGCGAAGTCAACTACCGGCTCAAGGGCCTCAAGCGCGGCGAGCCCGACGCCGCGCTGATGCGGGTGCCGGCCGACTACAAGCTGCCGGCCAGACCGGGCAACAAGGCGTCGCAACCGACGGGTTGACGAACGGCTGATTGATCCGCCGCCGTAACGGCCAACCGCTATCGTTGCGGCCTTCATGACGAAGGCCCATCTGCCCGCCGCGCCACCGCCGCGCCTGTTCACCCTGATCTGGCCACTGGCGCTGGAACTGCTGTTCGGCATTGGCGTCGGCGTGGCCGGCACCGCGCTGGCCGCGCGGCTGTCGGACCAGGCGGGCGCCGCCTTTGCGCTGACCAACCACGTGGTGGGCATGCTCTTCGTGCTGTTCCGCGTGGTGGGTGCCGGCGTGGGCGTGGTGGTGACCCAGGCCCTGGGCGCCGGCCGCCGCGACAACGCCGACGCGCTGGCGCGCAGCGCCGTGGGCGCCAGCACCTGGGTGGGCGGTGGCATCGCATTGGCCGTGCTGCTGGGCGCCGGCCCGCTGCTGGGCCTGCTGAACGCACCGCTGGAAGTGCGCCCACAGGCCGAAACCCTGCTGCGCGCACTGGCGCTGGCGCTGCTGCTGGACGCCTGGAACGCGTCCATGGCCTCCGTCATGCGGGCCCACCTGCGCACGCGCGACACGCTGGCCGTGATGGTGCTGATGCAGGTGCTGCAGTTGGCGCTGGCCGTGCCGCTGATGCTGGGTGTGGGCACCTGGCCAGGCTTGGGTCTGGTGGGCTATGCGCTGGCCCTGATCGCGTCGCGCCTGCTGGCCCTGGGCCTGCATCTGTGGTTGTGGCGCGTGCGGCTGGACCTGGTGGTGCGCGCGCACGACTGGTGGCACCTGCCGCGCGCCGAGCTGGCGGCCATGGCGCACATCGGCCTGCCCGGCGCGGCGGAGAACATCGCCTGGCGCATGGCCTTCACCGCCAGCGTGGCGGCGGTGGGCCTGCTGGGCATGCAGGCCGTGGCCACGCAGGCCTATGTGCTGCAGCTGATGGGCCTGATCATGCTGTTCAGCGTGGCCACGGGGCTGGGCGTGGAGATCGTGGTGGGCCACCTCATCGGCGCCGGTGAACTGCGCCGCGCACACGGCCTGGTGCAGCGCGCGCTGGCGCGTGGCATTGCGGTGGCGCTGCTGGTGGCGCTGCTGTTCGCGCTGGCCGGGCCCTGGCTGCTGCGCTTGTTCACGCAGGACGAGGCCATCATCCGCCAGGGCACGCTGCTGCTGTGGTGCTGCCTGCTGCTGGAGCCCGGCCGCACCTTCAACCTGGTGGTGATCAACGCGCTGCGCGCCGCGGGCGACGCGCGCTACCCGGTGGCTGCGGGCGCAGCCAGCATGCTCATTGTGCTGGCCGGCGGCAGCTGGCTGCTGGGCGTGCAGCTGGGCTTCGGCCTGGTGGGCGTGTGGGTGGCCTACGCCGCCGACGAGTGGTTGCGCGGCCTCTTGATGTGGCGGCGCTGGGCGCGGCTGGCCTGGGTACCGCATGCGCGGCAGTCACGGCGGCGCATGGGCAGCAGCCTGACCTGACCGCCGGCGCAGCCGGCCCATCACACCGTCAGCTGAAGCGCGCCGCGCGCAGCGGCCACACCGTGACGTCGCAGCGCGCGTGGCCCTGATCGGCCTGCAGCGCCAGGCCCTGGTGGGCATCGCTGGGCAGGATCTGCTCGCTCAGGCAGGCCTGGCCTCCGCCCACGAAGACCTCCACCGAGGCCCAGTCCAACAGCACGCGCAGCTTCAGCGGCTGGCCCGGCGTGAAGGCCTCCGGCGCATGGCGGCGCTGCGGCCACAGCACGTCGCCCGGCGGCGCAAAGCCGGCCTGGCTGCGGTCCACGAAGACGCTGCGGCGGGCGGCGTCCACCCCGACGCGCACGCCCGCTCCGGGGCCATAGCGCAACAACAGGCTCACCACGCCGCCGGCGGGCAGCTCGTGCAGGGTCAGCTCCACGTCCAGCAGGCGCGGGTCGCTGTCCGTGGGCAACAAGGCCTGCAGATCCACCGCACTGGCGCCCGCGGTGATGTCCAACAAGCGGCGCGGCTCGCCGCGCAAGGCCAGCAGTTCCTGCACCGGCTGCTGGCGCAGCACCCAGCGCCCGCCTTCGCGCGTGGCGCTCAGTTCACGCGGCACGCTCATGGCGCCACGGAAGGGCTCGGTGGGCAGGTGCTTGGCGACGCGGTGGCAGTTCATCCAGGCCAGCCACAGGGCACGGCCCTTTCCTTCGGTGGCAGGCACATCGGCCCACGACAGCGCGGCGTAGAAGTCCGCGCCCCAGTCGGCCCAACTGGGCGGCGTGGCCGGATCCAGCACAAACTGCGTGCCGTCGAAGTGGCCGAAGAACACACGTGCACCGGCGTCGCCAGAGGGGTGGCCGGCGAACACGTCCACCTTGAACATCCACACGCGCCCGCCGCCGTCTTGCGCGGCCACGGGCAGCTCCATCAGGTCCGGGCACTCCCAGATGCCTTCGCCTCCAAACGGCGCGCTGAAGTCGCTGAGCCAGACCCAGTCCCTCAGGTTGCTGCTGCAGTAGAAGCGCGCGCGGCGTTCGTCAGGCACCACCACGGCCATCACCCAGCGGGCGGTGGGCGCGTGCCAGAAGACCTTGGGGTCGCGGAAGTCGCGCAGGCCCAGGTCCAGCACCGGGTTAGCGGCGTACTTCGTCCAGGTGCGGCCACGGTCGGTGCTGTAGGCCAGCTCCTGCGCCTGGCCGCCTTCGTTGCGGCGCAGGCAGCCGGTGTAGATGGCCACCAGCGGCGCCACGCCGCCCTGGCCAAAGCCGCTGGTGTTGGCGCGGTCCAGCACCACGCTGCCACTGAAGATGGACGTTCGCTCGTCTTCGGGGATGGCCACCGGCAGTTCCTGCCAGTTCAGCAGGTCGGTGCTGACGGCATGGCCCCAGCTCATGTGGCCCCACTGGCTGTCGAACGGGTTGTACTGGAAGAAGAGGTGGTATTCGCCGTCGAACCAGATCAGGCCGTTGGGGTCGTTGATCCAGTTGCGCTGGGCGCTGAAGTGCCACTGCGGGCGCCAGGGTTCGGTACGGGTCATGGCGTGGCGCCCAGGTGTTGCGCCAGGAATTTCTCGACGCGGTTCCAGAAATCGAAGCGGGTCTCGGCCTTGTCCCAGCCGTGGCCCTCTTCCTTGTAGACCACCCACTCCACCGCCGGGTTGTGGGGCTTGAGTGCGCTGCGCAGGCGCTCGCCATGCTCGATGCTCACGCGTGTGTCCCAGCCGCCGTAGGCCAGCAGCAGCGGCTTCCTGATGCGCGCCGCCTGGTGCACCGGCGCCACCGCCTTGAGCTTGTCGGCGTCGGCCACGGGGTCGCCCACCATCTGCTTGAGCCCGTACTTGCGGGCCTCTTCGGTGATGTCGGACCAGGTGCTGTCGAAGAGCAGCAGCGGGTCGGTCACGCCCACCCAAGACACGGCGCAACGGAAGGCGTCGCCGTCACGCGCCAGGCCCATCAGTGCCGCGTAGCCGCCGTAGGAGGCACCGGCGATGCACACGCGCTGCGGGTCCACATGGCCCTTGTCCACGGCCCAGCGCAGCGCGTCCATGAGGTCGTCCTGCATGGCACGGCCCCACTGCCCGAAGCTGGCCTCCACATGCCGGATGCCGAAGCCGGTGGTGCCGCGGAACGCGGGTTGCAGCACGGCATAGCCGCGGCTGGCCAGGAACTGCACCTCGGGGTCGAAGTCCCAGTCCGCACCACGGGCCCAGGGGCCGCCGTGCACCAGCAGCACCAGCGGGTGCTTCTTGGCGCCGCCGGCGGGCAGCGTCAGGTACAGCGGCAGGTCCAGCCCGTCGCGCGCCTTGATGCGGAAGAAGTCCGTGCGGCCCAGCTGCTTGGCGTCCAGGCCGGGCAGCGCTTCGCCCACGCGCAGCAGCTTGCGCGTCTGGCGGTTGTACAGGCGCGTCACCGTGGCCTGGGTGTCGGAGAAGGACTGCACCAGCACCCACGGCGAATCGCCGTGTTGGGGCACACCCAGGCGGTTGATGGTGGCCGGCAGGGCTTCGTCCAGCGCGGCCTGCAAGGCCTTGAGCGCCGGGTCCAGCCACACGGTGACTTCGGCGTCCACGGTGAAGCGTATGCCCAGCAGCCGCTGGTGGTTGGCGATGAAGCGCGGGTGGATGTCGAAGCCCGGCGCCGTGGCCAGCGGTTGGCCACGCGGCTGCACCGTCCTGGGGTCGATCTCGAACACCGCGGCGCTGCCCTGGTAGCCGGCCATGCCGTAGAGCTTGCCGTCGGCGGCCTGGAATTGCGGGTGCACGGCACCCCCCGTGAAGCTGGCAAAGGACTCACCCTGGGCCCAGCGGCCATCGGGCTGGCGCACCTGCCACACGCTGCGGCCTGCGTCCACGGCCAGCACGGCCAGGGGCTTCTGGTCGTGGCCAAAGACCCACTGGCGGGCGTGCAAGGGGAGCTCCACGTCCTGCACGCGGCCGGTGACCGTGTTGACGCGGAAGATGTCGATGTAGTCCACCTTGCGGCGGCTCACCTCGCCGGCCTTGGCCAGGTAGATGTCGTCGCCCATGCCGAAGCCCGGCGCGTGCAGCAGGAAGTGGTAGGTGTCCAGCGCCTCACCCACTTCGCCGCCTGCGCTGAGGAAGCCCCGCGACACCGTCTGCACCAGCTGGCGCGCCTTGCCGCCACGCACGTCCACGGCGTACAGGCCGGGGCGCTCTTCCACCAGGTTGTGGCCCACCAGCTTCTGGCGGAAATCAAACACCAGGCGCTCGTCGTTGACCCAGTGGAAGGTGCTCACGTCACGCTCCGGGTCGCCGCCCACGGCCTGGGGCTTGAGCGTCTCCAGGTCCAGCACCGCCAGCTGCAAGCGCGTGCCCTTGGACGACACCAGCATGGCCACGCGGCGGCCGTCTGGCGACAGCTGGGCCTGGCTGAAGCCGGGGTCGCGGAAGAAGGCCTCGACCGGCGGCGCCGCCTGGGCAGCCGCCATGCACAAGGCGCCCAGCGCCAGGAGCAGGTGACGAAACATGCGGTGGGAGTCCTTGGGTGTGAGACGGGGTCTCAGGTGTGTTGCGTGGTCCAGCCCCAGGCGGGCAGGCTCAGTGCACTGCCATCGGCGGCCTTGAGTTCCTGGCGCTGGGCACCCAGGTTGACGTACACGTCCAGGCGGCTGGCACCGCGCTCACGGCGGAAGCCCACGACCGGCGTGTCGCCGGTATTCAACCACGCGAGTGTGCCTCCATGTGAGCCGTTAGCCAGGGCTGGCAAGCGGCGCTTCAGGTCCAGCAGCCCGGCATAGAAGCTGGCCAGCGGGTAGCCGCGCCAGGCGATGGGGTCCTTCTCGAAGAAGGCCAGGCGCTTCTCGAAGAAACTTTCCTGCCCGCCGTAGATCAGCGGCACGCCGGGCAGCGTGGCCGCCAGCACGGCCATGGCCTTGAAGCAGGCTTCACTGCCGTAGAACTCCTTGCAGCTGCCATGCCAGCTGTTGCTGTCGTGGTTGGCGGTGAAGTTCATGCGGTAGGCGTAGTCCGGGTACTTGGCCTGGCGGCGCTCCCACCAGGCCTTCAGCGCCGACGCATCGGCCTTGCCCTTGGCGATGTCGCGCAGCTGGTCGAACAAGTCCCAGTCGTAGGTCATGTCGAAGGCCTTGGCGTGCAGGTCCACCTTGTCGCTCTCGGCCAGCATGAACACGGGCTTGATGCGGTCCAGCCTGGCGCGCGCCTGCTCCCAGAAGGGCGTGGGCACCAGACTGGCCACGTCACAGCGGAAACCGTCGATGTCGGCTTCCTTCAGCCAGAAGGCCATGGCGTCGGTCATGGCCATCCACAGGCCCGGATCGTTTTAGTTGAGGCCCACCACGTCGGTCCAGTACTCCACGTGCGGCGTGCCGGCATTGTAGGTGACGCTGTAGACCTCGCCCTTCTCATTCAGCTTTTAGCGTTCCTTGTGCGTCTGCACCCAGGGGTGGTCCCAGGCGGTGTGGTTGGCCACCCAGTCCAGGATGACCTTCATGCCCAGGCCGTGCGCCTTGTTGACGATGCGGCGAAAGTCCTCCAGCGTGCCGAACTCCGGGTTGACGGCCGTGTAGTCCTGGATGGCGTAGTAGCTGCCCAGGCCGCCCTTGCGTTCCTTCTTGCCGATAGGTTGTATGGGCATGAACCACAGCAGGCTCACGCCCATCTGCGCCAGCCGCGGAAGATGGGCTTCAAAAGCCCTGAGCGTGCCTTCGGGCGTGAACTGGCGGACGTTGACTTCGTAGATGTTGGTCTGGTGCGACCAGGGCACGTGGTTGAAGCCGGTGGCTTGGGCGGCGAGGCTGGGTGTGCTCATGGCGGAGGCGAGGATCAGGCCGGTGGCCTGGCGGCGGTTGAGTTGGAGGTTCATGCGGATGCGGGCACGCGGACCAGCCACGCGCCGAAGGGGGGCAGCACGCCGCCTTGCGGCGCTGCGGGGTGGGCCAACACGGTGGCGCCGAATGTGGGCGCGCCACCGGGCCAGCCCGCGAGGGCCGGCGTACGCGGCTGGTTGCTCCAGTTCAGCAGAACCACGGCACCTTCGCCATTGGGCAGGCGGCGGCCGAAGGCCAGCACGTCGGGCGCGCCGCTGTCCAGCGGCACATGCTCGCCATGGCGGAAGACGGGGTCGCCCTGCTTCAGCGCGAGCAGCGCGCGGTACCAGTGCCACAGCGACGTGGGGTCGGCTTTCTGCGCGGCCACGTGGTGATGGCCGATGTCTTGCGGCAAGGGCAGCCAGGGTTCGGCGGTGGTGAAGCCGGCTTGCGGCGCGGCGCTCCACTGCATGGGCGTACGCGCCTGGTCGCGGAAGTCGGCGCGCGGGCGCTTGGGGCCCGTGGGCGCGGCGGCGAGTTCGTCCGCGGGCAGGTTGCCCATGCCGATTTCCTCGCCCATGTAGACCAGGCCCGTGCCACGTTGCGCCAGCGTGAGCGCGGCGGTGAGGCGCGCGATGTCATCGTTGCGCACGCCGTCGCCAAAGGCGCTCCACTGGCGCGGGTGGTCGTGGTTGCTGAAGAAGAAGACCGGCGTGTGCGGTCGCACGGCGGCTTGCGCGCTGTCGATCAAGGCCTTGAAGCCCGCGGCGTCGCGCTGCCAGTGGCGGCCGTACAGGAAGTTCATGGGCAGCTGCACCTCGTCGCCCTGATCCCCATTCGCCCCATTCCCGCCATAGGTGGCCACCAGTTCGTCCAGCGTGTTGGTGGACGACTCGCCCAGCAACACCGGGTCGCCCGGGAACTCGGCCAGCACCTGCCGCAGTTCGCGCAGCACGCCGTGGTTCTCCGGCCGGCAGGCGTTGTGCGGGCGCAGCGGGTTCACGTCGGCGGCTTCGGGTGTGGGGTCGTCCGCGTAGGCCGGGTCTTCGAAGAGAAAGGCCGTGGCGTCCAGCCGGAAGCCGCTGGCGCCGCGCTGCAGCCAGAAGCGCACCACGTCCCACATCGCCTCGCGCACGGCGGGGTGGTGCCAGTTCAGGTCGGGCTGCTCGGACAGGAACGCGTGGTAGTACCACTGTCCCGAGGGTGCATCGAAGGTCCAGGCCGGGCCGCCGAACACGCTGCGCCAGTTGGTGGGTGGGCTGCCGTCGGGTCTGCCGTCCCGCCATACGTACCAGTCGCGCTTGGGGTTGCTGCGCGAAGAGCGGGCTTCCTGGAACCACGGGTGCGCACTGCTGCTGTGGTTGAGCACCAGGTCCACCAGCACGCGCATGCCACGCTGCTTCGCTTCCGCAATGAGCGCGTCCCAGTCGGCCAGCGTGCCGTACTCCGGCGCCACGCCGCAGTAGTCGGCCACGTCGTAGCCGAAATCGGCGTTGGGCGAGGGGAAGAAGGGCGTGAGCCAGATCGTGCGCACACCCAGGTCCTGCAGGTCGCCCAGGCGCTGCTTCACGCCGGGCAGGTCACCGATGCCGTCGCCGTTGCTGTCCTGGAAGCTGCGGACGTAGATCTGGTAGACCGCCGTGCCGTCCCACCAGGGCGCGCTTGGAACGGTCACGGCTTCAGCCCTTCACGCCGCCGGCGGCCAGGCCCGAGATCATCCAGCGCTGCGCCAGCAGGAACACCGCGGTGATGGGCGCGCCGCTCAGGATGGCCGCCGCCGCGAAGTCGCCCCAGCGGAAGTTGTGCTCCTGCACGAAGAGCTTGCTGCCCACGGCCAGGGTCAGCTGGTGCTGCTCGTTCAGGAGCACGCTGGCCACGGGGTACTCGATGATGGCGCCGATGAAGGCCAGCATGAACACCACCACCAATATCGGCAACGCCATGGGCAGCAGCACGCGGTAGAAGGTCTGCCAGGCGGTGGCGCCGTCCACGCGCGCGGCTTCCTCGATCTCGCCGGGCAGCGTGTCGTAGTAGCCCTTGAGCGTCCACACATGGCCGGCAATGCCGCCGCTGTAGGCCAGCACCAGCGACCAGTGCGTGTTGAGGCCGATGGACGGGAACACGCCGCCCAGGCGGTCGAAGATGGCGTAGATGGCCACCAGCGCCAGCACGGCGGGGAACATCTGCATCAGCATCAAGCCCGTCAGCAGCGACTGGCGGCCGCGGAAGCGCAGCCGTGCCAGCGCATAGGCGGCGGTGGTGGACAGCAGCAGCGTGACGCAGGCCGACAGCAGCGCCACCTTGATGCTGTTCCACAGCCACAGCATCACCGGCAGGTCCGGCAGGATGGGCTTGCCGTCCGGGCCGGGCACCGACAGGCCCAGCACATAACACCAATGTTCCAGGCTCACGCTGGCCGGGATGAGCGAGCCGCTGGCGAAGTTGCCGGGCCGCAGGCTCACGCTCAGCACGATGAGGAAGGGGAACAGCACCACGGCGCACAGGCCCAGCAGGAACAGGTGCGCGCCCAGCAGCTTCCAGCGCTGGTTCTTGGATTGGACGATGGCCATGCGGGTGCCCCTACTTGCGCGGTTCGTCGCTGGCAATGCGCGTGTAGCGCATTTGAACCAGCGTGATCGCGGCCACGATGAGGAAGATGACGGTGGAGATGGCGCTGGCCAGGCCGAACTGCTGGCCGCTGTCCTGGAAGGCGATGCGCCAGGTGTAGCTCACCAGGATGTCCGTGGTGCCCGCGGGCAGGTTGGAGTCCAGCTGGTCCGGCCGCCCGCCGGTGAGCAGGCTGATGAGCACGAAGTTGTTGAAGTTGAAGGCGAAGGCGCTGATGAGCAGCGGCGTCAGGGGTTTGAGGATCAGCGGCATGGTGATGGCGCGGAAGTTCACCCAGGCGTTGGCGCCGGCCACGGCCGAGGCTTCGTACAGATCCGCCGGGATCGCCTTGATGAGGCCCGTGCAGAGAACCATCATGTACGGGAAGCCCAGCCACACGTTCACGAACACCAGCATCAGCTTGGCCAGCCACGGGTCCGAGAACCACGCGGGCTTGATGCCGAAGAGATTGCCCAGGATGAGGTTCACCTCGCCCAGGTTCTGGTTGAACAGGCCCTTGAAGACCAGGATGCTGATGAAGCCCGGCACGGCGTAGGGCAGGAACAGCACCAGCCGGTAAGCGCCCTTGAAGGGCAGGGCTTCCCAGTTCATCAGCACCGCCAGCACCAGGCCCAGGCCCGCTGCGCCCACCACGCTGAGTGCGGCGAAGACCACGGTCCAGACGAAGACGCTGCCGAAGGGTTCGCGGAACTTGCCCTCGGTGAAGATCTGCTTGTAGTGCGCCAGGCCCACGCCCACGCGGTAGCCGGGGGTGAGCCGGTCGCCTGGTTCGCTGGTGTAGAAGCCCGTGCTGTCGTCGGCGCGGTAGGTGGCGTGGGTGAGTTGGTCGGTGAGCGAACCATCGGCCGCGGCGCGGTACAGCGGCTGCATCACCGCCACTTCGCGCAGGCTGTTCACGGCCAGCGTCTCGCCGCCGGGGGCGCGCAGCGACAGCAGGCGCAGCGCGGGCAGCAGGGCCACGGTGTCCTTCAGCGGCGCGGCCGCGCCACTGGGGTTGGCGGCCTCGGCCAGCGCCACGGTTTGTGCCGTGGGCTGCTCCTTGAAGGGCTCGCTCAGCAGCGCCATGCGGCCCTCGTCCGCCGGCAGCCACAGGCGCAGCGAAGCACCGTCACGCACCAGCGCGAAAGGCCGCGCGCTGCCGGGCTTCTGCACGGCCTGGTCTTGCAGGTAGGTGGTGGCGGCGGCCTTGTCCAGCAGGTTGCTGGAGCTGTAGTTGGTGAAGCCAATGCCCAGCGTGTAGAGCATGGGGAAGATGACGAAGACCACCGCCGCGGCCACGCCGGGGAACAGGTAGCGCAGCGCGTGGGTGCGGCCGGAGCTGTAGGTCCACAGCGCAAACGCGGTCACCACCAGCAGCGTCACGGCCAGCAGGGCTTCGCCGGCCGCGTGCACGCGCATCACGGCCCACAGGGACGCCAGCGTGGCCAGCAACGCCAACGCGCGGCCGGGCCAGGGGTTGGAGGAACGGGTGGCCATGGGCTCAGCTTCCCTTCATGCGCAGCGCCGCGGCCTGCAGCGCCTGCGCCGGCGTCTGCCGGCCTTCGGTGAGGTTGGTCAACGCGGACTTCATGGCCGACCAGAAGCGCGACATCTCCGGGTTGCTGGGCGTGGGCACGCCGTCGCGCGCCGAGTCCACGATGCCGGCGATGCGCGGGCCCACCACGGGGTCGGCCAGCAGTTCCTTCAGGTACGCCTGGCTGGCCGGCGCGCCGATGGGTTCGGCGCGGTCGATGCTGCGCAGGCCGCGCAGCGACAGCATGTGGTTCTCCAGGAACTCCACCGCCACCTCGCGCTGCTTGGTGGCGCGGCTGATCAGCACGCCCTTCACGCCCACGAAGGGCGCGGCCGCCTTGCCGGCCACGGCCGGGATCTTGGCCACGCCGAAGTCCACACCCACGCGCTTCAAGTTCACCCAGGCCCAGGGGCCGTTGATCATCATCGCCACCTTGCCCTGCGCCACGGCGGCTTCCATTTCCGCATAGCCGCTGCCCACGGGCATCACGCCTTCACGCACCAGGCGGTTGAGCAGTTCGGCACCGGCGCGTGCACCGGCGTTGTCAACGCCGAAGTCGCGGCCATCGAAGGTGCCATCGGGCCGCGGCTTGAAGGCGTAGCCGCCACCCGCGGCCATCAGCGGCCAGGTGAAGTAGGTGTTGGTGTAGTCCCAGAGGATGGCGCCCTGGCCGCGCGCCTTCAGCTGCTGGTGCAGCGCAAAGACCTCATCAAAGTCCTTGGGCGGCGTCGGCACCAACGCCTTGTTGTAGAGCAGCGTGACGGCTTCCAGCGCGTAGGGGTAGCCCCAGATGCGGCCGCGCTGCGTGAAGCCTTTCCAGGCGAGTGGGTCGATGTCAGCGGCGAAAGCGCGGCTGGGGTTCACGGCATGCAGCAGACCGGACGAGATCCACTCGCCGATGCGGTCGTGCGCGTAGACGTAGAGGTCCGGGCCTTTGCCGGCAGCGGCGCTCTGCTGGAAGCGCGACGGGCCTTCCAGCGGGTCCGGCGTTTCCACCACCAGGGGCACGCCGGTCTCTTCGGTGAAGCGTTCGCCCAGGGCTCGCACGCCCTTGGAGCCTTCCACCGTGAACCACACCACCAGCGGTGGCGGTGTCTGCGCGCGCACGGCGCGGCTCACGCCCAGCGCGGCCGCTGCAGCGCCAGCTTGCAGCAGACGGCGTCTTATGATCGATTCAGACTTCAAGCCACAGCCCTTCCGTGCAAGCCCATTCGACGACACCCTGGCTGGACGACCAGGGCCGCTTCTTCAACCCGGCAGCACGTGTGCACGTGGTGGCCCTGGGCCCCGGCCGCCCTTGCGTGGTGGTGGACGACGCGCTGGCCAACCCCGAAGGCGTGCGCGCCTGGGCCACCACGCAGCACTTCCGGCCACCGGCCGGCTACCCCTACCCGGGCCGGGTGTGCGACGTGCCCGGCGAGATGAGCGCTCGCGTGGCCGACTTCTTCAACCAGCGCGTGCGTGGCCAGCTGGGCGTGCGGCGGGTGCTGGACACGGCGGTGCGCCTGTCGGTCATTGACACGCCGCCCGAACAGCTGGCGCCGGTGCAATGGCTGTGCCACCGCGACCGCCTGCCGGAGCAGAGCGGCGAGCTGCTCTTTGCGGCCGGCGTGCTGTACCTGTTCCACGACGCCGGCCTGGGCGGAACAGCCTTTTACGAGCCCAGGCAATCGATTGCCAAGACCGAACAACTGGTGGCTGACAGCCAGCAACTGGGCGCCCATGACTTCGCCACGCGCTACGGTTTGCAGCCGTCGTACATGGCCGACAGCAACGCGTACTTCGAAAGGACCGCAAGGGTCCCGGCGGCGTGGAACCGGCTCATCTTCTACGACGGCAGCGCGTTCCATTCGGCCGAGGTCGACCCGGCACGGCTGCTCCCGCACCCGCTGCAAGGGCGGCTGACGCTGAACAGCTTCATCACCTGCAGGCGGGCATCGCGCTGACACCGCAGCGCCCGCTCAGCAGTCATCCTGCACCGCCTGGCTGGCACCGGCCTGCTGGCGCTTGCAGCGGTCCGAACTGCGCCTCTGGTCGCGCAGGGCCGACTCGGTGTTGCGCCGCTCGGACTGCTCGCGCACCTGGGCGATCTTCCTGGCGTGGTCCAGGTCGGCCTGCAGGCCGGGCGCGCCGGCCGGGCGCTCAATGGTGGCCACGCGGTCCGACCCCAAGGGCAGCAGGGTGTAGTAGCTCTCCTTGGCCCCGCTGGGCCAGACGGCGGTGACCAGCGGCGTGCGCACCGTGGTGGACTTGCCGTCGCCTGCATAGGTGCGCGTGACCGGCGCCACGCCCAGGGACTGCCCGCCTTCGAACAGCGTGGCGCCTTCGGGCTTGGTTTCGTAGGTGAGCAGGGCCGTGGTGGGCGGCGGGGCGGTGGCGCAACCCGCCAAGCCTGCCGCCAGAACCAGGACAACACACAGGACGCGTCTCGTGCTCATGGCAGGGCTCCCTTCAGCGCGCGGCGGCCATGGGCATGGCCTGGGCCGCGCAGTTGTCGGCAATGAAGCGGGCATGCGCGGGCATGGCGTTCACGCAGGCCGCAATGACACCGCTGACCTCGTCCAGGTACTCGGCAATCTCGGCCTCGGTGCGCAGGTCGGTCAGCGGGTGGTAGGACTGGGGCTGCACGCGTTGGCCACTCATCACCTGCAGCCAGCTGAGCTTGGTGAAGAGCTCGTTGCCTTCGCGGTACACGCGGCCGTGCGAGCGGAACAGATCGATGCGCTGCTGCAGCGTGGCCGGAATCTCCATGGTGCGGCACTGGTTCCAGAACGGCGAGTCGCTGCGCTCCGTGGCCTTGTAGTGCAGGATGATGAAGTCCCGCACCCACTCGTATTCCTGCGCCATCAGGCGGTTGTACTGGTCGCGGTCGGCGTCGGCAAAACCGGCGGCGGGGAACATGGTAAGCAGGTGCGCAATGCCCATCTGCACCAGGTGGATGGCGGTGGACTCCAGCGGTTCGATGAAGCCGCCCGCCAGCCCGATGGCCAGCACGTTCTTGTTCCAGGTCTTCTTGCGCTTGCCGGTGGTGAAGCGGATGGTGCGCGGGTCGGCCAGCGGCTCACCGTCCAGGTTGCTCATCAGCACCGCCGTGGCTTCGTCTTCGCTGATGTGCTTGCTTGAAAACACGTGGCCGTTACCGATGCGGTGCTGCAGCGGAATGCGCCACTGCCAGCCCGACTGCCGTGCAGTGGAGCGTGTGTAGGGCGTGAGTTCCGCCACCGACGCGCAGGGCACGGCCACGGCGCGGTCGCAGGGCAGCCAATGCGACCAGTCGTCAAAACCGGTCTTCAGCGTGTCCTCGATCAGCAGCGCGCGGAAGCCGGAACAGTCGATGAAGAAGTCGCCCTCCACACGCTGGCCAGACTGCAGATGCAGCGCCGTGACCTGGCCATCGCCTTCGCGGGTTTCAACCTGCGCGATGCGGCCCTCCACACGCTGCACGCCGCGCTCTTCGCTGAAGCCACGCAGGAACTTGGCGTACAGCGAGGCGTCGAAATGGAAGGCGTAGGCGATCTGCGACAGCGGCGAGTCCGGCATGTCCAGCCGCGGGCGCATGAACTTGTTGGAGCGGCAGGCCGCGGTGTTGATGGAGTAGGCCTCCAGGTCCTTGGCCTTGCCGGCCAGCCGCATCTTCAGCCAGTACTGGTGGAAGTCCACCGTGGCGTTTTCCTGGCCCACCACGCCAAAGCCGTGGATGTAGCGGTCACCCAGCCGGCCCCAGTTGACGAACTCAATGCCCAGCTTGAACGAGCCCTGCGTCTTGCGCACGAACTCGTCCTCGTCCAGGTCCAGCAGCCGGTTGAACAGCTGGATCATGGGAATGGTGGCCTCGCCCACGCCGATGGTGCCGATGTCGTCGGACTCCACCAGGGTGATGGGGTACTTGCCCTGCAGCACCCGGGCCAACGCAGCGGCCGTCATCCAGCCCGATGTGCCTCCGCCGACGATGACGACGCGTAGGGGTTGCTGCTGTTCCATGGCGGGGCCCGTGTTCATGAGCGCAAGAGTGGCGGGGATTATCGGCATGCAGGCGCCGAAGAAGCGCCTTCCGAAAGTGAAAGACCCCTTGCCGACACAGGGCCGGCAAGGGGTCTGCAGGCCACAGCTTTACTGCAGCTTGTAGGTCAGCTTCAGGCCATAGCTGCCACCGGTGCGGGTCTCGTTGGTGACGCTGCCATTGAAGTCGCGGTAGACCGGCTTGTTGATGTTGTTGCCTTCCAGTCGCAGACCCAGGCCCTTGAACAGGCCGGCCTGGAACTCATAGCCGATCTGCGCCGACACCCAGGTCTGCGGGTCGATCTGCGCCAGCGCCGGGTAGCCGCCGGTGGTGTTGTTGGACACCGAGCCGATGTAGGACGAGCGCTTGTTCTGCGACACCCAGGCGCTGAAGCCCCAGCGCTCGAAGTACACCATCAGCTTGGTGTTGGTCTTGGACAGGCCGGGCAGCTGCATCTTGATGTTGCCGTTGACCTGCTGCGCCGGGTTCAGGCCGATCGTGTAGGGCAGCTCGATGTTGCTGTCCGTGTACGAGTAGCTGCCCTGCACGCCAAAACCGTCCAGCATGGGGCTGACCATGCTGAAGGGAACGGAAGCCGCCAGTTCCACGCCGTTGATGCTGCCACCCTTGCCGTTGACGGTGCGGGTGTAGACGTCCTGGCCCACCACGGCACCCGGCCCTTGCGTGGCACCGTACTGCGCGCCCAAGGTCCGGAAGTCGCCGATCACGGTTTCCTGCGTGATATAGGTGTCCAGCTTCTTGTAGAAGGCTGCCGCCGTCACACTGCCCTGATTCTTGGCGAAGTACTTCTCGAAGGACAGGTCAAGAGCCGTGGCCTTGTAGGGCTTCAGGTCCGTGGTGCCCGAAGACGCCACCAGCTGGCCCGTGGTGTTGCTGCGGCCGATGCCGAAAGAGTTGCGCAGGTCGGTCAGCGTGGCACGGGCAATCTGCTGACCCAGGCCGAAACGCAGGATGTGGCCACCGCCCAGGTCACCACGCAGGTTCAGGCTGGGCAGCACGTCGGTGTACTTGGTGCCCGAGGTGGTCAACGACGTCGCCGGGTTGTTCAGCGTCACGTCCGAGGTGACGGCAGCACGGTAGCCCGAGGACGACTGGTCCGTGTTGACGATCTGCAGGCCCAGGTTGCCGGTGACGGGCATGCCCGCCACGCTGGTGTCCACGTTCAGCTTGGCGTAGGCGGTGAGCACCTTCTCCTGCACGCCCCAGGTCTTGGAGAGGATGTCGTCGTTGTACTTGCGCAGCACCGTGGCACCGGGCCACAGGTTCTCGGTCGGATCGAAGGTCAGCAGGTTCAGGCCCGTGCCGCCGAAGTTGTTGAACACGTAGGAGTCGGCCGGGTACGGAATGCGCCCATAACCGCCAGGCTGCGTGGACACCACCAGGCCTTCGTCGGTGACGCGGTCCTTGGTGCGCTTGCTGTAGTTGGCACCGAACTGCACGTCGGTGAACATGCCGCCGTCGAGATCCTTGCGCAGGTCGAAGCGCAACGCGTCCAGCTTGTCCGTGACGGTGGGGCCCTTGTTGTAGCCCGCCTGCGGCACGGTCTGGCCCGCGAAGGCGCTGCCCGCCGGGTAGGTGACACCGGACCAGCCCGACTGGTCACGCACCTGGATGGTGGACGGGTTGGTGTAGGCGCTGGGGTTGCCCAGGGTCAGCTGCGGAATGCCGGAGCCGCTGTAGTTACTGAAGCTCAGCGTGTCGGCCGTGGTGATGCCGGCATAGACCTCGATGTCCTTCTCGATCCGCTTGGCCTTGTTGCTGTTCAGGTCCACCGACGCCGTCCAGCCGGTGCCGAACTTCAGCGAGCTCTTCCAGCCCACGGAGTCGATCTTGTCGTCGGTGAAGATGTTCTCGCTGTAGACGATCAGGCCGTCCGGCGACATGTTGAACGTGCCGGAGGTCACCACGCCGTTGCTGATGGTGGCGTTGGTCACCGCGCCACCAAAGGTACCGCCCTTCAGCGCGTTCTTCTTGGTGGCCAGCTTGATCTTGGCCGAGTACACGTCCAGCTGAGTCTGGAAGTTCTTGTTGGGCTTGTAGGACAGGATCGCCGCCAGGCCGCTGCGCTCGTCCTTGTTGACGTTGTGCGACACGTCCAGGCCACCGCCGAAGGGGATGTTGACCGTGCTGGTCTGGCCACCCGTGGTGGTCACCGTGGCGTTGTTGCCCCAGCTGCCGCTGGACAGCGAGTTGCTGTCGGACTTGCTGCTGACAAAGCCGATGGCCACGCCGATGGTGCGGTCGGCAAACTGGTCCACATAGGCCAGGCTGTAGCGCGTGCCGGTGCCTTCCACTTCCAGGCCGACACCGGTCTTGGTCTTGGCGGCGCTGGCAGCGATGGTGCGGCCGGATTGCGCCAGCGGGTCGATCAGGCGGCTGTCCAGCGTGCCGGCCAGGCCTGCGGTCATGAGGCCGGCGTCGCCGGTCTTGTAGACGGTGGCGCCACCGATCAGTTCCGCCGGGTAGACGCTCAGGTCCACGCCACGGCTGTCGCCGGTGCTGGTCTGCTCGCGGCCGTTGAGCAGATAGCCGTTGAAGTCCGGGCCCAGGCCGCGGATGGAGATGTTGGTGCCGTTGCCCTTGCTGTCGCGCTGGGCGGTGACGCCGGGCAGGCGGGCCAGCGACTCGGACAGGGTCGTGTCCGGCAGCTTGCCGATGTCTTCGGCGGAGATCGCCTCCACCACGCCTTCGGCGTTCTTCTTGACGCTGATGGCGCTCTCGATGCCACGGCGGATGCCGGTGACGGTCACCACCTGGTCAGGCGCAGCCGCAGCAGGCGCGGCAGCCTGCGCAAACACGCCACCCGGGGCGCACAACACAGCAGCCACGGCGGCGGCAACCGGCGTGACCTTCACAAGGGTGCGCGAACGGGCGCGCGCGGGGTTCGAATTCTTCATGCTTGTCTCCTGAAACGCGTCGGGACTGACAGAAAGGGAGCGGCCGGCAAAGGGGCAGAGCGGGGCCGGACGGACGACTGGAAATGCTCAGCGACCCGAACTTTGTACCAAAACTAGATGCAACGGATACCTGCGGAAACCCTAGATCGGTGCAACAGCGCCCAGCATCGCGCACGGTCTTGAAGGGTTTCTCAGGGGAACTTACCTGGGAAGCAGCCCAAAGATCGCACCAAACCGGTGCCAATCAGGCCGCTGCAGGCACATCGGATGTAGCGAAACTACTTTGCGCAAAAACAACAAGCCGGCCGTCAGCCCCCGGTCAGGCCCGCCCTACACTGCGCCGCCATGAAGCGTCTGCAACCCCGTGGCTGGCCTGGCCTGCGGCAGGCCCTGGGCCTGGCCGCCTGTGTGCTGGGCCTCTGGCCGGCGGCCGGCCAGGCGGGCCCGTCGGCCCTGCACGTGCCTTCGCCCGACTGGCGCGACCAGATCCTGTACTTCGTGATGACGGACCGCTTCGCCGACGGCGACCCGTCCAACAACGACCAGGGCGCGGGCGAGTTCAAGGCCGGCGACGCCACGCGCTACAACGGCGGCGACCTGAAAGGCCTGCGCCAGCGGCTGGACTACATCCGCGGCCTGGGCGCCACGGGTGTGTGGATCACGCCACCCGTGGCCAACCAGTGGCTGGACCCGTCGGCCAGCTACAGCGGCTTCCACGGCTACTGGGCCGAGCACTTCATGCAGGTGGACAAGCACCTGGGCACGCTGGCCGATCTGCAGGCGCTGTCGCGCGGCCTGCACCAGCGCGGCATGGTGCTGGTGCAGGACATCGTGGTGAACCACACCGGCAACTACTTCAGCTACCGCGACCGCTGGCAGGCCAGCGACCCCGAGCGCGCCTGGCGTGGCTGGGAAGCACACGACCGCTCGCCGCCCGTGCCGCGCCCGCGCCAGCCGCCCTTCGACCGCAACGACCCGCGCGACCCCGCCCAGCGCGCCGAGGCCATCTACCACTGGACGCCCGACGTCAAGGACTACCAGGACCCGGTGCAGGAGCAGACCTTCCAGATGTCGGGCCTGGACGACCTCAACACCGACAACCCCGTTGTGCGCCGCGCGCTGCGCCAGAGCTACGGCCACTGGATACGCCAGGCGGGCGTGGATGCCTTCCGCGTCGACACCGCTTTCTACGTGCCGCCCAGCTACTTCGCGGACTTCCTGGGCTCGCGTGACCCGGCCGCGCCGGGCATGGACGCGGTGGCCCGCGCCACCGGGCGCCAGCGCTTCCATGTCTTTGGCGAAGGCTTCGGCATCGACAAGCCCTTCCAGGACCACGAGGCGCGGAAGATCGAGCGCTACATGACCGGGCCGGGCGGCCAGCCGCTGCTGCCGGGCATGCTGAACTTCCCGCTGTACGGCGCGTTGGGCGACACCTTTGCGCGCGGCCGGCCGACGGCGGAACTGGCGCACCGCATCCAGTCCATGGTGCGGGTGCACGCGCGCCCGCACCTGATGCCCAGCTTCGTGGACAACCACGACGTGGACCGTTTCCTGGCCGGCGGCAGCGTGCCCGCGCTGCGCCAGGCGCTGCTGGCGATCATGACGCTGCCGGGCATCCCGGTCCTCTACTACGGCACGGAGCAGGGCTTCACCGAACAGCGCGGCGCCATGTTCGCGGCCGGCTTTGGCTCCGGCGGACGCGACCGCTTCGACACCCAGGCGCCGCTGTACCGCGACATCGCCGCCATGGCCGCGCTGCGCAAGGGCCACAAGCTGTTCTCACGCGGCACACCCCGGGTGCTGTGGTCCGAGCCCGCGCAGGCCGGCGGCGTGGCCTGGACCACGCGCCGCGGCGGCGCGCAGGCGCTGGTGGCTTTCAACACCGCCGGGCACGAGGCCCTGCTGCCCGCACTGGACACCGGGTTGCCCGCGGGCACGGTGCTCAAGGGCGTGTACGGCCTGAACGGCACGCCCGCCCCTCTGGTGGTGGGCCGCGGCGGCCGGGTGAGCCTGGCGCTGCAGGCCGGCGCCGGCGCCGTCTGGCTGGCCACCGCGCAGCGCCGTCCGGCGCCAC
>JACCDS011346926.1_pt1 | contig 19770 bp, 15 predicted proteins | sample 7446441 | NCBI WGS metagenome assembly JACCDS01 (sample SAMN15323445, study PRJNA562643) | freshwater metagenome | isolation source: river surface water | place: USA:Blue River Watershed | collected 2017-08-17
CGTCGAGCTGACCGTGGTCGAGATGGGCGACCGCATGGTGCCGCGCATGATGGGGCCGACCGCCGGCACCATGATCCGCGAGTGGTGCGAGAAGAAGGGCGTGCGGGTGTTCACCAGCACCCGCGTCGAGGCGATCGAACGCCGCGCGCCGGACCTGATGGACCGCCTGGCCGAGGCCGGCGGCATCGAGGACCATGTGCCGGTCACGCCGATGACGGTGCGCCTGTCCAGCGGCGAGCATCTGCCCGCCGACCTGGTCATCAGCGCCACCGGCGTGCGGCCGAACATCGGCTTCCTCGAAAATTCGGGCATCACCTGCCTGGTCGGCGTGCTGACCGACGAGCGGCTGCAGACCAATGTCGAGGGCATCTACGCCGCGGGCGACTGCGCCGAGGCCTTCGACAAGGTCAGCGGCCGGACCATCGTCAGCGCGATCCAGCCCAACGCAGCCGAGCAGGCGCGCGTGGCCGCGATGAACATGATCGGCCGCGACGCCACGCTCAAGGGCGTCACGCAGATCAACGTGCTCGACACGCTGGGCATGATCTCGGCGTCCTTCGGCCAATGGGACGGCGTGCCCGGGGGCCAGCATGTCGAGCTGACCGACCGCGAGGAGGGCCGGCACCTGAGCCTGCAGTTCGACGGCGACATCCTGGTCGGCTGCAACTCGATCGGCTGGACCGAGCATGTCGGCGTGATGCGCGGCCTGGTCGAGGGCCAGGTCCGCCTGGGCGACTGGAAGGACCGCCTGCTCGAGGATCCGACGCTGCTGATGGAAGCCTATCTGGCCTGCGCGCAGGCCCAGGGCGACTTCGGGGCGGTTCGCGCCAAGGCGTGATGCAAGGCATGATGCTGGCATGAGGATCACCTTCAAGCTGTTCGCGATGCTGGCCGAGCACCTGCCGGCTGACCGCCCGCCGGGCAACGCCGTCGATCTGGAGGTGCCGGACGGCTCGACGGTGGCGGCGGTCATCGAGCGCTTCCAGCTGCCGCCCGCGCTGGTGCATCTGGTGCTGGTCAACGGCAGCTATGTCGCGGCCGACCAGCGCGCCGCACGCGTGCTGGCCGAAGGCGACGCGCTGGCGATCTGGCCGCCGATCGCCGGCGGCTGACACGCCGGCGGCCGGACGTGAACGAGGTTCCCGCCGCCTTCTCGCGCGAGCAGGGCTGCACCGAGGCCGAGTGGCTGGGCTGGCTGCCCGGCGCGGTCGACGGCCGCGCGCTGGCGCTGCAGCCCGGCCAGGCGCGCATCGAGGGCGTCGGGTCCGGTGGCTTGACGATCTTCTGGCGTGCGCTCGAGCCGCGCCGCATCGCGCTGATCAGCCTGCCGCGGCTCGCGGTGGACTTCCGCTTCGACGCGGGTGTCGAGGCGCCCGATCGTCAGCGCTTCATGCGCCGCTTCGATCTCTGGATGCAGCGCGGCGGCGGCTGAGGCGCGAGGTGCGCCGCGCTTTCCGCTATCGTCGCGGCCCATGAAGACCCGCGGCATCCATCTCCAGTACACCTTCGGTCCCCCGGACCAGCGCGGCGCCGACATCGGCAACCCGCTGTTCGACCTGCTCAGCGCCGTGCACGAGTGCGGCTCGATCCAGCATGCGGCGCGCTCGCTGGGTGCCTCCTACCGCCATGTCTGGGGCGCGCTGAAGCAGTGGGAAGAGGCGCTGGGCGAGCCGCTGGTCACCTGGGCCCAGGGCCAGCCGGCGCGGCTGACGCCCTTCGCCGACCGGCTGCTGTGGGCCGAACGTCAGGCCCGCACCCGGCTGACGCCGCACATCGAGGCGCTGCGCGCCGAGCTTGAGCGGGTGCTGGCCGATGCCTTCGATGGCACGCAGCAGGTGCTGACGATTCATGCCAGCCACGACATCGCGCTGGCGCGGCTGCGCGAGCTCGCCAGCCAGGACGAGCGGCTGCACATCGAGCTGAAATTCTCCGGCAGCCTGGACGCGCTGCGCTCGCTGGCCGAGGGGCGCTGCCAGGTCGCCGGCTTTCATGTGCCGGCGCTGGGTCAGGCGGTGCCGCTGTTCTCGCAGGCGCTCAAGCCGCTGCTCAAGCCGGGCCGCCACAAGCTGATCGGCTGCACGCGCCGGATGCAGGGCCTGATGGTCGCGCCCGGCAACCCGCGCGGCGTGCACGCGCTGAGCGATCTGGCCGGCCGCGGCCTGCGCTATGTCAACCGTCAGCCGGGCTCGGCGACCCGGCTGCTGGCCGATCACCTGCTGGAGCGCGCCGGGCTGGATGCCGCCACGCTCGCCGGCTGGAACGAGGGCGCGGAGGACAGTCATCTGGCGGTGGCCGCCGCGGTGGCCTCAGGCCAGGGCGATGCGGGTCTCGGCATCGAGGCGGCGGCGCAGGCCTTCGGGCTGGACTTCGTGCCGCTGGTCGAGGAGGACTATTTCCTCGTCGGCCTGAAGGAGACGCTGGACCATCCGGCGGTGCAGCGCCTGGGCCAGGTGCTGCAAGGCCCGCGCTGGCGCGAGCAGCTCGAGCGTCTGCCCGGCTATCACGCGGCCGAGCGCATCGGCGAGGTGCTGTCGCTGACCCGCGCGCTGCCCTGGTGGCACTACCGCAGGCCGCGCGCCTGAGACCGGGCCTGATTCAGCACCTTCTGCTCGTAGACCGGGTAGAGGTGCGCGACGTTGCGCACGTACTCGGTGCGGAAGGCGGCCCACTGGCGGAATTCCTCGGGCACCGGTGCGCGCAGCACCTCGTTCATGTCCCAGCCCTGCGCGGCCCAGGCGCTGAAGCTGCGGTCGATCCACTGCAGGAAGCGCCGGGTCTGCGCGATGCCTTCGGCCGCGCGCTCGGGGCCGATCTGCACCGGGCCGTGGCTGGGCACCAGCGTGCGCAGCCCCAGCGCCTGCAGCCGCTCCAGGCTGTTCAGCCAGCGCTCGACCCGGGCATGCGGCGTCGTCGGCACCCGCTGCACGAACACCAGCCCGCCGACGAAGGCCACGCCGCTGGCCCGGTCGATCAGCACCAGATCGGAGTCGGTGTGGCCCTCCAGCTCGATCAGGTCGAAGCTGCGCCCGCCCACCGTCAGCGCGCCGCGCCCGCCCGTCGGCAGCGTGATGTCGGCGTCAGGCGCCAGCGCCTCGGTGCCGCGCATCCAGTCGCCGCACAGCCGGTAGAGGTTGTTCTCGTAGGCGGACGCCTCGCGGGCGATGCCGGCGCGTGTGACCGGCGTGGCCAGGCGCGGCACGTTGGCGAAGGCCTGGTTGCCGAGAAAGTAGTCCGGATGCAGGTTCAGATGGATGACCCGCGCGATGCGCTGGCCGGTGGTGCGCTCGGCCAGCGCGCGCAGCTGCTGGCCGTGCAGCCGGCTGGTGCCGGTGTTGACGACCACCGTGCCCTCGGCGGTGGCGATCAGGCCGAGATTGATGATGTTGCAGCCGTTGGCGACCGAGAAGTCGTCGTTGGCGCCCTCGACCACCCAGACGCCGTCGGCCAGCGCGCGCGCCTGCAGGCCGTAGTCGAGCCGGGCGACGTCGACCTGCGGCGCCTCGGCGGCAGCCGGCAGCGCGAAGCCGCCGGCCAGCAGCGCGGCGGCCAGCAGTGCCGCCAGCGGGGAACGCATCGGGAGTTGCCGGTCGGTCCTCATGCCTTCACTCCAGCCGCGCGTCGATGCGGTTGCCGTTGTTGTCCGTGCCGACGATGCGCAGCTGTCCGGCCGGCTTGGCGGGAAAGTCGAAGGAGAACACCGGGTTCTCGCTGACCGGCTCGAAGGTCTGCAGGCGCAGCAGCTCGCGGTCCTGCGTGTCGCGCACGCTCAGGCGGTTGACGTAGAAGGCCGGGATGCCGCCGACCAGGCCGGTGTCCATCGGATGCATGATCTTCAGCCGCAGCCGGCTGCCGGTGGCGAGCTCCTCGGTGCCGGGCACCGGCGTGGCCTCGAAGACCCGGCCGCTGACCAGGCCGAGCGTCTGCGACCAGCTGCCGTCCTTGCGGGTGCTGCCGGGCACGGTGCAGCCGCCGCCGGCCGAGTCGACCCAGGTGCCGCCGATGTGCCAGACGCCGTCGGCGGTGCGCACCGCCGCGCGCACCGGACTGGCCTGCTCGAGCTTGAAGCGGAAGGACACGCTGGGCAGCGCGCTGACCGGCTGGTACTCGAGCACCTTGCGGATCGGGTTGCGGTCGACCAGCACGACGATGCGCTCGATGCCGGGCAGGTCGCGCACCGACACCGTGATCGGCACGTTCATCGGATCCTCGGCGAAGGCCGGGCCCTTGACCTGCACCCGCTCGTCGAAGACGGTGCGCGCGTCGCGGCCGAGGAACTCGCGGCGCATGTCCGGCCAGGGATGCGACTGGTAGGGGTCGCCCTCGAACAGGTCGGCCACCGTGGTGCCGGCCACCGCCGACAGCGCCGCCAGCGCAATGGCCAGCACCGCCGAGGCCAGGACAGGATGACGCGAGGAGAGGAACATCTGCAAATCTCCGTTGCGGCGGACCGAGGCTCAGAATCGGCGCGAATAGCGCAGCGACACCAGCGCGCTGCGCCCGGCCGCCGGCTCGAAGAAACGGCCGTTGGCGTCGTTGACGATCACGCTGCCGACGACGCGGCGGTCGGCCAGGTTGTCGATGCGCGCCAGCAGCTCCAGCGCGCCCTCGGCATCCAGCGCCCAGCGGTGGCGGTAGCGCAGGTTGAACAGCGCATGACCGGCGGCGAAGTCGCTGTTGAGGTCGTTGACCGCGGTGCGGCCGCGTGCCAGCGCCTCCAGGCCCCACTCGCCGTCGGTGCTCCAGGGGGCGGCGCCAGCCAGTTCGAAAAAGCCCGAGGCCGGCTGGGTGCCGGCGATGCGGTTGCCGGCCGGCACGGCAGCGGTGTTGGTCGCCGAGCTCAGCGTGCAGGGCACGCCGGTGCAGGTGGTGAATCCATCCTGGTAGGACGCATGCAGCAGCGACAGTGCCATCTGGGCGCGCAGGCCCGGACGGATGCGCCAGGCACCGCCCAGCTCCAGGCCCCAGCGCCGGGTGGCGCCGACATTGCGGAAGGAGGAGCGGCCGCCCGCATTGGTCGCCACGCCGATCTCGTCGTCGGTGGCGATGTGGAACACGCTGGCGTCCAGCGAGAGTGCACCTTCGCGCCACTTGGCGCCCAGCTCGATCTGGCGGCTGGTCTGCGCCTTCAGGTCGGTGTTGAAGCCGCTGGCACCGTCGGGCCGGTAGGCCAGCTCGCCCAGCGTCGGCGATTCATGGCCGAGCGCGGCGGCCGCATGCAGCGTCCAGGCCGGGCTGGCCCGCCAGCGCAGGCCGGCCACCGGGTTGGTGTAGCGGTAGGTCAGCTCGCCCGAGTCGTCGCCATTGCTCAGGTAGCGGTCCGCCACCTGCATGCGCACCCGGCCGCTGCGCACGCCCGCGCTGGCCTGCCAGGCGTCGGCCAGGGCCCAGTCGGCCTGGGCATAGGCCTCGCGGGTGTCGGCGCGGTTGGTCTCGTCGCGGCGCAGCCGGCCCTGCACGCCCAGCACCTGGCTGGCGCCGGTGCCGGTGTAGTTCTCGTAGCCTTGGCGGTCGTCCTTCTGGCGCTCCAGGCTCAGGCCGGTGGTCAGGTCGACCCGGTCCCAGTGCCACAGCGCGCGGGCGTCGAGGCCGTCGTAATGGCGGTCGAAGTCGACCAGGCCGCCGCCGTGGCGTGCATTGGCCTGGGTGGCCGGTGCGATCGCCAGGAACTGGCTGACCCCGCGCGAGCCGGCATAGGCCGAGACCCGGGTGCTCGAGAGCGCGCCCGCATCAGTGAACTGGTGGCTCCAGCTCGCGCCGGCCTGGGTCTGGCGGATGGTCTTGCGGGTGTCGTACTGGGTGGCCACCGAGGCCGTCTGTTCCGGGTCGGCCTCGAACTGGGCGCGGGTCAGGCCGAGCGGATCGTCGGCGGTCTGGTTCTGGTCGCTGAGGGCCAGGGTGATGCGGTCGCGCTCGCCCTTCCAGTTCAGCCGCAGGTTGGCCAGACGGCGCTCGGCGCCGCTCTGCGGCCGGAAACCGTCGATCGACATGTCCGAGAGATTGCCCGACAGATCCAGCCCGTCGCCCAGCGGCGCGGCGAAGCCGACCCGGCCCTGGCGCAGGCCGGCGCTGCCGGCGTCCAGCCCGATCTCGAACTGGCGCTCGCGCACCGGCTTCGAGAACAGCGCGATCACGCCGCCGGAGGCATTGCCGTACAGCGCCGAGAACGGCCCGCGCAGCACCTCGACGCGCTCGGCGCCGGCGAGGTCGAAATGCGCCACCTGGCCCTGGCCGTCGGGCATGGTGGCCGGAATGCCGTCGGCGTACAGGCGCAGGCCGCGCACGCCAAAGCCCGCGCGCGCCCCGAAGCCGCGACTGCTGATCTGCAGATCCTGGGCGTGGTTGTTGCGGTTGGCCACCACCAGGCCGGGCACGCGCGCCATCGACTCCGACAGATTGATCATCGGGCCGCTGTCGCGCAGCGCGCTTTCGCCGACCGCGCTGATCGCGTAGGGCAGATCGGCGAGGCGGCGCTCGCGGGTCGTGCCGGTGACGACCACCGGCTCCAGCTCGGCCGCGGTGGCCGCCGGTGCGGTGGCGGCCGGCTGCGCGACGACCGTGCAGGGCAGGGCGCCCAGCAGGGCCAGCATCAGCGGGGACAGCCGCGCCGGCGAGGCGAGGCGGCGAAGGGGGCTCGGGCGGATCATGAGGCGGGACAGGTCATTCTGGAATCCAGGGCATGGTCCGGATCCGTGGCCTGCGCGGCCAGTCGGCATTTACCCGGTGCCCTGTCGTCCCCCTCGATCTGTACCGCGCGGTTGCGCCAGAAAGGGACAGTCGTCTTCTTGGGCCGAAGGGTCAAGACCGCGGGAGGGTCTCCGATATCGACACCACTGCCTGTATCGGACGCGGCCCCGCGTTCTCCCGCCATGAAACCTGCTCTCCAAGACCGATCGCGCCTGTCTCTCGCTGTCCTGGCGCTGCTGCTGGGGGCCGGCCTGTCGCTGCAGGCGCGTGCGCAGTCTGGCGCCGGGGTCAAGGCGCTGGCCGAGCTCTCGCTCGAGGACCTGATGCGCGTCGAGGTGGTCAGCGCCGGGCGCGAGGCCGAGCGCCTGGCCGACGTGGCCGCGCCGGTCTTTGTCATCACCCGCGACGACATCGCCCGCACCGGGGTGCGCTCGCTGCCGGAAATCCTGCGCCTGGCGCCGGGCGTGGATGTGGCCAGGCTGTCGGCCGGGCGCTGGGCGGTCGGGGTGCGGGGCGACACCGGCCGCTTCTCGAACAAGCTGCAGGTGCTGGTCGACGGACGCAGCATCTATTCGCCCCTGTTCTCCGGCGTGCTGTGGGAGACGCATCAGGTGCCGCTGGGCGAGATCGAGCGCATCGAGATCATTCGCGGCCCGGCCGGTGCGGTCTGGGGCGCCAACGCGGTCAACGGGGTGATCAACATCATCACCCGGCCGGCGGACGGCGGCGGGCGGGCCGCCCGGCTCGAGGCGGTCGATGACGGCTCGCTGCGGCTGGGCCTGCGTGCCGGCCAGAGGCTCGATGACGATGCCGGCGGATGGCGCGCCCATGCGCAGGTCGAGCGCCAGGGCGCCTCCGAGGCCCTGGAGGGTGGCGAGGCCCATGACGCCACCCGCGCCGCCACCGCCGGGCTGCGTCTTGAGCGCCGCATCGACGCGCGCACCCGGCTGGACCTGCAGGCCCAGATCGAGCAGTCCCGGGTCGAGGACACCCGGCTGCGCCAGATCGTGCGTCCGCCTTATCGGGAGGCCGTGCCGACCCACCAGGACTATGACCGCGCCACCCTGAGCGGCACGCTGGAGCACCGGCTGCACGGCGGCTCCTCGCTGAAGCTGACCGGGCTGCTGATGGCCGAGCAGGGCGGCGAGGCCGGCTTCGTGCAGATGCGCAGCCGCACCGCCGACCTGGAGCTCGAGCAGTCCTGGCGGCCCGAGGGCTCCGGCCACCAGCTCACCTGGGGCGGCGGGCTGCGACATCACCGCGATCACAACGAATCCCTCGGCGATGGCAGCTTCACGCCGGCGCGGCGCGAGATGAACGACTGGCGCCTGTTCGCGCAGGACCGCTGGACCTCCGAAAATGGACGGCTGGTGGCGGTGGGCGGACTGCGCATCGACCACACCTTCTTCGGCGGGACCCGCACGCAGCCGAGCCTGGCGCTGTCCTGGCGGCCGACCGACGAGAACCTGACGCTCTGGTCCTCGGTGTCGCGGGCGGTGCGGGTGCCCTCGCGCGGCGAGAGCGATGCGAACGTGGCGGTGGCGGTGATCCCGCCCGGCCAGGCGGGCAATCCGCTGCCGGTACGGGTGCTGGCCAGCCACGTCAGCGGTCTGGTGGTGGAGTCGGTGCATGCGCTGCAGCTCGGGGCCCGGCGCCGCTGGGGCGAGCAGCTTGCGCTCGATGCGGTGCTTTTCCGCCACGACTACGATCCGCTGAGCTTCAACCCGGTCGGACTGGGCACGCCCGAGCTGTCGATGCTGCCGCAGCCGCATCTTGACGCCGCGCTGCGGCGGGTTCCGGGGCGGGCGCGGATCACCGGCCTGGAGCTGTCGCTCGACTGGCATCCGCTGCCCTCGTTGCGCCAGCAGTTCAGCGGCGCCTGGAGCCGCGGCGAGGAGTTCCCGGCTGCAGCCGGCGACAGCGCGCGGCTGCGCGAGCGGCTGCCTTCGCGCCTGCTGTCCTGGCGCACCTCGATCGATCTGACTCCGTACCTGGGGCTGGATGTCTGGGTGCGCCACACCGCCGCACGCGGCAGCGCAAGCACCGGCACCCGGGTGGATGCGCGCACCGTGCTCGACCTCAGCACCCGCTGGGCGGTCAGCCGCGATGTCACGCTGAGCCTGCGGGCCTGGAACCTGGGCGCGGCGAAGGCGGTTGAAATCCATCCGGATCTGGGCTACTCGCGGGCGGTCATCAGCAGTCCGGGCGTCGGCCTGCGCGCCGAGATGATCTTCTGAGCCGGGGCCGCGGCATCCCGCGCATCGCGATGAGAGCTGTCCTGTTCCCGCTCGTGACCGCGCTGGCCGTCGCGGTGCTGGCGCCGCTGCGCAGCGCGCAGGCCGGTCCGGACGAGGCGATGGTGCAGGCGGCCTTCGTCGCCAACTTCGCGCGCTTCACCCAGTGGCCGGCGGCCGTCTCGCCGCAGCGCCAGGGCGTGATGCAGCTGTGCCAGTACGGTCAGCGCGAGGACCTGGAGCAGGCGCTGCGCGCGCTGCAGGGTCGGCCGCTGCAGGGCGCGAGCGTGCAGTGGCGCCTGATCCAGCGGGCCGAGGAGGCGCGTGGCTGCCATCTGCTGTTCGTCACCGAGCCCGGCCTGGCGCTGGTGGCGCTGACTGGCCAGCCGGTGCTGACCATCAGCGACCAGCCTGGCTTCGTGCAGCGCGGCGGCATGATCGGGCTGCTGCGCCATGGCGGCCGGCTGCGCTTCGAGATCCATCTCGGCGCGGCCAGCCAGGCGGGGCTGAAGCTGTCCTCCGATCTGCTGTCGCTGGCGGTCGGCGTGATCGAGGCGCCGCTGCGGCGCGAGGGCGCACCATGATCGGCACGCTGGCCATCCTGCCCGTCCGGATCCGCCGCCGCTTCGCGCTGCTGCCGCTGCGCAGCAAGCTCGGTCTGCTGGTGGTCGGCTCGACGCTGCTGGCCTCGCTGCTGCTGTTCGTCGTCGTCACGGTGATGGAGTACCAGACCTCGCGCCAGCGGGTCGAGGAGCGCGGCCAGGCGCTGGCCCAGGTGCTGGCGCAGAACACCCGCGCGGCGCTGGCCTTTGCCGATGCGGCCGCCGCGCAGCGGGTGCTCGAGGCGCTCGGCCAGGTGGCCGAGGTGCGCTGGGCGGTGCTGGGCGATGCGCGCGGCGTCGTGGTCGCGCACTACCTGGCGCCGGGCGAGCCGATGCCGGACGCGGTGCACATGCTGGCGCTGCAGGCGGGCATCACCGATGCGGCCCGGGCGCATGCGGTGGCGACGGTCGAGCTCGACGGCGCGCCGCTGGGCCGGCTGCTGCTGTGCATCGATGCGACGCCGACCTTCAGTGCCACCGCGCTGCGCGCGCTGCTGGTGCTGCTGGGCGCGACGCTGATCGGCGGGCTGGCCGCGGCCGCGGCGATCGCCGGCCAGGACGGCGTGGTGCGGCCGATCGTGGCTCTGGCCGACGTGATGCGCACCGTTTCCCACACCCACGCCTACGCCACCCGGGTCAGCACCGACCGTGACGACGAGGTCGGCCAGCTCTACGCCGGCTTCAACCGCCTGCTCGAGGAGCTGGAGGTGCGCGAGGCGATGCTGAAGAAGCAGCAGCAGCGCCTGTTCACGCTGGCCCATGTCGATGCGGTCACCGGGCTGAGCAATCGGCACCATTTCCGGCTGCTGCTCGACGAGGCGCTGGCGGCGGTCGACACCCGCGGATTTGCGGTGCTGTGCCTGGACCTGGACCGCTTCAAGACGGTCAACGATGCGCTGGGCCATGATGTCGGCGATCGGCTGCTGAGCTGCGTCGGCGAGCGCCTGCGCGCCCTGGCCCGCGCGGGCGATCCGGTGGCGCGGCTCGGCGGCGACGAGTTCGCGGTGGTGCTGCGCGATGTGGGATCGGCCGACGAGGCCCGTGCCTTCGCCGAACGGGTGCTGGCCGCGCTGTGCCAGCCGGTCGACATCGACGGGCTCACGGTGCCGATGGGCGTGAGCGTGGGCATCGCGCTGGCGCCAGCCGACGGCCGCCTGCCCGATCAGCTGCTGAAGAACGCCGATCTGGCGCTCTACGCCTCGAAGGCCGGCGGGCGCGGGCGCGCCAGCTTCTACTCGCCCCACATGAGCACCGGCGTGGTCCGGCGCCTGCAGCTCGAGCGGGCGCTGCGCAATGCCATCGCGCTGCGCCAGCTCTCGGTGGTGTTCCAGCCGCAGCTCGATCTGGACGAGGGCCGGGTGGTCGGCTTCGAGGCGCTGGTGCGCTGGCGCCATCCCGATCTGGGCCAGGTCTCGCCGGCCGAGTTCATCGCGGTGGCCGAGGATGCCGGCCTGATCAACGAGATCGGCGAGTGGGTGCTGTTGCAGTCCTGCCGCATCGCCGCGCAGTGGTCACGGCCGCTGTCGGTGGCGGTCAACCTCTCGGCGGTGCAGGTGATGACCCAGGACCTGCCGGCGCTGGTGGAGCGGGCGCTGCGCCAGTCGGGCCTGCCGGCGGCGCGGCTGGAGGTCGAGATCACCGAGTCGGTGCTGCTCAACGAGACCGATGCGACGCTGGCGCAGCTGCACGGCCTGAACCGGCTGGGCGTGCGCATCGCGCTCGACGACTTCGGCACCGGCTACTCGTCGATGGCCTATCTGCGCCGCTTCCCCTTCGACAAGCTGAAGATCGACCGCTGCTTCGTCCAGGCGCTGACCCGCGATCCGCAGGCCCGGGTGATCGTGCGCGCGATCATCGACATGGCCACCGGCCTGCGCATGGCCACCCTGGCCGAGGGCGTGGAGACACCCGACGAGCTCGAGGCGCTGCGCGCCGAGGGCTGCACGCTGGTGCAGGGCTATCTGGTGGCCCCGCCGCTGCCGGTCGAGCAGGTCGAGCCCTTCCTGGCGCGTCATGCGCATCATGCCGCCTCAGGCGTGACCGATTTGGGGGTCTGATCCGCGGACGGCGGCCACGCCGGTGATCCAGCCCTCCAGCGGATCGACCCCGGCGGGAAGGCCGAAGTCCGGCCGCTGGCCAGCCCGGGCGGCCTGCAACAGGCACAGCACGGCGTCGAGCCGGTCGCCGCGCGCGTCGTCGACCAGCGCGGTGCGCTGCTCGGCATCGATCTGCAGGCCGTCGTGCTGCTCCAGCGCCTGCACCAGGGTCTGTCGGGCCTGACGCCGGCTCTCGTCCTGGCGGGCCGGATCGTCGCTCTTGTAGCTGCGCCGGCCCAGCACCGCGCGGGCGCCGAGGCCGGGATAGCCCTCCAGCGCGATGCGGCTGCGGTCGCCCTCATGCAGGCCGGGCAGATGGCAGCCTGCGTCGAGCAGGGCGGGGGCGCCCGCATGCAGCATGAAGGCCACCGGCGGGTTGACCCATTTCATCGACGGCGAGGCGCCGGCTGGCCGATCGCAGGCCCGGTGCGCGAACTTCGCGCCCGCTGGCCGGGCAGCGCAGAAGGCGGCGAAGGCGGCGCGAATCTCCGGGCGCGACAGGCGCCGGTAATGCGCGATCAGCGCCGCCCAGCTGTCGTTCGGCCAGCCCAGCGTCTCGACCAGCTCGCGTGGCAGGCCGAACGGCAGATCGAAGGCGCCCAGCCAGGGGCCGGGCTCGGCCAGCAGGGCGGCGAAGGCGGCCGGGTCGGACAGCTCGCGCAGCCGGTCCAGGCGCAGCTGGCCTGATGCGTCGCACCGGTGGCCCTCGGCCACGACGATCGGCTTGCGCCGGTCGGGCCGGCTGCTGAAGTCGACGCCCAGCAGGCGCAGGCGCGGCGAAGGCTCAGCTGCCGGCACGCCCGACGATCGAGGCGGTGGCGATCAGCTCCTCGAGCATCGCCATCGAGGCGCGGCCCGGCACGGTGAACGGGTCGAGCACCGGACGGGCGCTGTACTTCAGCACGATCGACGGATTGACCCGGGTCAGGTTGACCACGCCCATTGTCCAGCCGGAGAAGCGCCGCTCGGCGATTTCCTCGAAATGCAGCAGCGTCACGTCGTGGTGGCGGCTGTCGCGCACGATCGAGCCGTAGAGCCGGTTGACCGCATCGCGCCCGCCCTCGAGCACCTGCATGAAGACATCGCCGCCGTGGCACAGGATGCCGGTGATGCCCTGCGTCGGATTGCGCGTGCGCGACTGCGCCAGGATCGCGTCGATCGTCTCGGGGCTGACCGCGGTGGCGCGGCTGGCATACAGAAGACGGACCATCATCGGGAATTCCTCTTCGCCCGGGAGGGGCAGTGGCAGGCGGTGGCAGGTTGTGGCGGGCGGTCGGGGTGCAGGGGGCGGCCGTGCGGTCGGGCTCAGCCCTTGCGCTGCCCCAGCAGCGACAGGAATTCGCGGCGCAGGTTGGGATCCTTCAGGAAGGCGCCGCGCATCACGCTGTTGATCATCTTCGAGTCCAGATCGCGCACGCCGCGCCAGCCCATGCAGAAATGGTCGGCCTCCATGACCAGCGCCAGGCCGTCGGGCTGCATCTTGTTGCTGAGCAGGTCGGCGACCTGGATGATCGCCTCCTCCTGGATCTGCGGGCGGCTCATCACCCACTCGGCCAGGCGCGCGTACTTCGACAGGCCGATCAGCGCCGAATGCTCGTTGGGCAGGATGCCGATCCACAGCTTGCCGATGATCGGGCACAGGTGGTGCGAGCAGGCGCTGCGCACGGTGATGGGCCCGACGATCATCAGCTCGCCCAGCCGCTCGGCGTTGGGGAATTCGGTGACGGCCGGCTGCGGCTCGTAGCGGCCGCGGAAGACTTCCTTCAGGTACATCTTGGCGACGCGGCGCGCGGTGTCCTGGGTGTTGTGATCGCTCTCGGTGTCGATCACCAGGCTGCGCAGCACGCCCGACATCTGGCCGGCGACCTCCTCGAGCAGCGCATCGAGCTCGCCTGGACGGATGAAGTCGGCGATGTTGTCGTTGGCGTGAAAGCGCCGGCCGGAGGCGCGGATGCGCTCGCGGATCACCGTCGAGATCGGCCGGCCCTCGTCATCCGGTCGGTCCTGCGGCGGGGTCGGAAGGCTCATGGCGCGGCGGGAGTCGTCGTTGTCTTGCACGTCTGTCTTTCAGGTCTCGGTCGCCATGCTAGCAGCGAGGTCATCCCCCCGCTTCCCGAGCGGTCGGGTGAACACAAAACCACACTTCGGTGCGGGCGAGAGGCTCCGGGTTTGCGAGAATCGACCCGCAAAGGATGTTCTGCCCATGTCTCGTCCGCCGCTGATCGGCATTTCCGCCCGCATCTATTTCCCGGCCGCGCCGGTGGCCGACATCGGCGGCGTCTTCACCCGCACGCTGCACTATCTGGAGCAGTCGGTGGCGCACTGGATCCTGGGCGGGCGGGCGCTGGCGGTGATGATTCCCGCCATCGAGAGCCAGGGCATGCTCGCGCGCAGCGAGATGAGCCTGGCCGAATACGCCAGCCAGCTCGACGGCCTGGTGCTGCAGGGCGGCAACGACATCGCGCCCGAGAGCTATGGCGAGACGCCGCTGCGCCCGGAGTGGAGCGGCGACCGGGTGCGCGATCGCTACGAGATCGACCTGTTCGACGCCTTCGTCAGCGCGGGCAAGCCGGTGGTGGGCATCTGCCGCGGCTGCCAGCTGATCAATGTCGCGCTGGGCGGCACGCTCTACCAGGACATCCCGAGCCAGCGGCCCTCCGAGGTGCAGCACCTGCATGTGCAGCAGTACGACCGCCAGTTCCATGACGCCGAGATCCTGCCGGGCTCCGGGCTGGCTCGGCTCTATCCGGGCGTGGAGCGCACGACGATCAACTCGATCCACCATCAGGCGGTGAAGGACCTGGGGCGCGATCTGGTGGTCGAGGCGCGCTCGGTGCCCGACGGTCTGGTCGAGGCGATCCGCTGGCGTGGCCCCAGCCTGGTCTTCGGCATGCAATGGCATCCGGAGTTCATGGCCCAGGACCGGCACCACCCGTCGCAGCTCGACGGCCGGCCGATTCTCGAGGAATTCCTGGCCGCCTGTCTCAGGCGCCGAGGCTGAGGTCGGCTTCGGCGCGGTGGGTGCGGCAGCGCGCCAGCAGCGCGTCCATGTCGGCGGCGGCCATCGGCCGGCCGAGCAGATAGCCCTGCATCTCGTCGCAGCCCAGGCGGGTCAGCATCTCGTGCTGCGCGCCGGTCTCGACGCCCTCGGCGACGATGCGCAGGTTCATCTTGCGCGCCATCGCGACGATGGCCTCGACGATGGCGATGTCGTCGCCATCGTCCGGGATGCCGTCGACGAAGGAGCGGTCGATCTTGAGCCGCTGCAGCGGGAAGCGCTTCAGGTAGGCCAGGCTGGAGTAGCCGGTGCCGAAGTCGTCGACCGAGAGCTGCACGCCGATGCCGCGCAGCGCATGCAGCAGCGTCATCGTGCCGGCCGGATCCTCCATCATGCTGGACTCGGTGATCTCCAGCTCGAGGTAGGCCGCCTCCAGACCGCTGCGGCGCAGCTCCGAGCGCACCGTCTGGTCCAGCCCCCGGCGCTGCAGCTGGCGCACCGACAGGTTGACGGCCACCCGCATTTCCGGATGGCCCTGCCGCTGCCACTGCCGCACCTGCCGGCAGGCCTCGCCGAGCACCCAGTCGCCCAGCGGATGGATCAGGCCGCTTTCCTCGGCGATCGGGATGAACTCGGCCGGGCTGATCATGCCGCGCTGCGGATGGGGCCAGCGCAGCAGCGCCTCGACGCCGACGAGCCGGCCGCGGGCATCGAACTGCGGCTGGTAGTGCAGGCAAAGCTCGTTGCGGTCGATCGCATGGCGCAGATCGTTCTCCAGGCGCAGCCGGGCATGCGCCTGCCGGTCCATCTCCGGGCTGAAGAAGCAGTAGGTGCTGCGGCCAGAGGCCTTGGCGCGGTAGAGCGCGGTGTCGGCGTACTTCAGCAGCAGGTGCTCGTCATTGCCGTCGCGTGGATACAGGCTCACGCCGAGACTGGCGCTCACATGCAGGTCGTGGCCGTCGATCAGGAAGGACGGCTCGAACTCGCGGACCAGCTCCTCGGCGGTCTGCGCGACCTGGGCCGCCTCGGTCAGATCCTCGATCAGCACCAGGAACTCGTCGCCGCCGAGCCGCGCCAGCGTGACCTCCGGCGGCAGCCGCTGGCGCAGCCGCAGTGCCACCTGGCACAGCAGCTCGTCGCCGACCAGGTGGCCGAGCGTGTCGTTGATGTTCTTGAAGCGGTCCAGATCGATGAAGATCACCGCGAGCATGCGGCCACGGTGGTGCGCCATGCGCAGGCCCTGCTCGAGCCGGTCGAGCACCAGCGAGCGGTTGGGCAGGCCGGTCAGCGCATCGTGATAGGCCATGTGCTGGATGCGCAGCTCTTGCAGATGCTGCTCGGTCACGTCCTGCGCGATGCCGGCGCGGCGCACGGTGCGGCTGCGCTCGTCCTGCACCGCGAAGCTGCGCAGATGCACGTAGCGCACTTCGCCGGAGGGCTTGATCACCCGGAAGCGGGTGTCGTAGTTGTCTCCATCGATGGCGCCGGCGCGAATCTCGCGCAGCGCGCGCTCGCGGTCCTCGGGATGAATGTATGCGGTCCAGGCATGCCAGTCGTTGAGCAGATCGGCGGCGGGCAGGCCCCAGATCCGCTCGATTGCCGGGCTGATGTACAGCAGCCGGCCGGCGACCGGATCGCTGAGCCAGACCACATCGTCGATGGCGTCGGCCAGCTCGCGCAGCCGGCGCTCGCTCTCGGCCAGCGCGCGGCGCTCGCGCTCGAGCTGCACCCGCAGGCAGGCCGATTCCAGCGCGATGTGCAGGCGCGGCATCGCCAGGTCGCGCTTGACCAGATAGTCGTGCGCACCGAGGCGGATCGCCTGTGCTGCGGCCTCCTCGTCACCCTGGCCGGTGATGACGACGATCGGCAGGTCCAGGCCGCGCACCTCGCGGATCTCGTGGATCAGCTCGAGCGCGTTCATGCCCGGCAGCAGGTAGTCGATCAGCAGCGCATCGACCGGGCCGAGCCCGTCGGGGCTGCCGTGCTCGAGTGCGGCCAGCACCTCCGCGCCGCTGCCGACCACGTCGAGCAGGATGTGCGGCGCCTGCTGACGCAGGTGGCGGCGCAGCAGGTCGACATCGCTGGCGGTGCGCTCGGCGTAGAGCACATGCAGCACCTGGGCCGGCGCATGGTCGGGCCGCTCGAGCCGGCGCTGGCGCGCCGCGGCGATGGTCTGGGTCAGCGTGTCGAGATAGCGGGTGTCCTTGACGATGTAGTCGTCGGCGCCGCTGCGCAGCGCGCGCACCGCCGCCTCCTCGTCGCCGCAGCCGGTCAGCAGCAGCACCGTGGTGCCGGGCCGGCTGTGACGGACCTGCGCCACCAGCTCGATGCCGTTGCCGTCGGGCAGGTTCATGTCGATCAGCAGCACGTCGCAGGGGCGGGCATCGTCGTCCAGCAGTGCGCGGGCCTGCCCGAGCGTGCCGGCCAGTCGCAGCTGCATCTGCGGGGCCTGCTGCGCCAGCATCCGGCGGGTCAGGTCGGCATCGAGCGGGTTGTCCTCGACGTAGATCAGGTTCATGGGACTGGGGCGCCGATGCTGCCGGCGGCAGGGGGAAATTCAAGCACGAAGGTGGCGCCGCGACCGGGCTCGGCGCGGGCGTGAATGCGGCCGTTCATGCGCTCCATCGCCTTGCGCACGATCGCCAGGCCGATGCCGGTGCCGGGATAGTCCTCGACCCGGTGCAGGCGCTGGAAGATCTCGAAGATGCGGTCGTGATAGCGCATGTCGAAGCCGATGCCGTTGTCGGCGATCGTCAGCTCGGTGCCGCCGCCAGACGACTCGAGCGGTCGCGCGGTGATCGTGATCTGGCAGGGCCGGTCCGGGCGTCTGAACTTGATCGCGTTGTCGAGCAGGTTGCGCAGCACCAGCAGCAGGCCGCGCCGCTCGCCGCGCACCGACAGCGTGCCGGTGTCGATGCGGATCTCGGCGGCCTGGCGGCGCAGGCTGTCGTCCAGCTCGGCCAGCGCCTGGTCGATCAGGCTGCGCAGCGGGATCGGCACCAGGGTCGGACGCAGTCGCTCGACACGCGAGTAGGCCAGCAGATCCTCGATCAGCTGGCTCATCTGGCGGGCCGCCTGGCGGATGTTGTCGACGAAGAGCCGCCCCTCGTCGTCGAGCTGCTCGCACTTCTCGGTCAGCAGCAGCCGGCTGTAGCCGTCGAGCCCGCGCAGCGGCGCCTTCAGGTCATGCGAGACCGAGTAGGTGAAGCGCTCCATCTCGCGGTGCTTGGCCTCGAGCTCCGCGGTGCGCTCGCTCACCCGCTGCTCCAGAACGACGTGCAGGGCCTCGAGCTGCTGCTCCGCCCGCTTGCGCGCGCTGATGTCGAGCAGATAGCCGTAGGCGCCGGGCCGCCCGGCCGCATCGATCTCGATCGTGGCCCGGGCTTCGTGCCAGACCGGGCCGCGCACGGGATGCAGCAGGCGGAACTCATGATGGAAGTCCGTCCGATGAAGTGCGGCCTCGCGCATCGCCTGCGCCAGGGCGTCGCGGTCCTGAGCATGCACATGCGGCAGCACCCGGAAGTCCGGCGCGGCCAGCTCGCGCGCGCCTCGACCGAAGGCCCGGCACAGACCCGGCGAGATGATGGTGAAGCGCAGCCGCGCCGGCTCGCCGTCGAGCTCCAGCGCGAAGGGCGCGCCTGGCGAGAGCTGCATGAATCGCGCCAGCAGCCGGTCCGCCTGCTGGCGATGGCGCTCGGCGCGCACCCGCTCGCTGATGTCGACCAGGGCGCAGACATGGCTGGTCGTCGGCAGGCCCGGCAGCAGCGCCACCGAGGTGGCCGACAGGTCGAGCCAGCGCTCGGGGCGCCCGTCCCGCTCGGGCAGGCAGAGCTGTCGGCTGCCGCGCGGCTGGCCGGGAGCGGCCGGGGCCGCCAGCATCTCGTGCAGCATGCCGGCATCGAAGACACGCGGGCATCCCTGGTCGTCGAGATGGAGCCAGCCGAGCTGGTCGATGCGTCGGCCACGCAGCGCCTGGGGATCGAGCGCGAAGAGTTCCAGGGCCGCCGCATTGCCCGCCAGGACCCGGGCCTGGTGATCCACCACCAGCATCGCGTGCGGCATCGCGTCGAAGATGCGCAGGTGCAGCGGGTCATGGCGCTCCGGCCGGCCCAGCTCCTCGAACTGCCAGAGGCGCAGTCCTGCGTGGGCCGCGCCGACGCGCAGCATCGCCCGCGGGCTCAGGCCGGCCGGCGCCCCTGTCTCCAGCCGCAGCGGCAGCCGCCGCGCCACCGCTTCGACCGGCAGAGCGAGCAGATCGGCGAGCGCACGGCGGTTCTCGGCGCCGATCAGCAGGCTCATCGCCCGGTCCTGCTGCAGCGCAGAGCCGAACAGCTGCGTGGCCGCCGCGTTGAAGCCGCGCACCTGGCCGCTGCCGGCGTCCACCAGGACGGCCGCATCGGGCACGAGCGCTGCCAGCAGTTCAGGGGGCACGGTGGCGGACATGAGAACCGGAATCGAGTCGAAAAGATGAAAGATGTCGCAGAACGCGAGTCTGGCGGCAGTCTCGCATGGATGTCCGGTGATCTTTCTCGGATTCCCTCGTGTCAGACAGGAAAAACCTTCCAGTACCCTTGTCAACACCGGGTCAGGCCGGAACGCTGCAATCGTCGAATTGTGCTTTGATGCAGGCTGGTCGAGAGTTTCTTGACTCCTGGCCTTGACTTCCGACTCCAAGAACAGGGCTCGCCCGCATGACGGCTGCCCACGATCCCCATGAAATTTGCCCCCCTTTTCTGCCTTGGCAGGTGCGTCGAGGTCCGTGATGTCCTCTGATCCGCGTTCTCTGCGTCGCCGCGCCGCGGCACAGGTCCTTCAGCCGCTGCTGCATGAGGCGGCCCTGCACGAGGCGCTGTGGCTCCAGCACGACACCATGCGGGCCGATCAGGTCTCCGACATCATCGCCTTCGTCGATCGCCTGGCGGCGCAGCATCTCTTCGATGCGGCCACCGTCAAGCGGCTCTACAGCGACTTCTACAAGGCCCTGCGCGAACGCGAGGATCGGCTGCCTGTCGATCCCTGGCCGCAGATGCAGGCTGCCCGCGCCTCGGCTCAGCCGCCGGCGCCGGTCATGCCGCCCGCGCCGGTGGCGGCACCCATCGCGCCGGCTGCACCGGTCATCAATCCGGTCGAGCGCGCCTTGCAGGCCGCGCGCGACG
>JACCDS010162706.1_pt1 | contig 19766 bp, 17 predicted proteins | sample 7446441 | NCBI WGS metagenome assembly JACCDS01 (sample SAMN15323445, study PRJNA562643) | freshwater metagenome | isolation source: river surface water | place: USA:Blue River Watershed | collected 2017-08-17
GGCGAGAACCCCCGCGACCACTTCAACTACCTCAAAAAGACCGAGGAGTGCCGCTACTTCTGGGACGACGGAACCCGCCTGACCGCCCACAGCGACCCTGCGGAATTCGCCGCAGAGGCCGAGCGCGTGCTGGGCGAGCCGGCCGCGAACGTTCGGGCCCACCTCGACCTGGCCCGCCGCCAGTACGAAGCCACGCGGGGCCTTTTCTTGGAGCGTTCCCTGCACAAGGCCTCGACCTACCTGCGGCGCGACGCGCTTCCGGCGCTCGCCGCCCTGCCGAGCCTCAAGCTAACGCAGACCATGCACCAGGTGCACGCCAAGCGCTTCCGCAGCCCCAAAACCGTGCAAATCTTTGACCGCTTCGCGACCTACAACGGTTCGACGCCCTACCAAGCTCCGGGCACGCTGGCGATGATTCCCCACCTTGAATTTGGCTTCGGAACCTTCGTTCCCTACGGCGGCATGGTGGCCATCACCGAATCGCTCGTTGCACTCGCCGAGCGCCAGGGCGTTCAGTTTCACTACGGCGAGCGCGTCGAGCGGATTCTTTTGGACGGCCAACGCGCCGTGGGACTTCGCATGGCCGGCCACGACTTCGCCGCCGACGTGGTGGTCAGCAACATGGACGTCACGCCGACCTACCGCCGTCTGCTCCCCGACCTCAAGGCCCCCGAAAAGACCCTTAGCCAGGAACGCTCCTCGTCAGCCCTGATTTTTTATTGGGGCGTGCGCCGGGAGTTCCCCGAACTCAACCTGCACAACATTCTGTTCGCCAACGACTACGAGGCGGAATTCCGCGACCTCTTTGAGCGCAAGCAACTCCACGACGACCCCACGGTCTACATCCACATTACCAGCAAGGACTTGGCCGGCGAGGCACCCGTGGGTGGCGAAAACTGGTTCGTCATGATCAACGCTCCGGCCGACTACGGTCAAGATTGGGCGGCGTGGCGTGCAGTAGCGCGGGCTTCGGTGCTGGCCAAGATCGAGCGGGCGCTGGGCGTTGATGTGGCGCCCTTTATTGAGGTCGAAGAAGTCCTTGATCCGCCCACCATTCAGGCGCGCACGGGCAGCGACCGCGGAGCCCTATACGGCGCCTCCAGCAACAACGCCATGGCGGCTTTTCTTCGCCATCCGAATTTTCACCGCCAAATTCCCAATCTTTTTTTTGTGGGCGGTAGCGCGCACCCCGGGGGCGGAATTCCGCTCTGCCTGCTTTCAGCGAAGATCGCGGCGGACCTTGATTAGCAATTTCCGCACTAAAAGATGCTCAACATGGCGTAATCTGCCAACGTAGCATCGAAAAGGTGGGCTAAGTTGCTCCCATGCAACAACCTGCAGCAGTTATTACGGGAGCATCCAACGGCATTGGCCGTGCGGTGGCTGAACTTTTGCTCGCAGAAGGGTGGTGGGTGATGGGCCTTGATTGCGAGGAGGCGACACTGCAATCAGCGGCGTACGAACACGAGGTACTCGACCTAACTCAAGCTGGGGTGGCCTACCTCGAAGACCTTTTTGCCCACATCGGACCCGACTTGGTAGTGCACAGTGCCGGGATCGGAATAATGCAGCCCTTTGTGAATTCCCCAATCGAGGTAGACGAGCGCCTTATGGCCCTCAATGTGGGCGCTGCGTATGCCGTGACCAAGGCTTTTGTGCGCGAAGCCCACCGAAGTCAACGTCCCCAGCACCTCATTTTGCTTTCGTCGCTTTCAGGAATTTCGGCCACCCCAGGAATGGCCCTGTACGCCGGAAGTAAGCATTTTGTAAGTGGCCTTGCGAAGTCGGTGGCCGCCGAATTGCGCCAAGATTCCCCGTGGGCAAAGGTTTCGACCTTGGCGCCACCGCCGGTACGAACCAAATTCCGCGAGCGAAGTGGGCGACCGTCGCGCTCTAAGCCCATACGCGGCATACTAGAGGTCCACGACGTCGCCAAAGAAATTCTACGGGTGCACCGCCGGCCCATGCTGGATCGAATTCCTGGCTTTTGGCCGCGCCTGCTTTTTCACTGGGTTCGTCCGTGGATTCCGCAGCGTATCTTACTAAAGAATATTTACCATACCGCACAAAAAGATTGACATGGCATTAGGAAACCTCTTGTTTCGCATTGTGCGGCAACCCCGTCTCCGCGAGCGTCTATGGAAGCTGGCGTACGAGACTTTTCCAAAAATTCTACCGGACGCTAACTGGTGGTTTATGAACTACGGTTACGAACCGAGCGATGCGGAGCGTTACCAATTTGGTACCATAGACGAAACGAAGTTTCAGTGGCGCTCTCGGGCGATGTACCACTATTTGGCTGTGCGCGCTAAGCCCGAAGGCAAAGACGTGCTCGAAGTGGGCGCCGGTCGCGGGGGAGGGCTTCGGCATGTTGCAGATACGCTAAACCCAAAATCTGCGATTGGATTGGATTTCGCTGCCTCGGCGGTCAAGTTTTGCCATAAAAACCACCAAGGGAGTTCCGCCAGCTACCTCGAGGGAAACAGCATGGCAATGCCGTTTGGTCCCGACGCATTTGATATCGTGCTCAATGTGGAGTCCTGCCACGCGTACATGGACCAGGCCCAATTCCTTCGCGAAGTGTTCCGTGTGCTTCGCCCTGGAGGATCCCTTTACCTTGTAGATGTTCGTGCAAAGTGGAATTGGGATCTTTTATACCAGTGGACGGCCGACGCGGGATTAATCCTGCTCGATGACGAAGACATTACGTCAAACGTCGTTCGTGCGATCCAACGCGACGAACCCATGAAGCAGGACTTGATTAAAAAGCGGGTGCCGTTTTGGCTTCGTGGCGTCTTCAAGGAGTTTGCCGGAAACGTTGGGTCTCAGCTTTATGAGCGGCTTCAAAACGGTGAAATTCAGTACCGCCGCATTGTTGCGGTTAAACCGGTTTAACCCCAAAGGTGGTCTTCGCGAAGTGCGATGGCTTCTCCAAAGAACTGCTGTGCGATGGCCTCGAAGGCCGGCGTATAGTCGCTGACCATGAACTGGTGGGGCGCTGCGGCAGCTGCGGCGCTTAGGAGTCCGCGCTGAGCCAAGGCAGAAGCCACGTGCTCGGCCACAATCTGGGGCGTAGAAAGCAGGGCAACGTTTGGGCCAAGCCGGGCACCGATTTGCTTCGCCACAATGGGGTAGTGGGTGCAGGCCAATACGAGCGCGTCGACGTGGGCTGCTTCGGTAGGTTGTGCGTAGCCGTCGATGACCGCTTCGAGGATGGGCCCCTGAAGGATGTTTTCTTCAATGACGGGCACCAGCAGCGGCGTGGCCCACGCGCTGACCGCGGCGGAGGGTGCGGCCTGAGCAAGTTTCGCCGGGAAGACCCCCGACTTGATCGTGGCTTTGGTACCCCAAATCCCTACGGATTCGACCCCGAGGTGCGCCACTTCGGCGACGACCGGATCGATAACATTGAAAACGGGTACGGCCATGGCCTCCACAAGGGCGTCGTAGGCCACAGATGAGGCCGAATTGCAGGCCACCACGATGGCTTTAGCGCCAAGGTCGACCAAGTGCTGGGCGATGGCGAGGCTGTAGCCGCGGATGGCTTCGGGCGACTTATCTCCGTAGGGTAGGTGGGCAGTGTCCCCAAAATAAAGAAGCCGCTCGCCCGGAAGGCGATCGGCTAGTGCGCGGGCCACGGTCAAGCCGCCGACCCCCGAGTCAAAGAGCCCAATGGGCCCGTCAACGGGTGCAGGCATTACTTAGCCAGGTAGGCACGAACGTCGGCTCCAAGGTTTACGCCGCCCTTGGCGTAAATCACTTGACCCTTGCTTTGAGATGCGTCAAGCACGTACGAAACCTTTTTGGTTTCGGCCACGGCGTTGATGGCGGCCTGGAGCTTTTCGAGCACGGGCGTGATGAGCTCCACTTCTTTTTGCTGAAGCTGGCCCTGGGCTCCTTGCATGTACTCTTGGATGTTGTTGTACATCTCCTGAAGGCGCTGCTGCTCTTGGTTCTTGCGCAGGTCGGTCCACGTGGCCGCGTTGGCCTGAAGCGCCTGGGCGCCCTTCTCGAGCTCTGCGTTCATTTCTTTCGCCTCAGCCTCGAATTTGGCTTGTTCGGCTTGCAGTGCTTCTTGGGCCTTTTTGTACTCGGGCATCTGCACGAGGAGGCTGTCTACGTTCACGTGAGCGACTACAGATTGGGCGCTAGCAGCGCTGGCCACAGCGAGGGCAACGATAAGGGCGATTTTCTTCATGGGGTCAAAGGTAGGATGTTAGAAGCCAAGCTGCTGCAAGACTTCGTTGGTCAAGTCAAGAGATTCGTTCGCGTAGACGACGGCAAGGTTGCTTCCCTTGTCGAAGACGACGTCGAGTTTCTTGCGCCGGGCCACCTCGCGGATTGCGGCGGCAACCTGCGCTTGAATCGGAGCAATCAACTCTTCACGTTTGGCAAAAAGCATTCCGTCGGGAGCGAAGTAGCGAACTTGGCGAGCTTTTGCGCTGTCCAGGGTGTTCGAAATGCTCTTTTCGCGTTCTGTCGCCATGCCGGTCGTGAGGAGTACGCGCTCGGCTTCAAGTTGCCCGCGCAGGGCCTCGGCGTCGTCAAAAAGCGACTGTACTTCGCCTAGCCATTGGGCGTTCAGCCGTTCGACTTCCGCTTGGGCTTGAACGTACATCGGGTGCTTTTTAAGCAGCACCTGCGTGTCTACATACCCGATTCGTTGCCCAAATGCGGCGGTAGCTGAAAGTACGAGTGCGAAAAAGAGTGCGCGCATGGGCTGTTAAAACTGCTGTCCGAGGACGAAGTGGGTCTGCCAACCAGAAGGAACAACTTTGCCCGGCATCGGATCAAACCCGTGGCCAAGGTCTACGCCGAGCAGTCCGAACATGGGCATGAACATGCGCAAGCCTACACCGGCGCTGCGCTTCAGCTCAAAGGGACGAAAATCTGCGAAATTGCTGTAGTTGTTACCTCCTTCGAGGAAGGCCAGTGCAAAAATTTGAGCCGTGGGACTCGGCGAAATGAGGTAGCGAAGTTCCGAGGTGAACTTGGTGTACAGCGCACCACCGCCAGGAGGAGTTAAGCTAAAGTTGGTGTAGCCGCGGAGGCCGACGATTTCACGGCCGTCCAGCACAAAGTTCTGGAGGCCGTCTCCGCCCAGGTAAAATCGCTCAAATGGGGGCAAACCGTAGTCTTTATTGTAGGACCCAAGGAATCCAAATTCTCCATACGAACGGACCACGAGGTTTTTGGCGAGCTGCATGTAGTAATCGCCCGAAAACTTGAATTTATGGTACTCGATGAAGCGGTACTTCTCGTTGGTCGTGAGCTTGCTGTAGTCCCGCCCGTCGAGTAACGACAAGGGCGGAGTTAGTTCCATATTGAACGAAAGGCTTGAACCTCTCGTCGGGAAAATGGGAAGGTCTCGGTTATCTCGGCGCAGCGTGAAGTTGTAGGCCACCGAATTCGCAATGCCGGTCTTGAACATCGCCGTACCAAACGGATAGTTGTTGATATCAAAGCGACGGTACTCGATTGCGTGGTACAGCGTGAAGTAGTCGTCGGGCCACTTTAAGCGAAGCCCTTGGCCAAGCGTAACTCCCGTGATGCTGATGCGTTGGGCGGTACTGTCGGTGCGCCCGGTAGCATTCATGCGGTTGTGGTAGGCCGTGAACGTGATGGAGTTGGGCTTTTTGCCGCCCAGCCAGGGTTCGGTGAAGCTAAAGTTGTACGACGAAAAAAAGGTTCCGTTGCTTTGCGCGCGAATGTTGATGGTTTGGCCGTCGCCGGAAGGCAGCGGACGCCACGCCTTCTTGTTGAACATGTTCCGCGCGCTGAAGTTGTTGAAATTCAAGCCTGCGGTGCCGATAACCATGTTGGCGCCCCAGCCGCCCTGCAGTTCGAGCTGGCTCGTGGACTGCTCTGCAACCGTGTATTCCAAGTCAACAGACCCCGTTACGGGATCTGGATTGGGGGTAATGTTGATGGAACGCGGGTCAAAATACCCCAATTGCCCGAGCTCGCGAATGGTCCGCTGAATGTCGGCTTTCGAAAACAAATCGCCAGGGCGAGTGCGGATTTCGCGGTAAATCACGTGGTCGTTGGTACGGTCGTTGCCGAGTACGGTCACCTTGCGCACCGTAGCTGGACGGCCTTCGCGAATGCGGATCTCAAGGTCGATCGAGTCGTTGGCTACCCGCACTTCTACCGGAATCACGTTGCTGAACAGGTATCCGTTGTTGAGGTAGAGCGACGAAATGTCGTTGCCGTTTGGGTCGCCGTTCACGCGGGTACCCAGCAGTTTTGAATCGTATCGGTCGCCGGCTTCAATCTTCAAGATGCTTTGAAGGGTCGCATTGTCGTACTTGGAATTGCCCAAAAAGCGCACGCTGCGGTAGTAGTAGGGGCGACCTTCTTCGACCGTAAACTCAATGCGAATGCGTGGCTTTTCATTAATGTCAACCCGGTATATCGTGTCGCGAACGATTCGGGCATCGCGGTAGCCCGCATGGTTGTAGGCCTCGGTGATGAGTGCACGTTCCCCGTCGAGCTTCTCCTCGAGGTACTTAGCTGACTGAAAAATGTTCCACCAGCGCATTCGGTGCAGCTCGTCCATCGCGCGGCGCAGTTTGGCGCTGCTCAGGGCGCTGTTGCCGTTAAATACGATGTCGTCGATGCGCAAGCGCGGACCGGTTTCCACGTCAAGGTGCAGCACCACGGCCTGGGCAAAGGCCGTGTCCGTAATCGGCGTAACCAAGGCCTTGACGTCGGGGTAGCCCTTCTCGATGAAGTGCTTGCGGATCGTGGATTCGGTGGTGCGAATCAAGTTTTGAGAAACAATTGTCCCGCGGCTAAGTCCAAGTTTTTCGCGAAGTGCGTCTTGGCGCGGCTTACTCAAGCCAGTGAAGTAGTATTTGCTGAGCTTCGGAAGCGTTTTAAGACGGAATTCCAAGTAGACCACCCCGCCGTTGCGCGCCGTGATAAACAACTGAATGTCTTCAAACAGCTCCTGCTTCCAGAGGTTGCGCACCGCGTCAGCAATTTTCTCAGACGGAAACTGAACGACGTCGCCTACGCGGAGTCCGCTCAGCAGCGTAACCATGGCGGGATCAAGCTCGTCGGCGCCGGTGACCAATATTCCGCCCACTTCATAGTCGATGCCAGGGGTGACTTCAACACTCGGTGCGGCCGGCATTTGAGCTACTACTGGCATTGCAGCGCTCAAAGCGGCGAAAAGGACGGCGGTGCGTAGGCGGATCATGCGTGAAGTTGTTCGCTGGTTTTTCCGAGGCGTCGTTCGCGGCCCGCGAACTGGTCAAGGGCTTCGACCAGGTGTTCCTTCGAAAAATCAGGCCAAAGTACGGGCAAGAAGACTAATTCTGCGTAGGAAATTTGCCAAAGCAAGAAGTTGGAGATGCGCTGCTCGCCGCTCGTGCGAATCACCAGTTCGGGGTCTGGCATGCCGTGGGTCCACAGCGATTGGGCAATGTGGTCTTCGGTAATCGCCTCGGGCTCAAGCTCGCCGTTGGCGGCACGGCGCGCCAGGCTCTGGACGGCTGAGGTGAGTTCTTGGCGGCTGCCGTAGCTCAGCGCCAGCGTCAGGACCATTCGGGTATTTCCAGCTGTTGCGGCGCGGGTCGCGTCGAGTTGGGCACGGGCCTTTTTGGGCAGCGCGTCGAGGTTGCCAATGGCATGCAGGCGAATCTGGTTTTCTTGAAGTACCGGCAGCTCCTTGCTCAAGCTGGTCATCAAGATGTTCATCAGGGCGTCGACTTCGGCCTTGGGGCGCTGCCAATTTTCTTCTGAAAACGCATAAACCGTGAGGTAGCGAATGCCCAGTTCGGCCGCGCTGGTGGCCGCACGGCGCAGGGCCTCAACGCCCAATTCGTGGCCCCGAACGCGGGTCGCAAAACCCTGCTTCTTGGCCCAACGGCCGTTGCCGTCCATGATGATCGCTACGTGCTGCGGAAGGTTCTTCATTAGTTAAGAAATGCGGCGCAAGTTTCCCAAAATTTCTCTAAGTGCAAACCTAACCCGACATTCACGCGAATCAAACCGTCGTTTTGGTTAGATTGTCCCCTAGAATAGCCGGTTATTCCGCGGCCAGTGGGGTCGGCGAAGTACGCAGCGGCATCGCCCCGGGCTTCGCGGAGTGCGTCGACGTCGGTGTAGTCGCCTGAAACATCGTCGACGTAGTCGCTGCGAATCCAGGTCCACTGGGCCTCGGCTTGGGCCGTGAACCAGGGTCCGAGGTGCGCACGCCATCCCAGTCCAAGCGGAACGCTCACGGCGCGGGTGCCATAAAACGTGGTACCTGACCCGTCAAGGCCCTGGCCTTCGGTGCCGAGCGGACGCAAGTCGATCCATTCACCCTGGTACTGACCTTGCGGGGTGTAGCTCGTGACGCCGACCCCCGCGAACAGGTAGGGACTGTGCTGGAACCGAAACGACGGGATGCGCATTGGTAAAAACGTCACTTCGCCGAGCGCCCAAACGCTTTGGGTCTGGGTGCGCACGGTAATGCCGCGGGCGCTGCGGTCCGCGCGGCTCGACGCGGCGTCGCTCGCCAAAAAATCCCCTTGCTCGCCTACCATGCGCAGGGCGTAGTGCGGATGGCCCTGGTAGCGGTATCCGAGCGTCCAAACCTGCCCTTGCGTCGGTGTGCCCCAGGTGGGGCCGACGTCGCCGCGCAGTCCGAGTCCGCCCCACGAAACCGTGAGGTCCTGGCTGTGCTGCCCGAACGCTGCGAACGGGAAGAATAGTGCGGCAAAAAGGAAGGGGCGCAGCATGAGCCCGCAAAGATACGCGCTTTGCTTAGGCCTAATTGCGGCGGTCAAGACCCCATAAGAGCTTGTTGCGCAGCGTGGTAGGAAAGTTATGCTCTTCGGTCTGCACCAGGCGGAATTTAAAGTCCGCCTGATGGATGCGCAGCGTGGTTTCGACGTCCAGCGTGAACACGCGCGAGTCCAGCGAACACAAAAAATTGCCTTCGCGCGCCTCGATTCGCAGTTCCAGTACGCCATCGTTGGGAATAACGAGCGGACGCACCGTTAAATTGTGTGGCGCAATCGGCGTCAAGATAAAATTGGGCGAATGGGGCATCAGAATGGGCCCGCCGCAGCTCAGGTTGTAGCCGGTCGAGCCCGTAGGCGTGCTGATGAGCAGCCCGTCGGCCCAGTAGGTATTCAAAAACTGCCCGTCGAGGTGCACGTGCACCGATATCATGCTGGTGGTGCCCTTGCGGCTCACCGCGATTTCGTTGAGGGCAAAGTTGGGGTCGAGCAATTCGGGTCCGTCGGTCGCAGCTTGAAGCGTGTAGCGTTCTTCGATGCGGTATTCCCCCTGAAGAATGCGTTTGAGTGCCGTCGGGGCTTCGTCGCGGGTGATGTTGGCCAAAAATCCGAGTCGGCCCGTGTTGAGGCCAATGAGCGGAATCCCGCTTCGGCCAACCTGGGAGGTTGCGTCGAGCAGGGTCCCGTCGCCGCCGATGACCAGAAGGAAGTCGGGATTCAGCGCGTGAAGCGTTTCGGCCGACGTGTATTCGGGCAAGTCAAGCCCCATGTTCCACGCTTCGTTGAGGCGGTGCTGGAATCCGCGGTAGATGGTCACTTCGCAGCCTTCCTGGCGCAGGGACTCGAGGGTCCGCTCGACAAAGGGCTGGGCCTCGTCGGGAACGCGTTTTCCGTAAATTGCGATGCGCGCCATTTGTCAGAGGTTGAGGTAGTGAAAGAGGTGGTCCAAGTTGTCTTGGGCGTCGTCGTGGCGCCGGCCGGGAGGGAAGGAGCCAAGGACGGTGGCGCCCATTCGCTCTAGGGTTTCGACCGCGGCGGTGGGGTCGGGCTGGTCCAGCCGAACCCAGGTTCCGAAAAGCGCTGCGTTCGCGTCGTAGTCGGTCGCAAGGGCCACCACGCGGTAGCCTTCTTCTTCAAGGGCTTGGATCCAGCTTCCGCCCAAGGTTTGGGTCCCCTGGAGCCATACGCTGCTGCCCGGGAGCTGAAAGCACCATTGCGCACCCATCCAGGCGGTCAATCTTTGGGCGCTTAAGCCTCCGAGGAGCATCCCGTCGCGGTCCACCACGGCTACGGCGTCGAGCTTGCGCTCTGCAAAGAGACTGAGCGCTTCTACGGCGTGCTGCTGGGTGGTGCAGGCACGCTGTTCCACGGGTTCCCCGCGGAGGGGTGCCATGCCGACGTAGCGACCTTCCGCGTCGGCGGTTGGCCAGTACAGTTGGCCTTCGGGCCGTTCCGTTTGAAGCAATTCCTCCCAAAACATGGGTCAAACGTAAGGTAGGATTTTTAAACGGCTACGCGACCTTTGCGAAACCTTTAGCAACGTTTGTATTATGGCCCTACTTCAGCCCGCCCGCTTGTCGGTCAATATCAATAAAGTGGCCACGCTTCGCAACAGCCGTGGAGGCAACGTGCCCGACGTGCTCCATGCGGCCATCCGTGCCCAAGAATTTGGTGCCGAGGGCATCACCGTTCACCCGCGTCCCGACGAGCGCCACATTCGCTATGCCGACGCCCGCGCACTTCGCGCGGTGGTGCACACGGAGTACAACATCGAAGGTTATCCGAGCCGGGACTTCATCGATTTGGTGCTGGAATGCCGTCCAGAACAGGTGACGCTGGTGCCAGACGGCCCCGACGTACTCACGTCGAACGCGGGCTGGGACACGTTGGCCCACGCCGGCTTGCTTCGCGAAGTGGTCGCCGAATTCCGGTCGGCCGGAATCCGCACTTCACTGTTTATCGAGTGCGACGCCGCCCGGATCGAGGGCGCGCGCCACGTGGGTGCCGACCGCATCGAACTCTATACCGAAGCCTTTGCTCAAGGCTATGACGCTGCGCTGAAGCTCCAGCATCAGGGCGACCAGGCTGCGTTTGAGCGCGTCCGTGCGGCGGCGGTGGCTCCGTATGCCGAATCTGCGGCGTTTGCCCGAAGCCTAGGGCTCGGCGTGAACGCGGGCCACGACCTTTCGGCCGACAATTTGGCCTTTTTTGCCCAGTATGTGGTGGAGCTTGACGAGGTCTCGATTGGCCATGCGTTGATTGCCGACGCACTCTACCTGGGCTTGGAGAACAGCATCCAGCGCTACCGCTACCAGCTGGAACTCGGTGCGCAGCGCCGTGGCCATTGACGTCGGTACCTTTGACCCATGGCAGCGCTCACCCTTTCAAGTAAGGTTTTAGGCGAAGGCGGACGTCCGCTTATCGTCCTCCACGGCTTTTTGGGCATGGGCGACAACTGGGCCAGCCATGCGCGCACTTGGGCCGACATGGGCTTCGAAGTGCACCTCGTGGACCAGCGCAACCACGGGCGCTCGCCCCACGCGGCCAGCCACAGCTACCCTGAAATGGTCGAAGACGTCATGGCCTACGCCGAAAACCACTGCGCCGGCCGCCCCATCGCCTGGCTGGGCCACAGCATGGGGGGCAAGGTCGCCATGGAAGTGGCTGTTCGGTACCCGAGTTGGGTTGAACGATTGATCGTGGTAGACATTGCGCCGCGGGCCTACCCGCCGCACCACCAGTTCATTTTGGATGCGATGCGCGGACTCGACTTGAACGCCCTTGGTTCGCGTACCGAGGCCGACCGGGCCCTCGAAGCCCAGCTCAAGGACTGGGGAATTCGCCAATTCCTTTTGAAAAATTTGGAATGGACCGACGAAAAGCGCCTCGGCTGGAAGTGCAATCTGCCCGTTCTCGAGGCGAGCATGGACCGCATCGGTAAGGCCCTGGGTCCACTGGATCAGTACGTTGGGGCTACGCTCTTCGTGCGCGGGCTCGCCAGCAACTACATCCGCGACGAGGACTGGCCGGGCATTCTGCAGCATTTTCCGGCGGCCCAGCTCGAAAGCATCGCAGGGGCCGGTCACTGGGTCCACGCCGAACAGCCCAAGGCGTTTCAAGACGCGGTGAATTCGTTTTTACGCGCTTAAAACGCGGGCTTCAGTACCAGTTTTTGGAGGTCGCCAGGATGGACAAACCGCTGGTCGGCCAAGTCCGGCTCACTGAATCGGTTGCGCGCATTGTTGCTGAACGCATACGGCTCGGTGGGGTTGCTGAACATACCGCGGTCCATCTTGCGGTTGGCGTTGGCGTCGAAGTAGCAGGCCACCACGAAGGTCCCGGCGCGGCGGCTACCTAGGTCCAGAATCTGAGGATTGTTCTGTGCAGGGACTACAAGCTCTTCGATGACCTTGCCGTCGGCGGCGCGCAACGAGACCATCCATGCGGCACCAGGTTTGCGCCCAGACCAATCCGTTGAACTGACCTGGCATTGCACGCGAAGCGTTGGCGGAGGTACCCGCTGCGCGCTCGATGCGGTGCATCCAATAAGTAGTAGAATTAGGCCGCGAAGCCTGACCGACACGACCTTAGCGAATCAAGACTACCGAACCCTGCTCTGAGAGGCGGACCTGGTTGGTGCCGTCGGGATCGACGTAGGTGGCGTTGAGCTGCCAGAGGTAGGTTCCCTCTTTCATGGCGCGGCCGTTGTAGTTGCCGTCCCAGCGATCGCGCGGATCGGTGGATTCGAATACGAGGCGGCCATAGCGGTCAAAAACGCGCATCTGGTAGGTTACCATCTCGCAGGCTTCCGAAACGACTACACCAAAAAAATCGTTGGTGTTGTCGCGGTTGGGCGTGAAGGCATTGGGCGCAAAAACGCCGCAAACCTCAGTCGGGTTAGGACCAGTTTGACCAAAAACGGGGGCCGCGAAGGCCAGCAACAGAACAACGAGAATACGGCGCATAATTAAAACAAATATAGACGGATTATTTAGCCGCCGCCACCCTTGCGCCGAAGACGGGGGAATTGAGTGCGCGAACGATCCGGCTCGTTGATCAAACGAGTCGTGTCCTCTTCGCCGTCGGTCCATTCAAACTGGTACTTCTTTTCAGGCGCAACGCTTTGGTATTCTGTGGGTTTTACCGCGTTTTTAATCTCATTGGCCTGCTTGTTCCAGTCCTCCTTGACGCCTTCTTTGACGTCCTGCTTGAGGGATTGGCCGTCGAGTTTAATGCTCAGCTTGTCGATGGGGCCGGTGGCGCGAATGGGCACCCAAACGGGCCCTCTCGTCGATTCCTCGGTAATGTAGCTGTCGAGGGCTTTGCTTCGCTTGGGCTTGGTTCCGCCCAGCAGCTCGCGCAGCAGCAGCTGGAATCGGTAGTCCACCACCTGGTCAAAGCCATGGGTGCCGGCTACCTTGAGCTGAAGCGCGTTGTTTTCGAGCAGCATTTCTGGGATGAGCACGCGCTGCTGCGAGATGTAAATGGTGTTGCGAACGGGCGCAAACCGCACATCTTTCAAGGCGTCTACCTCGGCGAATCGAGCGAGCTGCTGAAGGGCGTCGACGTTGCGCAGGCGGCCATTTTCTAAACTGAACTGCAGTTCGGCAATGAGGCTGGCCGGAACCCAGTCGTAGTTGGCATCGAAGTCCAGCTGCAGGTTGACCGTCGCGTCGAGGATTCCGTCGACGTTGTCGGCGGTGAGTGCCGTTTGGTTGAAGTTGTTGACCTCGCGCAGCAGGGTATTGAGCCGCACGCGCTGAAGCTGGAGCTGGGTTTTCAGGTGGCCGCCGTCGGGCTGGGCAGCCGTCCATTCGCCTTGGCCCTTGATCTGGCCGCCGCCGAGGCTTGCCAGGGCTTGGTTGAAGCTGAAGTTGAGGCCGCGTCCAATGATGACCGCCTGAACGTCGGCAAGGTGAAGCTCGTCGTAGTGCACGCGTCCCGCCCGGAGTTCCACCCGGTAGGGGTCGTTGAATTCCGGCTCGTTCGGGTCCTCAGGGCCCGTCCAGGCACCGTTCCACACCTCGGAGTCCATGAGTTCGCCTGCGTCCAACTGCTTCGAATTCACGCGGAGGTCGTGCAGCATTCCTTCGTCGTTCAGCACATTGCGAATGCGGCCGTCGATATTTAGGTCTGACTTGCCGATTTGAACGCGCACGTTGTCCAGCCCGAGGTCTTGGCCGTCGAGCGTAAGGCGTCCGCCCGCCACCTTGACGGCAAGACGGTTCCCTTGGGGACGCCAAGATCCCGCACTAAGGCTCAGGTCGCCTGTCCACATTCCGCCCCAAACGCCTTGTTCCCCCATGGCGGCCAGGCTGGGGTAGTTTTGGGTGAATCCGAGGCTTCCGTGGGCACGGCCGCTGGCCTCCTCCCAGGTGGTTACGTCGATCCACCTCAAAAATTCGGCGACGTCAACGTCTACGCTGCCGGCGTAGCGCAGCTCGGGGGCATCAAGGTTGCGCAGCGTGAACTGTCCTTTGACTTGGCTGGCGGTTCCCTGGGCGTTGGCCACGTCAATGCGGAATTCGGTGCTCGCTGGCCGGGCCTGCGCGCCGTTGTCGACGTGCAGTTTGGCCTCAATACCGGTGAACGTGAACGCCCCCGAATTCAGGCTTCCGTCGGTCCAGGTGGCGTCGGCCACCACGCGGCTTCCTTGGGCGGTGGTCACCGCCTTGGCCTTCAGGCTTAGCGTGCCTTCGAGCGACAGGGTTTCGGGGTCGGGCAGCAGCGCTGCGGGAATGAGTGCGCGCACCTTGGCCACGTCTAAGTCGCTGGCATTCAGGTTCCAATTTCCAAGTCCGTCCCGCAGTTGGCCGTTCAAATCCAGTGCCCAGCCCGCCACAATTAATTCGCCGCGCGGAACCGCAAACCGGCCGTCAGATCCGTTCATTTCTGCATTTCCTTCGACGCGAATGGGTCGGGCGGCAAGGTTGGGAATCCAAAGTTCCCAGTCGAGGGCTGCGGCAAATGCGTCGGCATCAAGGCTTCCGCGGGCGCGCACCCGTTCAGCGAGAAACGTTTGGCTCCACGGAGGCGTTCCGTGTCCGCTCAGCGTGACCTTGGTGTTGAGGACGGTGACCCCGTCGAGCTGCACGGCGGTCTGGCCGGTCGACGCGGAGTCCTCTTTGAAAATGCTGTAGTTGTTCGTTCCGTCTTCGTTCCAGCGCAGCTTTAATCGCCCGTCCTTGAGCGTAATGCGCTGAAGAATGTAGGTTCCGCGCACGGCCTTCATCAAATCAAACTGCGCATAAATCGACGCCGCAAATGCCAAGCTGTCGCTCGGAATTTGTGGATCGGGAATCAGCACCTCGTCGAAGCGCAGCGAGACGTCGGGAAATCGGCCCCACAGGTCGACTTCGAGTCCGCCAATGTGCACCGGGCTGTTGAGGCGCTCGTTGACCGCCGCCAGCATGGCCGCCTTGAGCTCGTCTTGGTGAGTGTACACGTATCCCGCCAATCCGCCCAGGGCCGCCGTCAGGACGGCCAGAACCCAAAGGAGGATGCGGAAGGCGCGGCGCATTTACTGCTGAATTTTGAGGAAGGCAATTTCTTTCTCGTTGAGCAGACGGTACTGTCCGCGCGAGAGGTTCTTCTTGGTCAATCCTGCAAAAACCGTGCGATCCAGCTTGACCACTTCGTAGCCCAGTGCGCCAAACATCCGGCGGACGATGCGGTTGCGGCCAATGTGGATTTCAACGCCCACTTCGTAGGGGTTCTCTGGGTCGGGGAATTCCAGCTGGTCCACTTGAGCGGGGCCGTCGTCCAATTTGATTCCGCGCTTCAGTCGGTCGGCGTCGGCCGGACTAAAGGGCTTGTCAAGGGTAACGTGGTAAATTTTCTTCGCGCCGTGGCTCGGATGCGTGAGCTTCTTCGCCATTGCGCCGTCGTTGGTGAGCAGCAGCACACCGGTCGTAGCGCGGTCAAGTCGTCCAACCGGGTAGATGCGTTCGCGGCAGGCGTTGGCCACCAAGTCCATCACGGTCTTGCGCGCACGCTCGTCGTCCACGGTGGTGATAAAGCCCTTCGGCTTGTTGAGCAGTACATACACCTTGCGTTCGCTTTTGAGGCGTTCTCCGGCGTAGCGCACGTCGTCTCCGGGCTGCACCTTGTAGCCCATCTCCGTGACTACTTGGCCGTTGACCGTTACCAAGCCTTGCCCGATGAGTTCGTCGGCCTCGCGGCGCGAGCAAATCCCGGCGTGGGCCAAGTAGCGGTTGAGGCGCATCGTGTCGCTGTCAGGAGCGTACTCTTCAGCCGTCTTGAATTTTGGGCGGCCCGTGGGCTGCTTGCGGTACCCGGCGCTTGCGAATCCGGCCTTGCGCTCGCGGCCGTCGGTTCCGTACTTCGGGTGTACGCGGCCTTCGCCGCTAAAGTGCTTTGGACCAAGGCCTTCCATGTTCCACGGTTCGTGGGGCGCTTGGGGCTGGTTGGCTGGGTAGCTAGTTGGCTGGGTAGCTGGTTGGCTTGGGCGTGCGCCGCGAGCGTCGTTCGTGCGGAATTCTTTTTTCGGGCCAAACGTCTTGGTGGCGCCGCCTGGACGGCTTGGGCGAGCGGGACGGTCTCCGTACGGCCGGTCAGCACGGGGCGGACGGTCTCCTGAGGGCCGATCAGCTCGGGGCGGACGATCGCCGTAGGGGCGGTCTTCGCGCGGAGCGCGGTCAAAACTGCGGTTGCTGGGGCGAGCGGAGGCGCGGCGCGGAGTATCTCCCGACGCATTAGCGTCAGGACGTTCACCTCGTGCGGCAGGCCGCTTCGCAGCGGGCTTGGGCTTGGGCGCACCTGGTGCGTCGCTAGGCCGTGGTTTGCGTGAATTCACGGTGCAAAGGTAGCCATTTAGCTAGTTGGCTCGTTAGCTAGTTGGCTAGTTGGTTTAATGCATCGTTGGTCCAATTACTTATGAGCCAACCAGCTACCCAGTTACCCAGCCAACTAGCTACCCAGCCAACTAGCTACCCAGCTAAACATTAGGCCAGCCCGCTTCGCGCACCTCCACCACCCGCGCGGGGGATCCGTGGCAGCGAACCAAGTCGATGCGCCAAGAGCCCAGGTGGTGATGTTGGCGGCCAAACGCGGAAGCTGCGCGCTGAATTCTCATAAGCTGCGGTCGGTTCCAGGGCGCAAAGTCCGTGAGCCGTGATTGGAATTTGACCTCGACGGCAATCCACGTTTCGCCGTTCGGCGGAGCGAGAATAAGATCTACCTCGAAGCGACGATGGCGCCAATTTTGGGCTAAAACACGGTAGCCGAGGCGTTCGTAGTGGGAGATCGCAGCCCGCTCCGCTTCGAGGCCACGGTTTCGTCGGGCTGAGGGTGCAAGGCTCCGAACGAGCGGGTTAGCGGGAACGAGCGAGCTAGGGCAGGAGGGGGCGTAGTGTGGCATGCCCCGAAGTTGCGCTAAGATCGTGAGGCAAGCCGTGGACAAACGTAAGATTACGGTTCTCGTGGCCGAAGCCGAAGCCTTCGACGACCGGGACGTGGGCGGGGACCGTTTCGCGCAGAATTTGGGACCAGCTGCGGCCAAAGGGGCGTTCATGGTCCTTGAGGTCGCTGAAATCGCCGGCAACCACGGCGGTTAGCCCGTCGAACACGCCCGCACGGCGCAGCCCCTGCATCATGCGATCGAGGTGGTAATGGTACTCGTCGAGGTCTTCGAGCGCAAGGATGCGGCCGCGCAGGTCGGGAAAGCTCGCCGAACCGAGCAGGCTGTAGAGCACCGAAAGGTTTCCGCCGACGAGGGGGGCCTGTACGTGCAGGTCTTCGGTGGCGCGAGGCGATTCCAGCGTCCAGGGAGCTCCGCGCAGCGCGTCCGCAAGCGCTTGAAACGTTTCTGGGGCGGCATTGCGCGCAAGCTGTATGGCCATGGGGCCGTGCATTGCGGCTACCTGGTGCTGAAGCGATTCACTGAGCAGCACCGTGAAGTCGCTGAAGCCGATCAACCACTTGGGATCGCGATCTAATTGACTCCAGTCGACGAGGTCGACAGCGCGAACCGCTCCGTAGCCGCCTCGAACGCCCCAAACAGCCCGCACCGAAGGCTCGGCAAGTGCCCAATTGAGCTGCGCGGCACGCTCGGCGTCGGTTCCGCCCAGTTGGCCGTCTGACGAGCCAAGCCCCGGAGCCTCGACGAGCTCGAAGCCGTGTGCTTTAGTAAAGGCTTGGGCAGCAGCAACTTGCTCGGGCTCGGCGAAGCGGCTCGGGCTGATTAGGGCGACCCGATCTCCGGGCTTGAGGAATGCGGGAATGCGAATCATTGCGGCCCCCAAGGTAGTTTACCTTTGCGCTATGGCGTCGGAATTCAAGCGCACTTTAGTCACGGCCGCCCTGCCGTACGCAAACGGGCCCATTCACTTGGGGCACCTCGCCGGGTGCTACCTACCTTCAGACGTTTACGTCCGTTTTAAACGCTTAAAAGGCGAGGAGGTCGCCTTTGTCTGCGGGTCTGACGAGCACGGCATGGCCATCACCATGAAGGCGCGCAAAGAGGGGGTGACTCCGCGCGAAATCGTGGACCGCTACCACGTGATGATGCGCGACGCACTAGCTGACTTTGGAATCGCGTTCGACCATTATTCGCGCACCAGCAGCGACCGCCACAAGCAGGTGGCGTCGGATTTTTTCAAAAACCTCTACGAAAAAGGGGTTTTTGAGGCCAGGCAGACCGACCAGTACTTTGACCCCGAGGCGGAGCAGTTTTTGGCCGACCGCTACATCACCGGAACCTGCCCGCGCTGCAGCCATGATTCCGCCTACGGCGATCAGTGCGAAAAGTGCGGCGCCACGCTGAATCCGACCGACCTCATCAACCCGCGGTCGACGCTGAGTGGGGCCACTCCAGTACTCAAGCCCACGACGAACTGGTTTTTGCCGCTCGACAAGCTGTCCGACGACCTGCGCCGCTACATTACCTCGCATCCGGAGTGGAAGTCCAACGTCTACGGCCAGACGCTGAGCTGGCTCGACGCGGGCGACGGCCTGCAGCCCCGTTCGATGACGCGCGACTTGGACTGGGGCGTACCGGTTCCCGTTGAGGGCGCCGACGGCAAGGTGCTCTACGTCTGGTTTGACGCCCCCCTGGGCTACATCACGGCCACGCAGGAGCTCAAAGGCGACGACTGGCAAACCTGGTGGAAGGACCCGTCGACCCGCCTGGTTCACTTCATTGGCAAGGACAACATCGTCTTTCACTGCGTGATTTTCCCAGCGATTTTGATGCAGCACGGCGGCTACATTTTGCCCGACCAGGTTCCGGCCAACGAATTTTTGAACCTCGAGGGCCAAAAACTATCCACGTCGCGCAACTGGGCCGTTTGGCTGCACGAGTACTTGGCGGACTTCCCGGGCCAGCAGGACGTGCTGCGCTACGTGCTGACCGCGACGATGCCCGAAACCAAGGACAACGACTTTACCTGGGCCGACTTTCAGCAGCGCAACAATTCCGAGCTGGTGGCCGTACTGGGCAACCTCGTCAACCGCGTGATGGTGCTGAACCACAAATTCTGCGGCGGAACCGTGCCCGCGCCGGGTACTGCGCCTCAAGACGTGGAAGCGCTGCAGGCCGTGGCGGCCCAATCCGCGCTCATCGGTGAAGCGCTTGAAGCGTTTAAGTTCCGCGAAGCCCTCGGCCACGCCATGGATTTGGCCCGCGTGGGCAACAAGTACCTCGCCGACGAGGCGCCGTGGCAGGTCGTGAAAACCGATCCGGACCGCGCCGCCGCCATCCTCGGCGTGGCGACGCAGCTCGTGGCCGCCCTTGCGACCGCGTTTGAAGCCTTTATGCCGTTTACCGCGGAACGCATCCGAAGCATGCTCGGCGGAGCCCCCGCCCTGTCTTGGGCTGACCTAGCGACCGCGGGTCCATGGATTCCCGTCGGCACCGCCCTCGGCGAGGCCTCGCTGCTCTTTCAAAAAATCGAAGACGAGCAGGTGGCCGACCAGCGCGCCAAGCTCGAAGCCGCCGCTGCGGCCAACCAACCTGCATCTATGGAACCGGAACAGCCCGCACTTACGCCCTTGGCGCCTGAAGTTACGTAC
>JACCDS011954799.1_pt1 | contig 19765 bp, 20 predicted proteins | sample 7446441 | NCBI WGS metagenome assembly JACCDS01 (sample SAMN15323445, study PRJNA562643) | freshwater metagenome | isolation source: river surface water | place: USA:Blue River Watershed | collected 2017-08-17
GATATATCTTGTGGTAATTCTAAACTTATTTCTAATTGATCTTCCTTTTTCATTATAGGTTGATTAGATAATATTCCTTTTATTTTATTTAATTCTCTTTCAGAATTAGGAATTGGATAAGGAATAAACTCCCTATCTCTAAAATCTTTATTTTTATTTGACATTTTTTTAACTCTCTTTTTATTTTTATTTTATCATAAATAAAAAAAAAAGCTATGCAGCTTTTAAAAACTTGTTTATAATTCAAATTATTGTTGCGGTTTTATTTAAAATTAATATATAATAACAGAATTTGATTTTTCTTTAAATTTTAATATCACTTCATAATTTTTATTATTTAAATATAAACTAATATATTCTTCATCTTCGAAATTTGATTCTTGTAATAATTCTAATTCAATCATATCTTTAATTGTTTTTTTATTAGATTGAATCATTTCCAATAATTCTTCCTGTAAAGAATCTAATTCTGTTTCTGTTACTAAAACTCCATACACTTTTTCTTCTTTTTGGTCGTCATATACTTGAACTGCATTTCCATCGACTAATTCAATTATATATTCCATTTGTTCTTTATTCATAGTAACCTCTTATTTTTTCTATTGAGTTACTATCTATTTTTCATATATTTAAAAAAAATCAATAGTTTTTAAATTATTTTTTCTTTTTTTTTATATTTTTCTATGATATAATTAAATAATGAATACAAAGAAAGGAATACATATGAAAAAATATTTAGTAGGCGGTGCTGTAAGAGATACATTATTAGGGCTTGAAGTAAAAGATAAAGATTGGCTTATTACAGGAGCTACGCCTGAATATTTTTTAAATTTAGGCTACGAACAAGTAGGAGCAGACTTTCCAGTTTTTTTACATCCAGAGACAAAAGAAGAATATGCATTAGCAAGAACTGAAAGAAAAGTAGGGGCTGGATATAATGGATTTGAAACAACTTTTGATCCTACAGTAACTGTTGAAGATGATTTAAAAAGAAGAGATCTAACCATTAATGCTATTGCAATGGATTCAGAAGGCAACTTTGTTGATCCTTATGGTGGTGTTCAAGATCTTAACGATAAAGTGTTAAGACACGTTTCAGAGCATTTTGTTGAAGACCCGTTGAGAGTGTTAAGGGTTGCTCGTTTTATGTCAAGATATGGTGATTTAGGATTTACTGTACATCCTGATACTATGGAGCTTATGAAACAAATTGGGATTAATGGTGAATTGTCACATTTAACTTCTGAAAGAGTTTTAAAAGAATTAGAAAAAGTTTTTACAGAGCCTAATCCTTCTTATTTTTTTAAAGTATTAAAAGATTGTGATACATTAAAATTTGTTTTTCCTGAGATTGATGCTTTATTTGGAATTCCTCAACCAGAAAAGCACCATCCTGAAATTGATACTGGAATTCATGTTCTTATGGTGTTAGATCAAGCTAAAAAAATTGCACCTAATAACTTTGATGTTATGTTTGCAGCATTAACTCATGATTTGGGTAAGGCTATTACGCCAAAACATGTTTTACCGCAACATATTGGTCATGAAGAATCAGGAGTTGAATTAGTAACAGAAATGTGTGAAAGATTAAAAGTATCTGCATATACTAAAAAATTAGCAGAATTTAATTGTCGTTATCACACACAATGCCATACTGCATTAACTTTAAAAGAAAAAACAATATATGATTTGTATAGAGCTGCTGATGCTTTTAGAAATCCTCAATTATTTAAAGATTTCTTGTTAGCTTGTGAAGCTGATGCAAGGGGAAGAACAGGTTTTGAGAATAGAGATTATCCACAAGCAGAATTTTTAGATTTTGTTTTTGAAAAAAGTAAATATGTAGACGTACAACCTATTATTGCACAAGGCTATAAAAATAGAGAAATTGCTGATAAAGTTGAAGAACAAAGAATCTCTAATATTTTTAAAAATAAATCTTTACATCCTTTATTTTTAGATAAAAAAGCACAAGAATGGAAAGAAGTTCTACAAGAACCTTTAAAACAGAAACCTGACGTTATTTTTTCTTGTTTTAAATCATTAAAGGTGGATAAAGATACAGAATTATTAAAAGCTTGCATGTCACATTTAGATATTAAAAATGATAAATTAGTTCAATTAGCTGAAAAAGTATCTCAATTGAAAGGACATATTTATCTTGAAAGAGGTTTAAAAAATATCGAAATTGGCATAGCAATGAATCAAGATAAATTATCTCTTATTAATAATTATTTATCATATAAACCAACATTAAAATTAAGATAAAAAAAAGCTCGATTGAGCTTTTTTTGTTTTTAAGTTGATATTTTTATTGATTTTTAAATTTTAATTTGTTATTATATTATAAAAATAGAAGAGGATTTTAAAATTGGCAATTAAAAAGCAAAAACTTTTGACCGAACAAGACTATAAGAAAAAAATTGATAAAGCACGTGGATCTAATAAAAACAAATCTTCTCAAGAAATAAAAAATATCGATTTACCGTTAGTTCAAGATAAAAATAATAAAAAATCATATTTTTTTATATTAAAATACTTATTTTATTTTATTATTTTTTCTTTTATTTTAATTTTTATCATTGCACCGAAACCAAAAACATATTATTACAGAGCTAATGGGTTAGAGCAAAAATCAATATTTTTACCAAGTTCTTTGTTTAATAACTCACAAGTTATAGATTCAAACTCCTTTGATAAAGTATCTATTAAAGAAATTGAAAAAGATAAATTTATTGTATTTTGTTCAAGTAATAAAAATTTTAAATGTCAACAATATTTAATTAGTAAAGAAGACTCACTTATAGCTACTTTAAATTCTATTAAAAATATATATTTAAAAAATTAGTATTTTTATTATTATATATTGACTTTTTTATATTTTCATATAATTTTATTATATGAAAGTATAGAGAAGTTTATGGATTTATATAAAAAAAGAATATTAAAAAGGATTTATATATTTGAAAACAATAAATTTATTTTAAAATTTGAAGATGGTTCGGTTTCAAATTTTATTGTAGATAATTTTCATATTTCAATTAATAATCAAAAAAAAGACCTATCTTTTTTAATAGAAAAAGGAAGTGATAAATTACACCAAAAAGAAATTAAATATATTTCACAAGTTGAAATATTCCCTAAAAAAAATCAGCATTTTGATTATATATACGAAGGTTTTAAAAAATCAGGAAAACAAGTTGATTTTTTGAATTATAATTCTTTTATCTTTATACTTCATACACATACTATAAATGAAAGTTTTTTAATTTCTTTAATTTTTTTAAAGAATGAATTTTTTATCATTCCTATTTTTAATACAAAATCTAATAATAGCATTGATGAAATTAAAAAACTTAAAGTTTATAAAGATTTTCTTCTACTATCACAAAATTCAGAAGAAGAAAAATTTTCAAATTTAATACACTCTCTTAATCATATAGAAAAATCTACTATATTAGAATTTATTTTTTAATTAATTAAAAAAATATATTATATTATTATTTTTTTTATATTATACTATTGACAATTAAATATAATCATATAAGTTAATAGTATATGTTTTATACATAGATAAATTAAAAATTAAATTTTATAAAGGAGATTAAAATGAAAAATTTATTTAAAGTTTCTGCTGTTGTTTTAGCAGTATTATCAATCGGTAATGTTTCAGCTGCAACTCAAGGTAACTTGGCTGTAGGTCCAACTAAAGCGATTCAATCACAAGGTTCTTTTGATGTTAAATTAAACGTAGGTCATGTAATCGAAGTTAATAACTTAGATGATATAAATTTTGGTGACTTCAACTCTGGTTTAGCTGCTGCTGGTGATTTAGTATCTACAGATAAATTCTGTGTTTTCGGTAACAACGCTGCTTTCAGATTAACAATGTTAGGTGGTAATGTTGCTGGTTTCGAAATGGATGAAGATACAAACGCTGCTTTAAGAATACCATACACTGTTCAATTAGCTACTGTTAATTTAGGTACTGGTGTAACTGGTGCTTTCTCTAACGTTGCTCATAACGTTCCAGTTTTAAATATTACTGAAAAACGTAATCGTAGAAATTGTAATATGCCTACTGCTTCTGGTGTTTCTTTCAAACCAAATTTAGAAGTTAAAGTAACTGTTGCAGAAGCTGCTCTTTTAGATGCTGTTCCAGGTTCTTATAAAGATACAGTAACTGTAATTGCAAGCCCAGAATAATGAAATAAAGCCACTATGGTGGCTTTTATTTTAAATAATTTAATATAAGGAGATATTAAAATGAAAAAAATAATTTTATCTAGTTTATTAATGTTTCCATTTTTATCATTTGCGGCAACTCAAGGTAATTTAGCTGTAGGACCTACTAAAGCAATACAATCACAGGGTTCTTTTGACGTTATGGTTAGACCTAATTATGTTATACAAGTAAATGGTTTAAATGATATAGACTTTGGAGATCATGATTTGAGTACTAGTGCTAGAGAAATCAATGAAAGATTTTGTGTTTTTACTAACGCTGAATCATTTGATTTAACTTTCTTTAGTCAAAATCAAGTTTCTGGTCAACCATATATCGCACATTCTTTAATTCCAACTGAAAAAATTAAATATGATTTTCTTTTTGGTAAAGTTGATTTTAATGGTGTAAGATATGGAGTATTTCCTATACTTTCTGGTCAAACTATTACTGGTATTGATGAATTAAGAAAGCGTAGAGATTGTAGAGTTGATAGAGGTGTAGGTGTTCAATATTATCCTAATGTTGTTATAACAGCACGTATCGATGGAAATAATGTTTTAGAAGCATTACCTGGTGCTTACAGTGACGTAGTTACTGTTATAGCAAGACCAGAGTAATCATTTTTAAATAATAAAAAAAGACCGAATGGTCTTTTTTTTTATTATTTATGCTTATTTAAATTATTTTAATAATCCATAACTTAAAATAGCTAAACCTAATACTATACAACCTTCTATAAATGCCAAACCTATATTTTGTTGATTATTTATTTCATCTCTGAAATCTACATTCGGAATAATTAATTTCTTTAACAAAGAAGGAATAGTTAAATATAAAGTACTTAATAAAATAGTTGTTAAAAATATTTCTGTTGCTTGCCAATATGCGATTGTTTCATTAAATTTATAATGATTTACGGCCACTAATGGTGCTATTGCAACACTTAATTTATAAAAACTATAACGAATTGCTACTGCTTTATTATCTGCTTTTATTGATTCAATAAAATTTTTATGGATTGTTGATTTAAATATTGACTCTTTAATTTTATTAAAGACTGTTAATACTATTTGCGATATTAACCAACCATAAGCCACAACTAACACTGTTGTTAAACTTGTTCCTTTAACCCATCCCATATAAGCAAATATAATCAAAGCAGTTGCTATTACATTAGAGCCATCTATTATTGCGGCTGATACGTTTCGTTTTCTTAATTCGTCAGGCATTTCAAAATTTAGTAAACTGATTTTATCAAATAATAGTTTACTTAAAGTTAACATAATCATTCCGCTTAAACCATAAATTGTCATCAGTAATACTTCTTTTTTATAACTAACGATATCGTCACCCGTTGTTGCAGCAGACATAATAATTAAGAACCCTAAAAATAAACTGCCTAATGCAATACCAAAAGCTGGATTATCTTTTTCGGCTATTTCATCTCTAACACTTACACCTGATAACCAACCTATTTTATGTTTAAATAAAAATAAGAAAGTAGTTACTAATATAATATTTATACCTATTAAATCCCAACCCCATTCAGTGCTTATTAAATTTAAAAAATATTCTTTAAATAACATCATTATATTTTCAATATTCATTTTTATTTACCACCCTTACTTGATACTGAACTTCTTGTTGATTTTGTATTTGCTGTATTTTTATAACCATTACTTATTTTATTATTTTTTGTGTTTTGATTACCAAATAAATTAGAACTATAAGCTTTATTTGTTTTAGCAATCTGTGATGTTTGTTTTTCAAGTGCCTTATTTGAAAATAAATTTGTACTATACTTTTTAGCCGCATTATTATGTGTAACTACTTGTTTTTGTATATCTGATGTTTTGGCATAATCTTTCATATATTTATCATTGTGATATGACCAATTTCTTGTATTGTTCCAATTATCATAACGATATTTTGAATTATATGAACTTCCACCACCATAATATCCTGAATAACCGTATCTGTTTTCTTCTTTTTTCTTATTATAATAGTCATTATAACGACCATAATTATAGTTGTTACCATATTTATATTTGGCTTCTGCAATATCTCCTATAGCATTCATAAACATATATGCCATGAAAAAATCCCAAACCATATCACCATTATCATTTGTTTTCCATTCACCATACTGTGGGTTTCCGATAAAAGAACTTACTGCACTTGCTTCTTTATTTAATTCTGAAACAACGACTGGTGATACACTTGTACTTACCGCTGCTAAAGTATTTACATAATCAATAAATTTATCATCAAATCCTTTAGGGCTGACTGTTTGCAATGCATTTGTGACTTCTTGCTGATAATTTAATACCTTACCTAAATCTTCTCCTGTAACATTACCACTTTTAACTTTATTATACATAGGATCTGATACAATTTCCTTATATGTTTCTTCTATAGATTTAAATACAATACCTTCCGTTGTTGTATCTTTTTTAAATTGATTTGCCATATCATTTATAGCGTTCAAACCTTTGTTTTCAGCAACTGTTTTATCGATAGCTACTAACATTAAATTTTCGTACATTCCTTTTTTTTCTGGTAATGTTGCATGTTCTTTCGTTAATTGATAGTTTTGCTCTACTTGTAATAAATTACTTTTTACACTCTCTGCTATCATTTTTGCATTATCAGTGTCTGTATCACAACCAACTAATGATGTTAATAATAAACATGACATTAATATATTTTTAATTTTCATTTCATTTCTCCGCTTTTGTATATTTATTATATATTATCAATTTTTTTTTAATAAATCAAGTATTTTTTTATTCTAAAAATATTATTTTTATTTTATTGTTTTTTTCTTCATTATTTAAGTTAATTGATTTTAAAATAGTTTTAAAAAAAAATCATTATTTAATTGTTTGTACAAAATATATTTATATTATAACATAAAAAACATTGACTTTAATTTTTACATTTGATAGAATACTCTAAATATTTTTTCGGAGTTATATTAATGAAAGCATATGTTGCGAGACAACCTATTTTTAATTCACGCAAACATGTAGTTGCTTATGAACTTTTATATAGAGAAAGTGAAAAGAATTTTTTTCCTGTTGGAATTGATCCTACCAAAGCAACTAGTAAAGTTATTGTGAATTATTTTTTGGATACAAAAATAGAAGATATTACAGAACAAAAGCCTGCATTGGTTAATTTTAATTTACAATCTTTGAAACTAATACAAAATTTAATTCCTTCAAAAGAAATTATTATTGAAATATTAGAAACAGAAGAACCAAGTGATGAACTTTTTGATATAGTTAGAGACATGTTTCATAAAAATTATGTTTTTGCTCTTGATGATTTTGTTTATAATGAACAATGGTTAAGATTTGTTCCTTTTGTTCGACTGATTAAGTTTGATATCCAAAGAACTCCATTAGATACTATTCAACCTATCATCGATAAAATTAAGCAAAAGAAACAATCAGTAAAAATATTAGCAGAAAAAGTAGAAACATACGAAGAATTTCAAAAAGCCAAAGAATTAAACTTTGATTTTTATCAAGGGTACTTCTTTTCAAAACCAGAAATGCTAGTTAATTCAACATTACCAGCTTCTTATCCTATGCTAATGTCTTTATATAAAGAATGTTTAAATGAAAACATTAATATAAAAAAGATTACTGATATTTTTCAACGTGATGTTTCTTTGTCTTATAAATTGTTTAATTATATTAATAATCCTTGTATATTTACATTAAAAAATACAATTAATACAATTAAAGATGCTGTTATTTACATGGGTGAAATTAAATTAAAACAATTTGTATTTTTAATTGTTACAGCAGAATTAAGTTATCAAAAACCACCTGCTCTTATTGCTTTAGCTACTCATAGAGCAAAATTTTGTGAAATACTTGCTCAAAATAGTTATCTGCACAATTTATCAGATAAAGCTTTTTTAATCGGATTATTCTCCGTTTTGGACGCTATTCTTGATAGAGATATGAATCATATCTTAAAAGATTTAAATTTGGAATCTGATATGAAAAAAGCATTAATTAATAAAATTGGTATATATTCTGCATTTTTGAAAATTGCAATTAGTTATGAAAATGCTGATTGGGATACTGTTGAATTATTATGTGAACAAATTGATATTCCAAAAGAAAAAATACAAGAATTTTATACAAAAGCTATTAACTGGGAACACACGCATCTTGAAGCTCTACAATAATTTTATTTATCTAAAATTGACTAACAATAATAATATGATATAAAATATATTATTATTGTTAAAGGAATCTTATGAACAAAATAGAACTTCAAAAAAGTATCGCTCAACTCTATATAGATATTCATTACTATAAACAAAAAGTATTAAAGAAAAATATGATTCTTTCTTTTGAAGAGCAATTTAAATTATTTTATAATCAAACAACAGAATTCAATAAAAATTTATTTTCGGAAGAATTTAAAAATTTTGAAAATCAACTTATTAAAAAAAGAGATTTATTATTAGAAGAATATAAAGATTTAGATCTTGACAAATTTATTTTTTCAAAAGCAAAAGAGTATTTTGATATTACACATAATTATATGAAAAATGAATCATTTTACGATGCAACTATTACAGTTATTCCTACTTGGGAAGAAGATTATATTAAAATTAAAAATATTATTAATGAATTATCTAAAAATACTCATTTAAAAATTATTAATGAAATTATATATGAACAAGAAAAGAGTTCTTTAATGTATGCAACTATTGATTTGGCGACTGATATTTATACTGCTTTTGATATTAATAAATATATTCAAAAACAAAATATTTCGTGTCAAATTCAAAATCACTTTTTAGGAATTGATCCTTCACATATATTAACATTTCAAAATTCAGAATATCAAGATAATTATACAACAACTTTATCAAAATCTCATTTAATGTTAAAAGTAATTGCATATATTAATAAAGGACATTTATTAAGTTATGATTCACCAGACAATATTTTATTTATGTTATTAAATGATTCTCAAATCCCACATTTACATTATAATTTTCATAAAAATAATGGCGAGAATACAGTTTCATTGACTGATGCGGCTTTTAAATTTTTAAATAATAAATAGTTTTTTTCTTGACTTTTTTTTATTATTCTTTATAATATCACAAAAAAGGTAAATGTTATGACTGAAAAAGAAGTTGTTTCTTTATGTGATCAACTCGAAGATACAATAAAACAATTAATTAGCAAATTAATTCATATAAAATCAAATTTATGTTCTGGTTTTACAGAGGATTATAATATTCAATTAGAGCAATCTATCATATTATATCATTCTCTTGATGATATTTTTTCTTCTTACAAAGACTTTCTTGACTTACATAATAAAACAGAAGATTTTTTTAGAATGAAACAAGAAATTCATCAATATATTTTATTTCTTAATAATTATAAAGATAGTATAGATTGTGTTTTTAATATCACAAGAGAACAAATTGTTCAATGGTGTATTATGTCTAAAGATGTTCTTCTAAGTTTTTGTGATGAAAATATTGCAGATCTTGCATATAAAGATTTAGTTAATAAAATAAATTTAATTAATATTGAATTTAAAGATATTTTAATTGAAGATAGCAGTGACCTAGAATTTGATTTTAAATATGTATACTCTACAAAACAATATGTTTTATTTCTTACAGTTATTTATGATATTTTATTAGATATTCGTTCTTTTAATATTAATGATGATATAAAAGAAGATTCTTTATCTATTTTATTATCGATTCCTAATAAGCATTTGCTTAATAAAGTTTTTCAAGGATAATTATATATGGATTTTAATAACCCTCTAAAAACTAAAAAAATATTAGACGATACAAAAAGACATTTAATATCCTTCCTTAAAATAACACAAAAAATGGATTCAGAGTCGAGTGAAGATATTGATAAATTTATTAAATCTTTAGATCAAGAAGGGCTTAATGATAATATTTTAAATGAAGCAAAAAAACTTTCTTTAATTCTTGATACTAAATTAAATACAAAATTTATTAATTTGCGGGAATCTAAAAATAATATGGAACGCATATTATCGAGATTGCAAAATAAAAACTTATCTCAACCACAAATTGATTTATTAACCAAATTAAAAGAAGGGATTAAAAATGGCTTACCAGAACATGAATTTCTTAATTTAGTCACCAATGGATTTACTGAATTTTCCAATGATGTTGAATTTCATAGAGATAACAGTAAAAAAATAGTAACAGATACACATGATCATTTTAAAGAAGGAACTCAAGATATTGTTGCAGCTGATGTAGGTAGAGCAGCAAAAACTATTACTCGTGATGTTTTAAAAATGGCTATTCAATTACATCAAGCTTATCCTACTGATCAACTTGTTCAAGAGTTACATAATGAAATTCAAATTATTGCAAAGAAACAAGGTATACAGTTTTTTGCGGTTACAGATATTTTATCAAGACTTTCTGCAAGAGCTACACAATTACAACAACAAGATAAAATTAAATCTCAAGAATATCTTCATGATATTAATTCAAAACTTAAAGAAGTTTTTGAAAAATTATCTATTTCTGCTAATGCATTAAATGAATCACAAAATTTAACAAATGAGTTTAATGGTGCTCTTCAAAAAGGTTTAAATGATTTTAGAAAATCAACGATAGGTATTACCGATATTAATGAACTACGTAGGGTTGTTGAAAACAATGTTGGGGCTATTGAAAAACAAGTTGAAACATATACTAAAAAGCAAGAATTAATACAAAGAAGACAAAAACATGAAATTGACAACCTTGAAATAAATTTACAAAAAGCTTTAAAAACGCAACATCAATTAGAAAAAACTTTATCAAAAGAAAGAGAAGCTTCTACGATTGATGAATTAACTCAAATACCAAATAGAAGGTCATATATTGATTATATCACTCAAGCTCATAGTATTTGGTCTAAACAAAAAGATGGCGCTTTGTCTCTTGTTGTTTTTGATATTGACAAATTTAAAACAATTAATGACCAATTTGGTCATCAAATAGGTGATGCGGCTCTTAAACGAGTTTCAGAAATTATTAAAAAGTCTTTAAAAGATGCTGTTTTTTTTGCTCGATATGGTGGTGAAGAATTTGTGTTAGTTGTTCCAGCTAATAAAAACTTGTCTCTTAAATTAGCAGAAAAGATTAGACTTGAATTATTAAAGAATAAATTTGGAGTAGGTAAAAGAGAAAACTTACAATATATTCATATCACTTGTTCTTTTGGTGTAGCTGAATTTAGTGATGAATATAATCAAGTTTCACAAGTATTTGAAATGGCTGACACTGCTCTTTATCAAGCAAAAAATGATGGTAGAAATTGTGTAGTTTTAAATAATAATGGAAAATTTATAAATTTCACGAAAATGTTTAAACCTTAAATTTTAATTTATTTGAATTTAATATATTTTTTTGATTATTTAAATCTTCTAACATATTTATTCTTGCATTCTTTTCATATTTTAATAGACCATATTCTGATTGATATATTTTTTCTTTTTGTAACATACTTAAGTAAAACTGTATTGTTCCTTTTGCAAAATCTACATCATTATACATAATATATTCTTGTCTTACTTTTTTTCTTATATTTAAAAAAGTATTATAATCACTTCCTAAATATGCCATATCTACATCTAAGAATATTGCACTTTTTTCGTCAAAAGCATTATGTTTTTCTGTAGCTTTTATTAATTTTTTTGATTCTTCAATTAATTCTAACGGTAATTTTATTTTTGTTGAATTATAAAATTCCATTAATTTTATACTTAACTCTTCATTTGTTGTTCCTGTACTAAATGGTAAATAAACACTATCATGAAACAACCAAGCAATTTTCATATCTTGAGTTATTTTAAATATATTTTGTTTTTCTAATTCTCGAAATTCTTTAAAGCCTTGAATAATATGATTCCAAGAATGATAAAATCTATGAGGTTCATTGTAATAATGTTGAATATCAGTGATTATTTTTTTATCTAAATTTACATAAATTGAAATTTCTTCTATATTCATTATTTTTTCCTTTTTTTATATTATACATTAAAATTTAATAAAAATAAAGAGACTATGCAGTCTCTTTATTTAATATATTTAAACCTTCTGGTATATAGATTTGTTTTCCTTCTGTTATATCTATACCTTTCATTAAATTTTCTATTTGATCACTTTCTATGCTATCAAAATAAATTAATGCTTTTGTAAACAATAACAACATCTCTTTATTATCTTTTAAAATTTGGTAAGATCTATCATAATTTCTTTTTAATATATCCTCCATTGCTTTTTTATCTTCTATTGATAAATTCATCTGACCATTTTGATCTTTATAACCAAGTGTTAATAGTGAATTTTCATTTAATCCAAAGTGTTTAATCATTGCTTCTGCTTTCTTTGTTGCAACTTCAAAATCATGACTTGCACCTGTAGATACTTCACTTTTTCCTAACACTAATTCTTCTGCTATTCTACCACCATAGAGTGATCGAATATCAGCTTCTATTTCCTCTTTTGATACACTATACTTTTCTTCTTCTGGAACATACATTGTTACACCTAATGCTCTTCCACGAGGAATAATTGATATTTTATGTACCTTTGAATTCTTTTTATTATCAAGAAGAGATACTAATGCGTGACCAGATTCATGGTATGCAGTCATCCATTTTTCTTTTTCACTCATTTCTATAGCAAGCTTATTACCCATCATTATTTTATCTTTTGCTTCTTCAATATCTTCTTTATCAATTAATTCTTTTTCTTTTCTAGCAGCTAGTAAGGCTGATTCATTAATTAAGTTTTCTAATGCAGCTCCTGAAAATCCGCTTGTATGGTGAGCTATGGATTCAAGATTAATATCAGAAGCTGCTTTTACTTTTTGTAAATAAAGATTTAATATATCCATTCTTCCTTTAAAATTTGGTAATGGAATTGTAATATGTCTATCAAAACGGCCTGCCCTTGTCAAAGCTGGATCTAATCTTTCAGGGAAATTTGTTGCACCAATAATGAAAATATTTTCATTATCGGTACTAAATCCATCCATTTCAACAAGCAACTGATTCAATGTTCTATCAGAATCTTCACCATTAAAGCTTTGACCACGTTTTCTACCTACACCATCAATTTCATCCATAAAAATAATACAAGGTTGATTCTCTCTCGCTTTTTTAAATAAATTTTTAATATTTTCTGTACCTTGACCTTGTAATTGACCTGCAAAACTTGAACCATTTACGACTATACAATTATAACCAGTTTCTTTTGCAATTACTTTCGCAAGCAAAGTTTTACCAACACCTGGAGAACCGTCAAATAACATAGCTTTCGGAGTTCTTCCCCCTAAATTATTTACTTGATTTTTTGTTTTCAATAATTCTATGACTTCTTTAATATCAGGCATTATTTCATCTATACCTTTTACTTTATCTATTGATATCTTATCATTTGCTGATAAATTTGTTAATACTTCAAATTCTTTAGATGCAAATGGACTATTTTTATTCGCCATTTTACGACCTATAACATTTGCTAATACAATAGCTATTACCAAAATAATGCCTGTAATTATAAAAGGCGTTAAATCAAAACTTTGACCTAAATTCTTTTCGTTATATCTAATTTCATAATTATTCATTAATTCCTTTAATGAAGTTGTTTCTGATACACTTAATACTCCAATTTCACCTTTTTTAGTCTGTACTTTTATTTGACTAATATTATCTTTTACTTGTATTTCTACGAATTCAACATTTAATTGTTTAATATCTTTAATTAAATCAGAATATACATATCCATTACTTGACACAAATGGTTTGCTATCTTCTACAAATTTAAAAGTATTATAACAAATTAAACCTATTAATAATGTGTATATTAATGGTGAATCTTTAAAATTTGTAAAATTTTTAAAGTTTTCTATTGTTTTTTTAATATACAATGCTAAAGGAAAACCTAATTTAAGTTCTGGCCTTAACTTACTTCTCCATAATAATGTATCAATTATAGCAAAAATAAATACACCTATTAAGGCAAAAAATAGAATATTTAAATTATTTATAATAAGTTTTTCAATTGAAAATGGAATATCTCTTTTTTCTATAATTAAATTATTCGATTTTGCTATTTTTTCTAATTCTTGATTTGAAATATCTTTTACCTTATAAATATTTGGACTTTCTTTTAACGTTAAAAAAATTCCTTTTTCATTTATAACAATTGAATTTGAATTTTTTAATAGTCTTTGCTCAACTTTATTTAGATCTATTTCTTCTTTTGATATTGAAGGCTGCATTGATATAAATACGGCAGCTGATATTAAAACTAATGTTACTACATATAAAAATAAATTTTTAATTAAATTCATCAAGATTCTCCATTTTTTTTTGTATTATAAACCACATTTTATATTTATTCAAGTTCTTTGTAAAAAAAAAACACTCGGTAGTGTTTTTTTACTTTTAATTTATTTTACAATAAAATACTTAATTGGCGATTTTTAATTTTTGATCAGCTCTTTTTTCTTCTGGTGAATTTATCGCCATTAAACCAACTATATTCTTGGTTAAATCTTGATATTTTACTGTGGCAACTTCATTTTTACCAACTACTCTTTCAATAAGAGGATTTAAGTTTGACATAGATAATACTTTGTCTAATCCTGTTGGTATAAATGTTCCTACTTCTTCCATTCTTTTTATTGTTTTTAATAAATTTTTTACATCTAATTCTTTATTTAATAAATTTATAGAATATATCATTTTACTTCCATTTACATTATCATAGCTTGAATTACTTCCTACTTCCATAAATAATTGTTTTTTAAAATTTCTAGCTATATACATTTCTTCTATACTATCAATTCCTTTTTGTGGATTATCATCTATTGTATATTTTATATTTCCTTCCAATAATAAATCGGCAGCAAAAACCTCACCTTCTGGACTGACTTTAAGCTCTATTGCACTTTTAGTTTTATTATTAATTAATATGTATAATTTTGGTTCTTCTTCTGGAAGAAGATATTCTTTATTACTACCTTCGCAAGATAATCCTTTTGCTGTATTTAATAATTTGTAATCATTATCATGTAAAAATGAAATTACATCTTGTAATTCTTTACTTGAAAAATTTCCTTCGTTTCCTGTATTCATAACATTTCTCCTATTTCATAATTATATAATAACATATTTTTTTTATATTAAAATATCATTTTGAAAATATTTTTAAAATAAATCTTGATTTTTTTTATTATATAATATAAAATAATGAAAAATGGAGAATTCCTTATGACAACTTTTTATATAGAAGGCTATGATAGTCGCACTAATGATATCAAAAAGACAATTTCAGAAGAGTCAATTATTGATTTACTTGGTTTAAATGATTACGATTTTTGTGAATTAACAGACATACCAAGTATTAAAAGAAAAATTATATTTCAATTAAACAAACCAAATTTATCAGAATCTTTAAAAATAGAACTACTTCAATTTGCTGATTTTCTCAGCAATTTACAATCTCAGTCGAAAAAAGCTTTTTGGCTTTAAAAAAAATTTAAAAATACTCTATACGAATATAGAGTATTTTTCATTTTGTTCTACTAATTTTAATTTATTGACATCATCCAAATCAAATTCATCAACCCAATCACAATTATTATCTAAATCTTCATTTATATGCTCTTGAATATGTTGTAAAGCTAATTCAGTTGATACTTCATCGTGGATAATCTTTAAGCCAAATTTATAAGTTTTATCTTTATGTAATATATCTGATACTACCATACTCTTAAAGTTACCTGAGTCTAAAATATTATCTAATTCTTGTGCTAATTCTTTTCTCATAATTTTATTCCTCTTCATTTTTTACTATATTAACATATATCCTATTTAGAAGTCAAATAAAAAAAAGAACTTTCGTTCTTTTTTATTTATTCAATAATTATATCCCTAATGGCTATATGTGGTGCGCCTCTACCTATATCATAAATATAAAATCTTACTTGATCTAATCTTGCAAAATCATAGCTTACCTGACGATTTACACCAGCTTGACTTGAAGTTATATTTCCTGAATAAATTGTCTTTAAAACTCCATTATCAACAACTTGTACAGCTATATACATTTGATTACCATAACCATTATATACTAAATCATTCCAATATAAAGTTACTTTTTTATTTGTTAACTTGTTATCAGGAGTAAAATATAATGTGGCGTTTGAGTTTGTGTTAAGTACATACCAATAAGCGCTCATTGTGTTAACATTTCTATCTGTTGCATTTAATAATGTCGTGGCGGTGTTATAATTACCAAAACTTCCACTATATGTAACACTATATGTTAATACAGGTGGTTTTTGTGTTTTACAGTTCGCTATCGCACCTTCTGTTCTTGTTTGTGTTGCTTCTTCACCTTGACAAGTCCATACAAATTCACCATTAACATTATTTATAGCACTAGCAACTCCTGAATTACATAAATTACTTATAGGTTCTATTGTTGTTACTGCGCCATTAGAAGATCCACAAGCACCTGATATACCTATTGTAGCTGGTTTAGAACAATTTTTGGTTGATATTTCATTTGTACAATTCCAAGTAACAGTTGTAGCTCCTATTGTTGATGTGTAATTTGAATTACCTAACACACAATTACCATAATTCAAATCACATATTGCTTCTTTATAAGTTAAACAATTTACATCAGTTCCTACAAATTTTGTTGAATCATTTTTAATACCTTCACATGTCCAATTAAATGTTGAAGTATTATTTGTAAAGTTAATTACATTACCTGAATTACATAAATTTGATGGTTGATTTCCTGTATTGGTTATCTGATTATTATCAGAACCACACATTCCATTTGTAGCAGGATATAAACAAGCGTTTCCTTCATTATTTGGACTTGTTCCTTCTGGACAATTTAATACACATTGATTATTAATTTTTTCATAAGGTAATTCGCATGTTAATGAATCATCAACTACTAATCTTCCTTTGTAACCTTCTTTATCTACAGAAAATATATATTCTTGTGAATATACACTTAAGCTTATTATTGCTGTTGTTATTAAAAAATATTTTTTCATTTTAAATCCTTTTTTTTATATATTTATATAATAATTGCTTTTTACATAAAGTCAATTTTAATATTTAATAAATATATTGACATTTTTATTTTTTTATGAAATAATATTTAAAAATTTTAGGAGATTATTATGAATAGATTTGTTTATGTTATTATTTTATTAGTTTTGGCTTTAGCTACTTATATTATTGATTTTTCAAAAATATTTAAAAATAAAGCAAAAGATCAAAAAGTAGAGAAAAATAGCAATACTGAATCAGATAACAACGCGGCATCAAATGATGATTATTACAATGAGTATGCAAGTAGCGATATTAAAATTCAACCTATTAATGAAGCATATTACAATGAATATGACAATCATACTAATCATACAGAGAAAAAAGTATTATTAGAAGAATCAGGTCTTAATATTAAAGCTGTTTCAGAACTTAAAAAACAAGGCTATATATATATTAATGAATTATTAGATAAAACTGATGAAGAATTATTAAATATTAAGGGGATTGGCAATAAAACTATATTACAAATTAGAGCTTTTAAATTATAAGGAATATTTCTAATGGATAATTTTAGTAAACAAAGGACAATGGCTGTTCTTTTTCTTGAGGGTTTTGTTTCTGTCGCATTACAAATGATTATGATGCGACAACTTGTTCCTTTTGTGGGTAGTTCTGTAGTTGTATCAAGCTTAGTTATAGGTTTTTTTCTTATTTCTCTTGCATTAGGATATCATTTTGGTGGAAAAGTAAAAGAAAAACAGATAGATTTTTTATTTAAAAATATTTTAATTTCTACAATTTTAATAGGTTTTTTTGCTTCTTATAACGTTCTTGATTTAGCTTTTTCAACAATTTATCAATTCACAACAAATCCTGTCATTCAAGTTATTATTGTCTTAATTTTATTTCTTTGTCCTATTGTATTTTTATTAGGTCAAACAGTACCTTTGTTAACTAATTTTTATAAGACGAATAGTGTATCAGAAACAGCTGGTGATTCTTTTGCTCTTAATACTATTGGTTCTGTTCTTGGAAGTATTATCACTGCTTTAGTTTTTTTCTCTTATTTTGGAATAGCAAAAACAATATTTATTTCCGTTTGCTTATTATTTATTGTTTTATTTATTTTAACAAATAAAGATAAACGAATTTTTGTCATGTTTATTACACCTATTATATTAATTTCTACTTATTTTATAAATGTTGTTTACGAAAATCAACATTTTGTAAAAACTAATAGATATACTAATTATCAAATTATTAAAGATAATGATGTTAAAATATTTATGATGAATAAAAGTTTATCAAGCGGAATTACTTTAGAACATAAAGCGTGGCCTTATATTGAAAATATTAAAACTATTCTTTTTGATCATTTAAAAATAACTAACCAAGAAATCTTAGTATTAGGCGCTGGTGGCTTTACATTAAGTCATTTCGGTGAATATGGAAATAGCTTTACTTATGTTGATATTGATAAAGATATACAAGACGTTGCTGAAAAACACTTTTTAAATGAAAAAATTAAAGGTAAATTTATAGCTAACGATGCAAGAATGTTTGTTAAACACAATACAACACCGTATGATGTTATATTAATAGATCTATATTCAAGTAAATCAAGTATTCCTTGGCATGTTCTTACTACTGAGTTTATGGAAGATGTTAAAAAATCAACCAAAAAAGATGGTTATGCTGTTTTTAATATTATTTCTAATGGATTATTTGCTGATAATTATTCAACAAATATTTATAATACCATTAAAAACTCTTTTAATTATTGTTCGATGTTTTCTGGCTTTTATGGTGAAGGCGCTACAAATGTTTTATATATTTGCAAAAATATAATAGAAAAAGAACATACAATATATACAGACGACTTATCTCGTTCTGCTGTAGAAGAATTAAGTGTTAAACACTAATTGAAAAAAATGTTGATTTTAAATTTAAATATGGTATAATGATTAAATAATAAATAAGGAACAAAATATATGTTTACTTTAAACGCTATAATAAGAAGAATAAGAACTCATAGGTAAAATTAACCTGTGTGGTTGGATTTTGCCTAAAATAGCGAAATCCAAGTAAACGATAAACCCTTGGATTTCGATTCAAGGGTTTTTTTTATGCGTTTAATTTAAGCGTAGGATTAGTATTTTTAAATGTAAGTTATTGATTTTAAAGGAAAAAAGTTTAAAATATTTTAAAAAAAGTATTGACAAGTGATAAAATAAAACATATAATGTTTCTTATACAAAGCGCTTCTTTAGCTCAGTTGTTAGAGCAATCGACTCATAATCGACAGGTCGCTGGTTAGAGTCCAGCAAGAAGCACCAAATAAAATTGCCTCGTTAGCTCAGTTGGTTAGAGCAACCGACTCATAATCGGTAGGTCGCTGGTTCGAGTCCAGCA
>JACCDS011583381.1_pt1 | contig 19759 bp, 18 predicted proteins | sample 7446441 | NCBI WGS metagenome assembly JACCDS01 (sample SAMN15323445, study PRJNA562643) | freshwater metagenome | isolation source: river surface water | place: USA:Blue River Watershed | collected 2017-08-17
CGCCGATCCGGCTGATGTATGTCCGCCTCGAAGTCGAGATCCACGGGGCCGAAGACGGCTTCAACGCGGCCGTCGAGCGGATCTGCCTGGGGCCTTCTTCTTCGGCGCGCTGACGTCCTCGGGGACCAGCCGGCGGGCCTGTCCGAGGAACGCGTCCTGGGCGCACGGGGCGAGGCGGCCTTCCGTCGCGCAAGGCACGGTGCTGCCGTCGGAGCGCAGCTCCTTGGCGTCGCCGACCCGTTCCATGTAAGTGGCGATGACTTCGGCTTCGATGCGTCGGCGCAAGGCCTTGTTCCGGAGCGGGAAGACGCACTCGACGCGCCGCAGGAAGTTGCGGGGCATCCAGTCGGCGCTGCCTAGCAGTATGACCGGCTCGCCGCCGCTGTTCTCGAAGCGGAACAGGCGGCTGTGTTCGAGGAAACGGCCGAGGAAGCTGCGGACGCGGATGTTGTCGCTCTTGCCGGGCAGACCCGGCTGGAGGCAGCAGACTCCCCGAACGACGAGCTCGATCTTCACGCCCGCGGCGGAGGCGCGGTAGAGCGCGGCGATCACGTCCGGATCCACCAGGCTGTTGACCTTGGCGAAGATGGTCGCCTTGCGGCCGGCCTTCGCGGCGGAGGCTTCGGCGTCGATCAGCTCGACGATGCGTCGGGCGAGGTCGAAGGGCGCGACGAGGAGATGCTTGAACTTGGGCCGGCTGAGGTTGCCGGTGAGCACGTTGAAGAGCAGGCCGACGTCCGCGGTGATCTCGGAGTCCGCGGTGAACAGCGAGAAGTCGGTGTAGATGCGGGCGGTCTTGGGGTTGTAGTTGCCGGTCCCGAGGTGGGCGTAGCGGCGCAGGCCGCCTTTCTCCTGACGGATGACGAGGCACGCCTTGCAGTGGGTCTTGAGGCCGGCCAGTCCGTAGACCACGTGGGCGCCGGCTTCCTCGAGCTGACGCGCCCACTCGATGTTGTTGAGTTCGTCGAAGCGGGCGCGGAGTTCGACCAACGCGGTGACCTGCTTGCCATTGCGCGCGGCTTCCTTGAGGGCTTCGACGACAGGGGAGTCGCCGCTGGTGCGGTAGAGCGTCAGTTTGATGGCGACGACCGCTTCATCGCGGGCCGCCTGACGGATGAAATCGACGACGGGCGTGAAGGACTCATACGGGTGGTGCAGCAGTAGGTCTTGCTGCGCGATGCGCGCGTAGAGCTTGGCTGGGTCGACGCACTCGGGCGGCAGGGCCGGCACGAAGGTGGAATAGAGCAGGTCGGGCCGGACGATGAGGTCGATGAGGCTGCCGAGGCGGAGGAGATTCACCGGACCGGCCACGCGGAAGGCGTTGTCCGCCGAGAGACCGATGGACTGAAGCAGCCAGCGCATCTCGCCTTCCGGGACGTCGGCTTCGATCTCGAGTCGGACCGGCGCGCCTTTGCGCAGGTTGCGGATCTCTTCCTCGATGGCCTCGAGGAGGTTGCCGGCCTCTTCCTCGTCGACGTAGAGGTCGCTATTGCGCGTGATGCGGAAGGCCCACGAGCCTTGGAGCTCGAGCCCTGGGAAGAGCCGGTGGATGAACAGCTGGATGACGTGGCTGAGCAGGGTGTAAGCCTGGGTGTTTCCTTGCCCGACGGTCAGGATGCGCGGCAGCACGCGGGGCACGGGCACGACCGCGCGACGGATCTCGCCGTCCGCCGGGTCTCGCAGGAGCACCAGGAGGTAGAGGCCTTTGTTGGTGAGGACGGGGAAGGGATGGGACGGGTCGATCGCCAGCGGCGTGAGCGCCGAGAAGATATCCGTGTCGAAGCGCGGCGAGAGCTCGGCCCGGTCGGCCTCGTTGAGCTGTTCGCGGGATTTGAAGACGATGCCCTGGGCGGCCAGCGCGGGCAAAAGCTGGTTCTTCCAGCAGGCCTGCTCCGCGTCCACGAGCGTCCGGGCCTTGGCCAGGACTTCGGTCAGGAACTCGCGGGTCGCCGGGTGGCTCGCGGATTCTTCCTGCTGCATGATGCCCGCGACCCGGATCTCGAAGAACTCGTCGAGGTTGGAGCTGGCGATGGAAAGGAAGCGGACACGCTCGAGCAGCGGGACGCTTTCATCTTCGGCGAGTTCGAGGACTCTTCGGTCGAAACTAAGCCAGCTGAGTTCGCGATTGAACATGGAAGGAGGAGAAAGAGGGTGGGGACGCCTTAGGCGTACGCCTTCCCATCACATTCGTCAGACCGAGGGCAGGCAAACAAATGCCCGGCCAAGAATGTTACATTATGATGCCTGGACACCCTCAGGTGTCCAAAAAACCTCTAATTCCCCGTGATTCGCCAGGCGGAGCTTCGGGGCGGGCGGGTGAGGGTGGCGGACGATGTCGCCTCGTCCGAACCGGGCGGCGAGCTTCTTGACCTCATGTTTGGACAGCCCGCGGGTCGGCACTTCGACCGACTCGATCGCACCCGCGCGAATGGTGATGAAGCGCAGGAGCCCTTTGATGATCTGGACGTCGGAGATCAGGCGGGACAGGCCCGGCGGCAGCGGCGCGAGCGAAGCCTCCGTGAAGGCCGCGAAGGAAAACCGGACTTCGCGCAGGTCGCGATGGAGGTGACGGTTGACGAATTCCGTCGAGGCCGGCGCTTCCCAGGCCCTGGTCTCGTGGCTCCAGTGTTCGCCGGAGCCGAGTTGCGGGTCCGGCAGCGCATCGAGTTCCGGCGCGATGCGCGTCATCTCGCCGGCGGCCACGGTGTCGCTCAACCTCTGCAGACGCTCGGCCGTGATGCGCAGGGCGGGTTCGAGGATCAGGATGAGGCCGCCGGGCGCCAGGCGCGCCTTGAGTTCGCCGAACCAGCGGAGCAGCGCCGCGGCGTCGAGCTGGGGCATCTCATTAAGGACGAAACCCGCGACGATCAGGTCGAAGCGACCTTCGGGCCAGGTCTCGGGCCGGGCGGCGTCCCCGATGCGCGTGCGGACGGTCGCGCCTGCTCCGAGGACCTCGCGTCCGAACATCTCCATCGCCGCCAGCGCGCTCGGGGATTTGTCCACTCCGGTGAGCTGGATGCCGTCGATCCCGAGCTGACGGAGACGATGGGCCGCCGCGACTCCGCAAGAACCGGGGCCGCAGCCGAGGTCGAGGATCGATGGTGACGCCGAGCCCGGCCGCCAGCCGCGGAGGCCGCAGGCTTGGGCCAGGGCGAACGAGGTGCGCGTGAAGCTCTGCGGGAGGAAGAAGACGCCGTAGGCCGCGAGGAGGCGCGCGTCGGCGAAGTAATCGGGGAACTTGCGATCCGGCCGCTCGGTGGTGAAGAGGTCCGAAAGATGCGCCACCGCCGGCGTCATGCGCTCGAGGGCTTCGTCGCCGACGCGTTCCGCGGCCAGTTCGGCCTGCCCGATCCAGAAGGCCTCGGCGGACTCGGGATAGGCCAGTCGGTCGTCAGTTGGCGACATCACGACGTCCCTCCAGGGCGCTCCGGAGCGTGGCGGGGTCGGCGAAGGTCAGGCCGCTGCCGCTGGGCAGACCGAAGCCGATGCGGGAGACCTTGATGGTCGGACGGATCGCGTGGATGGCCTCGGTGATGTAATGGCAGGTGGCTTCACCTTCGATGTCATTACCCAGAGCGAGCACTACCTCCGTGATGGGTTCATCTTTCAGCCGCTGTTCGAAGGTCGCCAAGTTCAGCTGGTCAGGTCCGACGCCGTTGATCGGCGACAACCTTCCGTGGAGGACGTGATAAGTACCGCGGTAAGCGGCGGACCGCTCGATGGCCATGAGGTCAGGGACCTGCTCGACGACGCAGACCGCGGCCGGGTCGCGTTTCACGTCCATGCAGACCGGACAGAGCTCGGTCTCGGCGAGGCTGCCGCAACGACCGCAACGCCGGACCGCCGCGGCCGCCGCCTGGAGCGACTCCAGCAAAGGCGCGAGTTTACCCGGGCGTTCGACCAACAGGTGCAGGGCGAGGCGTTCGGCGGAGCGATGCCCCATGCCGGGGAGCATCTTGAGGAGCTGGCGTACCTTGTCGAAAGAGGGGGTCACGGGCGATCACATCCCGGGGAGGGAGAAACCGGCCGTGGCCTTCGACATCGTGGCCTCGTGCAGGGCACGGGCCTTGGCCGAGGCTTCCTGGAGGGCGAGCACGAGGGACTCTTCGACGACCGACTTCTCCTCTTTAAGAAATTCGGGGTCGATGGACAGCCCATGGACGAGGCCATGGCCGTCTACGGTCACGCGGATCGCGCCGCCGCCGTGGGAGACTTCGAGCCTTTCGGCCGCGAGCTGCTGTTGGGCCTCGGCGATGCCACGCTGCATCTTCTGGGCCTGTTTGAGGAGTTTGCCTACGCCTGCCATAGATGGAGGGTAGGGTCGCCAGCAAGGAGGCGGAGTCAAGGTCGTCCCTCACGTACCCGCTTGCACCGGCCCTGCGGCCGTCCACTTTGTCCGACATGCGGCCGCCACGCGACCTACAGATCATCGGAGACTTCGTCGCCCTCACCTGGGAGGACGGTCATGAGCAGTGCCTCCGGGCCGAGTTGCTGCGCGAGCTTTCGCCCAGCGCCGAGAACATGGGCGAGGTCGACATCCTCGGGCAGCGATGGGGTGGGGACGGACCGCGGCGCTTCCCCGGGGTCACGGTGACGGGGATGAGTCGGGTCGGCAATTATGCCGTGACCTTCGAGTTCAGCGACGGCCATCGGACTGGCATCTATAGCTGGGATTACCTCCGTGCTATGGAGTCTCCGAAATAATTTTTTCCGGGGTTGCCCGTCCTCGTCTTTGGGACACCATTAAGGACGTGAAAAAGACTTACGTCCTGGACACCAACGTACTGATTCACGATCCCGAGTCCCTGTTCAAGTTCGATGAGCACGTCGTCGCCGTGCCTGTCGAGGTCTTGTCCGAACTCGATCGTCTGAAGACCCAGCAAGGTCAGCTCGGCGCCAGCGCGCGTCGGGTGAACCGCTCCATCCGGGCGCTCTTTGAGAATCGCTCCCTGAAGGACATCGTCGACGGAGACCCTTCCAAGCCGGGTACTCTCCATGCCGACCTTCGCGACGGCGGCGAGCTGCGGATCGTGATCAACGAGGCGTTGATCCGCGACCACTTCAGCGGACCCAAGGCCGAACGCCTGCGTGCCGTGTTCATGCAGGTCGACGCCCCTGATCATCGCATCATCGCCTCGGCGATCTATCTCCGCGACACCACGAAGGGGCAGGTCATCCTCGTCACCAAGGACGCCTGCATGGCGCTCAAGGCCCAGGCCCTCGGTCTCGAGGTGCAGGATTACCGTAATGACCGCGTCGAGACCAGCGACGTCGGCGACTACCGCACGATCAAGGTCACCGCCGCCGCGATGCGCGACTTCCGCGAGCTCGGCCAGGTGCAGGTGAAGGTGAAGGAAGAGCCGCCGCTGCTCATCAACGAATACGTGATGTTCACGTCCGACTCGTGGAGCGAGCCCGCCCGCCACCTCGGCGACGGCGCCTTCGTCCCGCTCGGCCTTTACCGGGAATTCATGTCCTCGGACAGCGGCGCCCGCAAGGGACTGCAGATGCCCCGCGGCATGCGCGTCATCCCGAAGAACTTCGAACAGTGGATCTTCCTCGACGCGCTCCTGAATCCGGAGATCCGCCTGGTGACCTGCTTCGGACGTGCCGGCACGGGCAAGACTTTCCTCTCGATCGCCGCCGCCTTGTCGCAGGTCCTGAGCGACTTCTCTCCCTATAAGAAACTCTACGTCTCCCGCCCGGTCGTGCAGATCGGCAAGGACATCGGTGCTCTCCCCGGCTCCAAGGAGGAGAAGCTTTCGCCCTACATCCAACCTTACTTCGATAACCTCGAGGTGCTCTTCTCGAAGAACGGCAACGCCGCCGCGACGCCGACCGCGAAGGAGGCCGTCGCCACCGACACGCAGCGCCGTCAGAAGAAGGCCCAGGCGATGAAGACGCCGCAGCCGATCTTCGGTTCGCAGTTCCAGGCCATCAATCAGCCGCGCAAGCCCTACCAGTGGCTCATCGACTCCGGCCTCATCGAGATCGAGGCGATGACCTTCATCCGCGGACGTTCCATCGGCCACGCCTTCATGATCGTGGACGAGGCCCAGAACATGACGCCGCACGAGGCGAAGACCGTCATCACCCGTATCGGCGAAGGCTCCAAGGTCGTCCTGATCGGTGACCTTGACCAGGTCGACACGCCTTATCTCGACGGCAAGTCCAACGGCCTGATCCATACCCACGAACGCATGAAGGGCCACGCCATCACGGCCAATGTCCGCCTGCTGAGCGGGGTACGCAGCGCCTTGTCCGAACTCGCCGCCCAGCTGATGTGAGCAACTTCCCGGCCCACCCGGGCCGGGGCCGGTAGTCCGCACTTGCGGAGACCCTCCGGGGGCTTTCGCTTCTTTCCGTGGAGAAAGAAACCCCGATGCAGCGGCAATACCGTGAATTCCGCGAGAAACTCGCGGAAGGCACGATCTTGCTCTTCCGGCTCGGCGATTTCTACGAGGTCTTCGGCCAGGACGCCGAGATCGCCGCCAAGGTGCTCGGACTGACCCTCACGAAGCGCCATGAGACGCCGATGGCCGGGCTTCCCCATCACGCCGCCCCGGCCTACGTGAACCGGCTCCTCGCCGCCGGCTGGAAGGTCGCGATCTGCGATCAGCTCGAGGCTCCCGTCGCGGGTAAGCTCGTCCGCCGCGGACTCACGCGCATCCTGACCCCCGGTACCGCGCTGGAGGATTCCCAGCTCGATTCACGCCGCGGTAATTACCTCGCCGCGCTTTGCTGGGACAAGCAGGGCTGGCATGCCTCCTGGCTCGACGTGTCGACGGCCGATTTTCGGCTCGCTTCGGACGTCGGCCCGTCGCGCCTGCTGCCTTTGCTCCATTCCGTGTCCCCGCGTGAGATCATCCTGCCCGAAGGCCTCGAGCCGTCCGCGGAAGATCGCGAGGCTCTGGAAGTCTTCCTGCAGGGCAGGGCGGTCTCCCGTCTCCCTGGATGGAACTTCGATGGCGCGGCCGGCGCCCGCCTGGTGGCGCAGACGCTTTCCGTCCATGGCCTGGCCGGCTTCGGCCTTACCGACGAGCATCCCGCCCTCGGTGCCGCCGGCGCGGTCCTTGGTTACGTCACTGACTCGCTCTGCGACCGTCCGAAGAACCTCTTCCGTCTGATCGAGGCGAAGCTGGGCGACTCCGTGCTCCTCGATGCGGCCTCGTCCCGCAACCTCGAGCTCTTCGCCGCTTCGGGTGGCGCACGCGAAGGTTCGCTCCTCGAGACCATCGACCGCACCGAGACGCCGGCAGGCGCCCGCTTGCTGGCCCTTTGGTTGGCCGAACCGTCGACCGACCTCGGACTCATCAGCCGTCGTCAGGCCGCCGTCGGCGAATTCGTCCGTCATCCCGGCGCCGCTTCCCGCGTCGGCGAAGCCTTGCGCGGCGTCCGCGATCTCGCCCGCATCCTCGCGCGTCTGCAGAACCGTCTGCGGAATCCCCGCGAACTGGGTGGCATCCGTGACACGCTGCGCTCCTTGCCGCCTCTGCGCGAAGAACTGCAGGCCTTGCCCGGAGGCACGCTCTCTGCCTTGGCCGCTCGCATCGAGACCGAGCCTGCCTTGCTGAGCCGCCTCGAGGCAGCCCTCGCCGACGAACTGCCCGTCGACCTCACCGAAGGCGGCGCCCTGCGTGCGGGTTTCGACGCTGAACTGGACCGACTTCGCTCGCTGGCGTCGGACAGCAAGGGCTGGATCGCCGAGTTCGAGCGCAATGAGCAGAACCGCACGGGCATCAAATCCCTCAAGGTCCGCTATAACGGCGCGTTCGGTTACGCCATCGAGATCACCAAGGCCAATCTCTCCGCGGTCCCCGCCGACTACATCCGCAAGCAGACCATGGTGAACGCCGAGCGTTTCACCACCGAAGAACTGCGCGCGAAGGAGCGTGAGGTGCTGCGCGCCGACGAACAGGCGCTGGCCCGTGAGACCGAGCTGTTCCAGGCCTTGCTCGCCGACGTCGTCGCCCGGACCGAGGCGTTGCTTGCGACCGCCCTGGTGGTGGCGGAAGTCGACATCCTCCGCGGCTGGGCCGATCTGGCGCGTGAGGCCAACTGGTGCCAGCCTCTGGTCGACGACTCCGATGTGCTTGAAGTTGAACAGGGGCGTCACCCCGTGGTGGAGCGGATGCTGCAGTCCCGTCCGGGCGCCGGTTCGTTCGTCCCGAACGACACCCGTCTCGCCGGCTCCGGCGAGCAGATCGCCTTGCTGACCGGCCCGAACATGGCCGGTAAATCGACTTATATCCGTCAGGTGGCGCTCATCGCCTTGCTCGCGCATCTCGGCTGCTGGGTCCCCGCCACGAAGGCCCGTATCGGCCTCGTCGACCGCATCTTCTGCCGCGTCGGCGCCTCCGACGAACTCTCGCGTGGCAACTCGACCTTCATGGTCGAGATGAACGAGACCGCCAACATCCTCAACAACGCGACCGCCCGTTCGCTCGTCGTGCTGGATGAGATCGGCCGTGGCACGAGCACTTACGACGGCATCAGCATCGCCTGGGCCGTGGCCGAACACCTCCATGGCGACGGCTCCGCCGGACCGCGCACGCTCTTCGCCACGCACTACCATGAGCTGACCAAGCTGGCGGATTCCCGTCCCCGTCTGCGTAACTGGTCCGTAGCCGTCAAGGAGTGGCAGGACGAGATCGTCTTCGTCCGCCGCGTCGTCCCCGGCGCCGCTGACCGCTCATACGGTATCCAGGTCGCGCGTCTGGCGGGCATGCCTCCGGTGGTGGTCCAGCGTGCCCGCGAGATCCTGAGCGGCCTCGAGGCGGGCTCTGGGCTGCCCGCCAAGGGCGAGATGCCTCCTGCCGCGCCCTCGGCTCCCGTGGCGCCCAAGAAGGCCGCTCCGTCCAAGCCAGCAGCCAAGGAAGCGGGACCTGAACTGGACCTCTTTGCTTAAATCCGCTCGTTCCACTCCTTGGACGCAAACTTCGCCCACATGCCTTCGTGGTCGAACTGGTCGTAGAGGGGTTCGTGCACGGCGACCGGCGGACTCTGGAGCACGCGGCCGAGGTGGCTGACGAAGTCCTGTTCGAACCTCTGCCAGTCGCACCCAGGTAGGAAAGGACGCCAGACGTAACCCTCGATGAGGAGCCCGTGGCGGTTCCGTTTCTGGGCCGCGCCGGCGACTTTGCGTCCGTCGTCGGAGCGGACGAGATCATTGGGCTCGGCGCGCTGGGCGCAGGCGTCGGGCGCCTGGAATTCACGCTGACCCTCGGGCAGGGGAGCGAGCTTAACGGGTTGTCCTTGCGCGACCAAGGCCGCCAGAAGGGCTTCGTGCACGGCGGCGTAGGTCGCCATGGCGTCGGCCTTGTAGAGGGGGTGCACGGGCGGGATGACGAGGGCGAACGTCCAGTCATCGAGATGGGAGACGAGTCCTCCTCCGGTGCATCGTCGGACCAACGGAAATTCCGCCGGCACCAAGGCGCGGTATTTGGCCCAGGACTGGGAGACGCCGAAAGTGTAGCTGGGCACGGACCACGCGAAGGCGCGGAAGCGGACGCGGTCATGCTCGGGGTAATGCTCGAGCAGCATCTGGTCGGCCGCCATGTTCACGATGGCGTCGGCGGCTTGGCGGGGCAGGACATCCATCCTCAGAAGTCTATGCCTTTTTCGAGACGACGCACGACCTTTCGGCCGGTCACCTGCTCATACCAGGCTTCGCTTCCACGCGGTATGCGCAATTGGGCCAATTGTTCTTCGAAAGACTGGGCGGCGGTCCGAAGTTTGCCGGCCAGAGGATGGAGGCGCAGGCTGAGGTCGCGGGGGCGGACGGCGGCCGAAGGGACCTCCGTCCGGGAGATCGGGCGGACCAGCGCGTCGGCCTCCAATCCGAAGTGACGGGCGATGCGCACGCCGATCTCGTGACGGCTCATGGCCTCGGTGCCCGCCCAGTGAAACAGGCCGGAGAGGTTGTTGCGCTCGCAGAGTTCGATGGTCACGTCGGCCAGGTTCGAGACTTCCACCGGCTGCCGGATCTCGTCGGTGAAGAGGGACGTGGGCTTGCCTTCGCGCCAGGAGACGAAGAGCCGCTCGTGCAGCCCGCGGTCGCCGGTCACGGAATTGCCGATGATGGGCGAGGTGCGCAGCACCGCGGCATGCTCACGGCCGAACTTCAGGACTTCGACTTCCGCCGCCGCCTTGGTCTCGCCATAAAGGTTCAGGGGCTTGGGTTGGTCGGTGGGCTGGTAATTGCCGGCGACGCCGTCGAAGACGGTATCGGTGGAGAGGTGGACGAGCTTCGCGCCGAGATGGAAGCAGAGTTGCGCGAGTTTCCTGGGGACTTCGGCGTTGAGCACCTTGGCGCGCTCCGGGTCGGCGAGGCAGGTTTCGATCGTCGGGAACGCGGCGCAGTGGACCACCGCGTGCGGGAACTCCTCGAGGACGAGAGACTCCAAGGCGGCTTCGGAGCAAAGGTCAAAGGCGCGGGCCTGGGCCACGTCCGGGATCACGGGCGCGCGGGATCCGCCCAGCGCCAGCACCTGATGTCCGCGGCGCAGGGCGGCGAGGCAGACTTCGCGGCCAAGGAATCCGGAGGCTCCTGTGACGATGATCTTCATGGGCGTTCCGTCTACCTGCCGGGTCCCTCGCTGGCAAGCGGGGAGGAGGCATGCGGACGCTTGCCTTGCGGGCATTCTCCCTCATGAGTGTCCCACGCATGGCCACCTACGCCGACCTCGCCAATCGCCCAGTGCTGACGCAGCCTGTCTATGAGGCCGGCCGGCCCATCGAGGTCGTCGCCCGCGAATTCGGACTCGACCCCTCTGCCGTCATCAAACTCGCCTCCAACGAGAACCCCCTCGGTCCCTCGCCGCTAGGACTCGCGGCCGCCCGCAAAGCCCTCGACCAGTGTCACCTCTACCCCGACGGCGGCTGTACCTTCCTGCGTGAGAAACTCGCGAAGAAGTGGGCGCTCGAGCCCGGCAACTTCGTCATCGGCAACGGTTCCAACGAGGTGATGATCCTGCTCGCCCAGGCTTTCCTCCGTCCCGGCGATGAGGTCGTCTTCGGCTCGCAGGCCTTCATCGTCTACAAGCTCGCCACGATGCTCTACGGCGCCACGCCGGTCGAAGTACCGATGCCTGGCTTCCGTCACGACCTCAAGGCCATGCGCGCCGCGGTCACGCCGAAGACCCGTATCGTCTTCCTCGCCAGCCCGAACAATCCGACCGGTGGCACCGACGATCCCGCTGAGATCCTGGCCTTCGCCGCTTCGCTCCCCGAAGACGTCATCTTCTGTCTCGACGAAGCCTACGCCGAATACCTCGAGAGTTCGGCGGACATCCGTCCGATGCTCAAGGCGGGCCGTAAGGTCGTCCTTTCCCGTACTTTTTCCAAGGCCTACGGTCTCGCCGGCTTGCGCGTCGGTTACATGATGGGTTCGACCGAAGTCTGCGGCCTGCTGAATCGCGTCCGTCAGCCCTTCAACGTGAATCTCCCGGCCTTGGCCGCCGCCGAAGCCGCCCTTGACGACGATGCCTTCGTGCGTCGCACCCGTGAGGTCAACGCGGCCGGCCTGGCTCAGCTCGCCGAAGGGCTGAAGCGACTCGGTTTCGCTTACATCGACGGCAAGGCCAACTTCCTCGCGGCCCAGGTGCCCAAGGCCGAAGAAGCCTTCACCAAGCTGCAGAAGGCCGGCGTGATCGTCCGACCGCTCCGCGGCTACGGCATGACGGGTTGGCTGCGCCTCACGGTCGGCACCGAAGCCCAGAACGCCCGGCTCCTCGCCGAACTCGCCAAACTCTGAACATGGATTTCGACGAAGCCGTCCGCCTGATCCGCCTGAAGGACGCCCGCTATCAGCCGCAGGCCTACGACGTCGTCCGTCTGGGCCTGGATCACGCCCAGAAGATCGTCCACGGAGAACCCAAGAAGGGGAAGAGCATCGTCAACCGGCATGTCTCGGGTCCGCAGCTCCTCGAGGGCTTCCGTCAGCATGTCCTCGAGACCTACGGTCCGATGTCCTATCCGCTGCTCCATAACTGGGGCCTGCGTAAGTCCGTCGACGTCGGCAACGTCGTCTTCAACATCATCGAGACCGGCCTGTTCGGTCGCTCCGACGAGGACAACCTCGAGGACTTCAAGGACGTCTACGACTTCAAGGACGTCTTCCAGCGTCCCTTCGAGCCGAAGTCGAACTGATCAGGCGTTCACGAAACTGATCGCGCGGACTTCCTGGCAGCCACGGAGCAGCCGGATCTTCGCCAGCATGGCGCGTTCGTGGAAGCGGATCTCCGACTTGATCACGGAATTCTCGCATTGGACGACGAGTTTGCCGCCTTCGAGCACTCGCAGCGGCGACGAGCGTTTAGCCAGCTTGAGCGGGAGCAGCTCCAGCCAATGCGCCACGATGGCGGTCTCCGGCACGGGCTTGTCCAGGCGCAGCTTCTTGAAGGCGTCCTGCACGGCGTCATCGATGGTCTTCATCGGACGGTCGCTCGAGCGGCCGCGGTCCTCGGGTAGGCCGCGGAGGTTGGCGAGCAGGTTCTGGACGGTGCGCGAGAACTTGCCCTTGAGTTTTCCTTCGGTGAGCAGCGCCCGCACCGCGTAGGGGGCTTCGGAGATGCGTTCGTTCCGGAGGCAACGTTCCGGAGCGTGGGCACCGCCGACGACCACGCCGGTCGCGCCGGCGTCACGGGCGCCTTGGCCGTCTTCGGTCGGGCTGTCGCCGAAGTGCACGAGTCCGGACATCGCTCCGCCCAGCGCGCGGGCGGCCTGCCCGAAGGCGCGGGCGTCCGGCTTCGCGTAGCCGGTCTCTTCGGACAAGAAGACGCCGTCGAGGTGCTTCATGAGGCCATGTCCTTCGAGCACCATCCGCATCCGGGCGTCGGCGTTGGAAAGCACGCCGACCTTCACGCCGAGGAACCGGATCGCCGAGATCGCTTGGAGCGTCCCGGGCGCCAGCCGCCACGCCTCAGGTCTGGCGAAGGCTTGCCAGCAGTCACGGAAGACCGGTTCGAGCTTGGATGAAGGCAGGGCCGGGCCGAAGCAGCGTTGGACGACTTCGCGCCAGAACACCTCCGGCTTGGCGTTCTTCGGTCCGCCCTTGAACGCCAGCGGGAACGCCGCGTCCAGGACGCCCGCCTCGATCTCGAGCCCATGCGCCTTGGCGCAGGCCGCGTAGATCGAACCCACCGAGGGGTGGGGGAACAGCAGGGTGCCTGCGAGGTCGAACGTGACGGCTTGGACTCGGGCCATGAGGAGAGGGGACCTGCGCGAGGCGCAAAGGTCAACCCGTCCTATCATGTCCCTGCTGGACGCGGGGCGAGAACGGGTAATAAACAAGTTATGCACCGCACAGGACAGTCCTGGAACGCGCTTTTCATGGCCCTGATGGTCTTGCTGGTCGGTTGCACCACGGTCCCAGACCAGGACAAACCACCGCAGTTAATCCGTAGAATCTTCGTTCGGGAGCCGACGGGAAGTTTCAGCGAGGACTTGAAGCTATGCGGAGAGGCTGCCCACGACTCCGCCGTCCGTCATCTGCGCTCGCTGGGATACCAAGACGCGACCGAGGAAGCCGGGTCGGATGCCACGCTCGAGGGTGCCTGGGTTTCTGAAACCGCTCTGCCGGCGGATAGCCGACCTCGGGTGACCTTGCGACTCGTACTCAAGTCTCGCCAAGGGGAAGTGCTGTTCACGACCCGAGTGGCTCAGGAAACCCTGCTGAGCTTCCTCGGCAAAAATCGCGTGGCTGAAGAGACGGCTCGGAAACTTTCCGAACTAGGCAAGGCGCCGCTCGTCCGCTGAGGGGCTTACTTACGCGCGGCCAGACGAGTCTTGATGTCATCGACCAATCTTTGCGTCTGCGGCATGGGCACGCCCGCCGCCAGACCGCGACGCAAGGGCTCGCCCCAGATGCCTTCGATTTCGACGTCACGGCCTTCTTGGAAATCGATCAGGCTAGACGGACGATAAGGTCCCATGCCGACCGTGACCACGAACTGTCGCTTGATGTGGGCGTCTTCGAAGCCGTGTCCGCGGGCGATCGCGGCCGCCTGGACCTCCTTCATGAGCAGGTAGGCCCGTTCGTTGAGCGCCGGGTCGGCCAGGATCAGATCCGTGGTGATGCCTCCGCCGGCGATGGAGAGACCGTTGAATGGGATGTTCCAGCAGAGCTTTTTCCAGAGGACTGCTTCCAGTGAGGCTTCGGCCTGGCAGTCCACGCCCGCGCCGGCGAAGACCTCGACGCACTTTTGCACGGCCGGATTGACGGGGCCTTCCGCGGCGGCCATGCGCACGTATCCCGCGAGGGTCGTGTCGATGACCGCCGGAGCCAGTCGATTGATGCAGACGAAGCAAAGGCCGGCGACGATGCGTTCGGCGGGAAGGAGTTTCGCGAGCGCCTCGACGTTGCCCATCCCGTTCTGCAACGTCACGACCAAGGTGGCCGGTCCGAGCAAAGATCCGAGCAGACGGGGTAGCGCGGCGTTGGAAGTCGATTTAAGCGTCACGACCACGAGGTCGCACGGTCCGATGGCGTCTGCCTCCGGGGCGGCGGATGCGACCCGGACGATCCGCTGGGTTCCTTTGTTCCTGAGCGTGAGTCCGTCGCGGTTGATGGTCTCGTGGTCGCTGCGGGCGAGACAATGGACCTCATGGCCTGCTTCGGCCAGCAAGCCCGCATACCAGCCGCCCAAGGCTCCGGTTCCGACGATGGCGATCCTCATGCGCGGCCGAGCGGGCGACGGACGGAAGTGTGCCGGGCTTCGGCCAGCTTCGTCGGGTAGTCGAGGGTGAAGTGGAGGCCGCGGCTCTCGCGTCGCTGCAGCGCGCAGTCGATGATGAGCTCCGCGACCTGGATCAGGTTGCGGAGTTCCAGCAGGCGGGGCTCGACGCGGAAGTTCCAGTAGTATTCACGGACTTCGTCGGACAAGGTGCCGATGCGGGTGCGGGCGCGTTGCAGACGCTTGGTCGAACGCACGATGCCGACGTAGTCCCACATCGTACGACGGAGCTCGTCCCAGTTATGCGTCAGCACGACGCGTTCGTCCGGGTCGCCGGCGGAACCATCGATCCAGGCGGGCAGGGCCTCGGCGGGCGGCGTGGACCGAAGGATCTCTTCGTGGGCCGCGGCGGCGCCGTCGTGCGCCAGCACCACGGCCTCCAGCAATGAATTCGATGCCAGGCGATTCGCGCCATGCAGGCCGGTGCAGGCGACTTCGCCGACCGCAAAGAGGCCGGCCAGGGTCGTCTGACCGCGGAGATCGGTGGCGACGCCTCCGCACAGGTAGTGGGCGGCGGGCACGACGGGCACGGGCTCCGTGGCGAGGTCGAAGCCGGCCTTGCGGCAGGTCTCGTAGATATGAGGGAAACGCTCGGGGAGATTGCCTTTGGCCACCTGGGTCGCGTCGAGCAGCACGTGCGGTGCGCCGTCTTTCTTCATCACCGAGTCGATGGCACGGGCGACGATGTCGCGCGGGGCGAGGTCGCCGAGCGGATGGAAGTCCTTCATGAACGCACGCTGGTTCATGTCGCGCAGGATCGCGCCTTCGCCGCGGACGGCCTCGGAGATCAGCGCACGTCCGCCGTCCGGAGCCTTCAAGGCCGTCGGGTGGAACTGGACCATCTCCATGTCGCGGACTTCAGCCCCGGCGCGATAGGCCATCGCGATGCCGTCGCCGGTCGCGATGTCAGGATTGGTCGTGAACTGGTAGACCTGACCGGTGCCGCCGGTCGCCAGCACCACCGTGGCCGCGGAGAGCGTCTCGACGCGTCCGGCTTTGGTGTTCAGCACGTGCAGTCCGAGCACGCGATCCTCCGGTGCGCCCAACGGGCAGTGACCGAGCTTCGCCCGGGTGATCAGGTCGATCGCCAGGTGGTGCTCCAGCATCTTCACCTTGGGCGAGCGGGCGATGGCCCGGAGCAGGGCGGATTCGATGGCGCGTCCCGTCATGTCGCGCGCATGCAGGATGCGGCGCTTGGAGTGGCCGCCTTCGCGGCCGAGGTCGGGTCGTCCGTCGGCGCCGTTCTCGAACTGCACGCCCCAGGCGATGAGTTCGGCGACCCGGGCGGGACCGGCCTCGATGATATGACGGACCGAAGCGAGGTCACAGAGGCCGTCGCCGGCCGTAAGGGTGTCCTGGACGTGGCTGGAGAAATCGTCGGTCTTGTCGGTGACGCAGGCGATGCCGCCCTGGGCCCAGTTGGTGTTCGACTCGGAACTGGTCTTCTTCGTCACGATGGCGACCGCATGGCCTCGTTCCGCGAGATTGAGCGCGAAGCTCAGTCCGCCGATGCCGCTGCCGACGATGATTGCCTCGAAATGGGTCGCCATTGAGGGTTTAACCTAGGCCAAGGGTGGGGGCGAACAAGCGGATTTGACTGTTCGTCCGGCCACCCCTAGGGCTGTTTTCGTGGAATTATTCGTCATATTGGCCTGCTGGGCGACGATCGGCATTTTCGAGCTCTCGGAAATGGCGCTGGTGTCCTCCAACCGTCGTCGACTGACGCGTCTGGCCGAGGACGGCAGCAAGGGCGCCAAGGCCGCCTTGGAGCTGCTCGCCAACCCCTCCAAGTTCCTTTCCACCGTCCAGGTAGGCCTGACCTTCGGCAGCATCATCGCCGCGACCTTCGGCGGTGCCCCCATCGCCGCCGAGTTGGAGCCCTACCTCAAGGCTAGCTCCATCGCCTGGTTGCATGACAACGCTGACAATCTGTCCCGCATGGGGGTCTCGTTCGTGATCGGTTCCCTGACCATCGTCTGCGCGGAAATCGTCCCGAAGCGCCTAGGTCTTTCCGACCCGGAAGGCCTGGCGGTGCTCTTGTCCCGTCCGATGATGGTCGTATCGATGCTGGCTTCCCCGCTGGTCAGCACGCTGGGCTTCTTCGCCGACATCATCCTCCGCCTGTTCGGACGGAAGCGCACGCCGGAAGACACCATGTCGGAAGACGAGCTCCGCATGATGGTCGACCAAGGCATGGCCTCCGGCGTCCTGCACGCGGCGGAACATCGCATGGTGCACGGCGCGCTGTCCTTGGACCTGATCTCCGCGGAGCGACTGATGACCCCGAGCAACCGGGTCGTCTGGCTCAACCTCGATGACTCCGATGAGGTCAACTGGCGCAAGGTCGTCGCCTCGGGACACACTTGGTTCCCGGTCTTCCGCGGTTCCCCTGACCGTCCGCTCGGCGTGGTGTCCGTGAAGCGTCTCTGGGCCAATCTCTCCCTTGCCGGCAGCGCTTCCATCAAGGATCTCCTGACCGAACCTCCGACCGTCCTGCCCCAGTGCACGGGCACCCAGCTGCTCGAGAAATTCCGTAAGGATAAGATCCATATCGCGCTCGTCACGGATGAGTTCGGCCGGGTCCGCGGCGTGGTCTCCCTGAACGACGTGCTGGAATCGGTGGTCGGCGAGCTTCCGAACGAAGGTTCGCCCGTCGCCCAGCCTAAGCCCATCCGCCGTCGCGAGGATGGCAGCTGGATCGTCGACGCGATCGTGACCCTGGACGATTTCCGCGAGGCCACCGGCATCGTCGGACGCTTCCCCGGCGAAGGCAGCGGCCGCTTCACCGCACTGTCCGGCTTCGTCATGCGCACCCTCGGGCGCATTCCCAACGAGGGAGACCGCGTCGAGGCCCTGGGTCATATCTTCGAGGTCGTCGATATGGACGGCCATCGCCTGGACAAGATCCTGGTGATGCCCAAGGCCGTCCCGCTGACCAACGCTTAAAGACGGACGGGCAGGCCGGCGGCACGCAGGTGCTCCTTGGCCTGGCGGACGGTATAGGTGCCGAAGTGGAAGATGCTGGCGGCAAGCACCGCGCTGGCGCCGCCTTGCTTCAGGACATCCGCCATGTGGTCGAGATTGCCGGCGCCGCCGGAGGCGATCACGGGGACTTCGACGGCAGAGGAGACCGCATGGTTGAGAGGGATGTCGTAACCCGCCGCCGTGCCGTCCCGGTCCATGCTGGTCAGCAGGATTTCGCCGGCGCCGAGGGAATGGGCCTGCTTGGCCCAGGCTATGGCATCGAGGCCGGTCGGATTGCGTCCGCCGTGCGTGAAGACCTCCCACTTGCCGGGGCCGACGTTCTTGGCGTCGATCGCGACCACGATGCACTGGCTGCCGAACTTACGGGCGGCCTCCTTCACGAGCGCGGGGTCCTTGATGGCCGAAGTGTTGAGCGAAACCTTGTCGGCGCCCGCGTTGAGCATCGTCCGGATGTCCTCGACCGAACGGAGTCCTCCGCCGACGGTGAGGGGCATGAAGACCTGGTCGGCGGTGCGTTCGACGACGTCGACCATGGTGCGGCGTTCGTCGCTCGAAGCGGTGATGTCCAGGAAGACCAGTTCGTCGGCGCCTTGCTTCTCGTAAGCCGCGGCGACCGCGACAGGGTCGCCCGCATCGCGGAGCTCTTCGAACTTCACGCCCTTGACCACGCGGCCACCGTGGACGTCGAGACAGGGGATGATGCGGACGGAGAGCATGGAGAAGGGAAAGGGCTAGGGTGAAGCCGTCCCGAGGTTAAGCCTAAACTACTCCAGGACGACCGTCACGGGACCGTCGTTGACGAGTTCGACGCGCATGTCGGCACCGAAGACGCCCGTCGGCACGGGTCGCCCGAGATGCGTCGATAGCTCGCTCACGAAGAGGTCGAAAAGCGGTCGCGCGACCTCAGGACGGGCCGCGCCGTTGAACGACGGGCGGTTGCCTTTGGAGAAATCAGCCAGGAGCGTGAACTGGCTGACGGCGAGGGCTTGGCCTCCGGCGTCCCGCAGGTTGACGCCCATCTTGCCCTGGGTGTCGGACATCAGTCTGGCCTTCGCCACGTCCGCGGCGAGCCGACGGACGGTCGCCTCATCGTCCCCGGTGGCGATGCCCACGAGCAGCAGATAGCCGGAGCCGATCGCACCGCTCACGGTCCCGTCGACGCTGACGGAGGCGGAAAGGACGCGCTGCAGGACGACCTTCATCCTCAGATCAGCGCCTCGAGGATCGTGCGCAGCTTCATCTCGGTCTCGGTGGCTTCCGCCCCGGGGTCCGATCCGGCGACGATGCCGGCGCCGGCGAAAGCGCGGGCGGACGACCCTTTGAGGCGGGCGCAACGCAGCGCCACGAACAGCTTACCCGACTGTCCGTCGGAACGGACCCAGCCGACGGCGCCGGTATAAAGTCCGCGCTGATGCGGTTCAAAGCCCGGGATGAAAGGCAGCGCGAGGGCGCGGGGCTTGCCGCCGACCGCAGGCGTCGGATGCAGTTCTCCCGCGACTTCCAGGAAGCGACGGTCGGCCGGCATCGTGCCTTCGATGGGCGTGCGGAGGTGCATGACGTTACCGAGGCGGAGAAGCTCGGCGTTGCGCGAGGTCGCGGCGAGAACGCCGACCATGCGCAGGCGGCGCAGGATCGAGGCGGTGACCGCGGTGTGCTCGCGGCGGTCCTTGTCGCTCGTCAGCAGGGCTTCGGCGAGCGAAGCGTCTTCTGAGGCGGATTCGCCGCGTCGGGTGGTCCCGGCGACGGACTCGGAACGGACAGCGCCGTCGAACAGCGAAAGCAGGGTCTCGGGCGTGGCGCCGACGAGACAGCCTTCATCTTCGTCGACCAGGAAGGTGTGGCACTGCGGGTTGCCGCGACGGAGACGGTGCAGCGTGGCGTAGGCGCTGAAGGGTTCGCTGCGACGCCAGTCGAACGCGCGCGAAAGCACGATCTTCTCGAAGGAGCCTTCCTTGATGAGTTCGGTCGCCCGGAGCACCGCGGAAGGGAACCACGAGCCGCCGACTTCCGACAGGACGGTCGGCACCGGCGCGCGGGGC
>JACCDS010294513.1_pt1 | contig 19755 bp, 16 predicted proteins | sample 7446441 | NCBI WGS metagenome assembly JACCDS01 (sample SAMN15323445, study PRJNA562643) | freshwater metagenome | isolation source: river surface water | place: USA:Blue River Watershed | collected 2017-08-17
CGCCCACCAGGCCCACGTTCTGCGAGAAGCTGGTGTAGGGGAAGGTGTTGAAGCTGCCGCCGATCCACGTGCCCAGGCCGTCGGTGCGCAGGCCGGCAGCCAGCGCCGGCTGCTCCACCTTCTTGCCCGTCATGTCACCCAGCGCCAGGAACATGCCGGTGGACTCGATCATCACCACGATCATGACCAGGGTCATGGTCAGGATCATCACGGGGTCGAAGGTCGGCATGCCGAAGGCGAAGGGCGTGACCACGTCGAACCAGCCGGCCTTGGCCACCTTGTCGAACCCCATCTTGCCCAGGCCCGCCGCCACCACGCAGCCGGCGATGATGCCCAGGAGGACCGAGATGTTGGCCACGAAGCCCTTGGCGTACTTCACCAGCAGCAGGATGAACACCAGCACCGCCGCGGCGATGGCCAGGTTGTCCAGCGCGCCATAGGCGGGGTTGTTGACCATCGGGATGGGACCGGGCAGCTTGATCGCTGCGGCGGCACCATCCGCCGCAGCGGGGGCAGCGGCAGCCGCCGCCTTGGCCGCATCGACCATGGCCACCAGCTTGGGCACGTCCACGCTCTGCGCCAACGGCGCCGGGCCGCCCGTGGCCCAGCCCACACCCACGCGCATCAGGCTGATGCCGATGATGGCAATGATGGTGCCGGTCACCACCGGCGGGAAGAACCGCAACAGCTTGCTCACCGCCGGCGCCAGGACCATGGACAGGATGCCCGCGCCGATGATGGCGCCAAAGATGGCGCGCGCGCCGTCCACGCCGGGCATGGCGTTGGCGAAGGCCACCATCGGGCCCACGGCGGCAAAGGTCACGCCCATCATCACCGGCAGGCGGATGCCGAACCAGCGCGTCACGCCCAGGCTCTGGATCAGGGTGACCAGGCCACAGCAGAACAGGTCTGCACTGATCAGCATCGCCACCTGCTCGGGCGAGAGCTTGAGCGCCCGGCCCACGATCAGCGGCACGGCGATCGCGCCGGCGTACATCACCAGCACATGCTGCAGGCCCAGGGCCGCCAGGCGGCCCGTGGGCATCTTTTCATCCACGGGGTGGACATTCGTATCAGCCATCTCTTGTCTCCGGTTGTATTGCGCAAGACGCCCGCTTGCGGGCGGGTGTCCGTTTGTCGTCCGCTCTGGGGCGGCTGTCCTCCGAGGGGCTGGTCGCGGTCCTTTCAGGAGCCGCGGTAGGTGCTCCAGCTCCAGGGGCTGACCAGCAGCGGCACGTGGTAGTGCCCCTGCGGGTCGGCGATTCCGAAATCGATCTGCACCTGGCCGGCGAACGCCGGCTCGGGCAGGGCCACGCCCCGCCCGCGGAAGTACTCGGCCACCGAAAACACCAGCCGCCAGTGCCCGCGCGCCATCTCCCCGGGCGCCAGCATCGGGCCGCCGTCGTTGCGGCCGTCGTCGTTCAGGCGGATGTCGCGCACGGTGGTGGCGCTGCCGTCGTCCCCGATGCGTTGCAGGACCACCCGCATGCCGGCCGCAGGGCAGCCATGCGCGGTGTCCAGGACGTGGGTGCTCAGTCGTCCCATGCGGTCCTCCTCATTGCGCCGAGGCGCCGGCCTCGAACCACTGCCTGATGCTCGCCCGCTCGGCGTCGGTCATCTGCGTCGCGTTGTTCATCGGCATGAGCTTCAGGACGGCCACCTGCTGGTAGATGGCCTGGGCGTGCTTCTTCACCAGGTCCGGCGTGTGCAGGGCGATGTTCTTGCTCGCGGTCTGGGCGTTGTGGCACAGGACGCAACGCTGCTGCATGACCTCCTGCACGGCGGTGAAGCTGGCCGGGGCCGGTGCGGGCGCCTGGCCCTGCGCCGTGGCACCCGTTGCAGCAGGCGCAGCGGCTTGCGCGGCGGCCACGGCAGCGGCCGGCGCCGGGGCCAGCCAGTAGGCGAAGGTCGCCAGGAAGGCCGCGCCCACCAGGGCATGGGCCCAGTTTGCCGGCCGACCCTGGGCATGGGCCCGGTGGCGGGCCACGAAGCTGTGTCGGATCAGGGCGCCTGCCAGCATCAGCAGCACCAGCACGATCCAGTTGTCCGGGCCCTGGTAGATCCAGCCGTAGTGGTTGGAGATCATGGCCACCAGCACCGGCAGCGTGAAATAGGTGTTGTGGACGCTGCGCTGCTTGCCGCGCTTGCCGTGGCTCGGGTCCGGCTGCTCGCCGGCGCGCAGCGAGGCGACCACCTTGCGCTGGCCGGGGATGATCCAGAAGAACACGTTGGCGCTCATCGCCGTGGCCATCATCGCGCCCACCAGCAGGAAGGCCGCCCGGCCGGAGAACAGCTGGCACGCCAGCCATGTCGCGAAGACCACCAGCACCGCCACCGCCGCGCCCACCATGCGGTCGCCGCCCTTGCCCTGGCCGAACGTGCGGCAGATCAGGTCATACGCCAACCAGAACACCACCAGGAAGCCCAGCGCCGCCGACACCGCCGCGGCCGGGCTCCAGTCGAACACGCTCTTGTCGATCAGGAAGGTGCCCGCGTTGAACAGGTACATCACCGTGAACAGCGCGAAACCCGTGAGCCAGGTGGAATAGCTTTCCCAGTAGGACCAGTGCAGCTTCTCCGGAATCGGGAGCCAGCGCGGGGCCACCAGGTACTTGTTGGAGTGGTAGAAGCCGCCGCCGTGGACGGCCCACATCTCGCCGTCCACACCCTTGTCCTGCAGGTCGCGGTGGCCGGGCGGCGTGAGGCTGTTATCCAGCATCACGAAGTAGAAGGAAGCGCCGATCCAGGCGATGGCGGTGATGACGTGCAGCCACCGCAGCAGGAAGCCGGCGAGTTCGAGCAGGTAGGAAGGGTCCATGGCCTCGTCGCGTTGAAGTTTGGAAATCCGCAGGCCAGGCCTGCGACTTTCCTCACCACGGCGGGCACTGTGAGGGGGCACCGTCGCGATTCGCTCCGCAGGCCTTCCGGGGAAGGGCGCTGGCGGGCAACCCGCTGCGACGTTCCAAAAGTGTATGCAGTGTTGTAGACAAAACGCTCAGTGATTTCCCTGATTTTTCGGGTCTGAAACGGTCGAGAAGCCTGTCTCCCACTGGGAAACTTTGCTTTCTCCTGAAAAGTGTATACACTTTTGATGTCGGATTACATACAATTCCATGACCAAAACGCTCACGATCAACGAACTCAATGCTGCCAGCCTCGCGGATTTCGTCCGGATGCTTGATGGCATCTACGAGCATTCGCCCTGGGTGGCCGAGGCGGCGTGGCCGGCCCGGCCGTTCCGCAGCCTGGCCGGCCTCAAGCGGGCGCTGGCCGCCGCCGTCCGCGAGGCCGGCCGCGACCGGCAGCTCGCGCTGATTTGCGCCCACCCCGAACTGGCCGGCAAGGCCATGGTGGCCCGCACACTGACCGCCGAGTCCACCGGCGAGCAAGGGCGCGCAGGCCTGACCGACTGCACCCCCGCCGAGTTCGCGCGCATCCAGGCGCTCAATGCGGACTACAACGCCCGCTTCGGCTTCCCGTTCATCCTGGCGGTGCGGGGTCCGCGCGGCGAGGGACTGACCCGCTCGCAGATCATCGACACCTTCGCCCGGCGCCTGGACAACCATCCCGACTTCGAGTTCGCCGAAGCCCTGCGCAACATCCATCGCATCGCCGAGCTCCGCCTGAACGACAAGTTCGGCGACTTCCCCGACGCGGGCAACGAGGTGTGGGACTGGTCCGAGCGCCTGGCCGCGCATTCCGACCCGGGCTTCGCGGAGCAGGGGCAGCTCACCGTGACCTACCTGACCGAGGCCCACCGCGCCTGCGCCCAGCGCCTGGCGCACTGGATGAAGGCGGACTGCGGATTCGACGATGTCGAGATCGACGCCGTCGGCAACGTGGTGGGCATCTACCACGGCGCGCAGCCGCAGGCGCCTCGCCTGCTCACGGGCTCGCACTACGACACCGTACGCAATGGCGGCAAGTACGACGGCCGCATGGGCATCCTCGTGCCCATGGCCTGCGTGCGCGCGCTGTCCGGCGCCGGCCGCCGGCTGCCCTTCGGGCTGGAGGTCGTGGCCTTCTCGGAGGAGGAAGGCCAACGCTACAAGGCCACCTTCCTGGGCTCGAGCGCGCTGGTCGGCGACTTCGATCCTGCCTGGCTGGACCAGCAGGATGCCCAAGGCATCACCATGCGCGCGGCGATGGAGCAGGCCGGCCTGTGCATTGCCGACATCCCCCGGCTGCGCCGCGACCCGTCGCGCTATCTGGGCTTCGTCGAGGTGCACATCGAGCAGGGCCCGGTGCTCAACGCGCTGGACCTGCCGCTGGGCGTGGTCACCTCGATCAACGGCAGCGTACGCTACGCCGGCGAGTTCATCGGCATGGCCAGCCACGCCGGCACCACGCCCATGGGCCAGCGCAGTGATGCGGCGCTGGGCGCCGCGGAGCTGGCGCTGTACGCCGAGCGGCGCGCCAGTGAGGTGCCGGACCTGGTGGCGACCGTGGGCGTGCTGGAGGTGCCGGCCGGCTCCGTCAACGTGGTGCCGGGCCGCTGCCGCTTCAGCCTGGACATCCGGGCCACGACCAATGAGGTGCGTGACGCCTGCGCGCAGGACATCCTGCGCGAGCTCGACGGCATCTGCGAGCGCCGTAGCCTGCGCCACACGATCGAGCAGACCCTGCGCGCCTCGGCGGCCCCCAGCGCGCCGGCCTGGCAGGCCCGCTGGGAGCGCGCCGTGGAAGCCCTGGGCCTGCCGGTGCACCGCATGCCCAGCGGCGCCGGCCATGACGCGATGAAGCTGCACGAGGTGATGCCGCAGGCGATGCTGTTCCTGCGCGGCCAGAACGCGGGCATCAGCCACAACCCGCTCGAATCCATCACCTCCGACGACGCCGACCTGGGCATCGCCGCCTTCCACCACCTGCTCGAACAACTCGCCAAGGAGATGGCATGAACACCCCCCACGACTTCCTCGACCACTGGGTCGACACGCACTTCGACGAGGAGGTCGCCTTCGTCCAGCAGATGGTGCGCATCCCCACCGATACACCGCCCGGCAACAACGCGCCGCACGCTGAGCAGGCCGCCGCCGCGCTGGAATCCATGGGCCTGCGCGTCGAGCGGCACGCCGTCCCCGTCCAGGCGGTGCGCGAGGCCGGGCTGGAGTCCATCACCAACCTGATCGTGCGCAACCCCTTCGGGCGGCCGGGCCGCACGGTGGCCCTGAACGCCCACGGCGACGTGGTGCCGCCCGGCGACGGCTGGACCCGCGATCCTTATGGCGGCGAGATCGAGGGCGGCGCGCTGTACGGGCGCGCGGCGGCGGTGTCCAAGTCTGACTTCGGCACCTACACCTTCGCGCTGCGCGCACTCGATGCGCTGGCGGCCGCCCAGCCCCAGCTGCTTGGCGGCGGGGTGGAGCTGCACTTTACCTACGACGAGGAGTTCGGCGGCGAGATGGGCCCGGGCTGGCTGCTGAAGAACGGGCTCACCAAGCCCGACCTGCTGATCGCGGCCGGCTTCAGCTACCAGGTCGTCACCGCGCACAACGGCTGCCTGCAGATGGAGGTGACGCTGCACGGCACCGCCTCGCACGCGGCCTACCCCGACACCGGCGTCGATGCGCTGCAGGCGGCCAACCGCGTGCTGTCCGCCATCTACGGACACAACCAGCATGTGCTGCGCCTGCGCCGGTCCGCGGTGCCCGGGATCAGCCATCCCTACCTCAACGTGGGCCGCATCGAGGGCGGCAGCAACACCAACGTCGTGCCGGGCAAGGTCGTCCTCAAGATCGACCGCCGCATGATCCCCGAGGAGGATGCGGCCGCCGTCGAGGCGGAAGTTCGCGCGCTGCTGGAGGACGCCGTGCGCCCCTGCGCGGGCATCCGCCTGGAGGTGCGCCGCCTGCTGCTGGCCCACTCGCTCAAGCCGCTGCCGGGCAACGAGGCGCTGGTCGACGCGATCGGCCGCCACGCGCGGGCGCTGTTCGGCGAGGAGATCCCGGTCTGCGGCACGCCGCTGTACACCGACGTGCGGCTGTACAGCGAGCATGGCGTGCCCGCGGTGCTGTACGGTGCCGGGCCGCGCACGGTGCTGGAGTCGAACGCCAAGCGCGCCGACGAGCACGTGCAGCTGGAGGACCTGCGTCGCGCCACGAAGGTGGTGGCGCGCACGCTGCTGGACATCCTGGGCCGCTGAGGTCGGGGGTCGGGCCGGTGCCCGGGCTTGCGCGTGCAAGCCCGGGCGCGCCAGGATCAGGCCTGGCAGACGCGCAGCTGGTTGGTGGTGCCCGGCGTGCCGAAGGGCGCGCCGGCGATGACCACGAAGGTGTCCCCGGGCCAGACGAAGCCGTCGCGCACCGCGGCTTCGCAGGCCGCCTGCGTGGCGGCCTCGGCGTCGGCCACCGGGTCGATCAGGACCGAGTGCACGCCCCAGGCGATCGCCAGCCGGCGTGCGGTGGACCGCAGGGGCGTCACGCTCAGGATCGGCGCCTCGGGGCGCTCCCGCGCCGCGCGCAGGCTGGTGTGTCCCGAATGCGTGCAGCAGACGATGGCCGTGGCCCGCAGCAGGGCCACGGTGCGGCGCATGGCGCAGCACACCGCGTCGGCCACCTGCGTGCGCCCCGGCTCGTTCTGCGCGTGGGAGGCCTCCAGCAGCTGCCGGTGCAGCGGGTCCGCTTCCACCGACTGGATGATGCGGTCCATCATCGCCACGGCCTCCGCCGGATGCTTGCCGGCGGCCGACTCGGCCGACAGCATCACCGCATCGGCGCCGTCGTAGACCGCCGTCGCCACGTCCGAGGCCTCGGCCCGGGTAGGCACGGGGCTGTCGACCATGGACTCCAGCATCTGCGTGGCCACGATCACCGGCTTGCCCAGGCGCCGGCAGGCGCGGACGATGCGCTTTTGCAGCGGCGGCACCTGCTCGGCGGGCAGCTCCACGCCCAGGTCGCCGCGGGCGACCATCACCGCGTCGCTGGCCTGGACCACCTCCTCCAGCCGCTCGATGGCCGAGGGCTTCTCCAGCTTGGAGACGACGAGCGCGCGGTCGCCCACCAGCGCGCGGGCCTCGTGCACGTCCTCGGGCCGTTGCACGAAGCTCAGGGCCACCAGGTCCACTTCCAAGTCCAGCGCGGTGGCCAGGTCACGGCGGTCTTTTTCCGTCAGCGCGGAGATCGGCAGGATCGCGCCGGGCACGTTCACGCCCTTGCGGTCCGACAGCGTCCCGCCCACCAGAACCCGGGTGTGCGCGCTCTGCGCGTCGCAGCGCTCGACCACCAGGCGCAGCTTGCCGTCGTCCAGCAGCAGCTCCACGCCCGGGCGCAGGGCCGCGAAGATCTCGGGATGCGGCAGGCAGGCGACCTGCGGGGTGCCCAGTACAGGCGCCAGCTGCAGGGTGAAGGCGTGCCCCTGAACCAGGGCCACGCGGCCGGATTCGAAGGTGCCCACGCGCAGCTTGGGACCCTGCAGGTCCGCCAGGATGGCGATGGGCCGTCCATGCCGCGCCTCCAGGTCGCGCAGGATGCGCACGCGCTGCGCATGGTCGGCCGCATTGCCGTGGCTGAAGTTGAGGCGGAAGACATCCGCCCCCGCGAGGAACAGGCGCTCGATAACCTCGGGCTGCGAGCTGGCCGGGCCGAGCGTGGCGACGATCTTGGCGTTACGTGTCCTGCGCATGGCGCGCTCCTTCCCTGGGGATATCTGCTGGAGGGCCTGCCTCGATGAGGATGGCCCGGAAGTCGTTGACGTTGGTGCGCGTCGGCCCGGTGACCACCGAGTCGCCCAGCGCGCTGAAGAAGCCGTGGCCGTCGTTGTCCGCGAGGCTGTCCTTCGGGCGGATGCCCCGCGCCCAGGCGCGGGCCAGCGTGTCCGGGCCGGCGACGGCGCCGGCGATCTCCTCGGCGCCGTCCACCCCGTCGGTATCGCCCGCCAGCGCGTGGATGCGCGGATGCCCCTCCAGCGTGATCGCCAGCGAAAGCAGGAACTCGACGTTGCGGCCGCCGCGTCCCTGCCCGCGCAGGGTCACGGTGGTCTCGCCGCCGGACAGCAGCACGCAGGGCGCCGTGAAGGGCTGGCTGCGGTTGGCCGCCTGCAGCGCCAGGCCGCCCAGCACCTTGCCGACATCGCGGGCCTCGCCCTCGAGCGAATCGCCCAGGAGGTGGGCCGCGTAGCCCGCGTCCCGCGCGACGGCGGCCGCAGCCTCCAGCGCAAGCTGCGGCGCGGCGACGATGTGCGCCTGCGCGCCGGCCAGGCGCGGGTCGCCCGGCTTGACCGATTCGCCCTCGCCGGTCTCCAGCAACGCGCGCGCGGCCGGCGGCAGCGCGATGCCGAAGCGCCGCACCACGTCCAGCGCATCGGCGCAGGTGGTGGGGTCGGGCACCGTGGGGCCCGAGGCGATGTCCAGCGGCCGGTCGCCCGGCACGTCGGAGATCAGCAGCGTGATGACGCGCGCCGGGTGGCAGGCGGCGGCCAGCCGGCCGCCCTTGATGCCGGAGAGGTGCCGGCGCACCGTGTTCATCTCGGTGATCGAGGCGCCACTGGCCAGCAGGGCGCGATTGAGCGCCTGTTCGTCCGCCAGCGTCAGCCCGGGCAGCGGCAAGGGCAGCAGCGAGGAGCCGCCGCCAGAGATGAGGCACAGCACCACGTCGTCCGGCTGCAGTCCGCTGGCCAGAACCATCATCCGCTGGGCGGCGGCCTCGCCGGCCGCGTCGGGCACCGGGTGCGCCGCCTCGGCGATCTCGATGCGGGTGCAGGGGGCGCCGTAGCCGTAGCGGGTCACCACCAGGCCTTCCAGGGGGCCGGGCCAGTGCGACTCCACGGCCAGGGCCATCGCGGCCGATGCCTTGCCGGCGCCGAGCACGACCAGCCGCCCCTTCACGCTGGCGGGATCCGGCAGGTGCGGTGGCACGCACAAGGCCGGCTGCGCGGAGGCGACGGCGGCATCGAACATCCGCCGCAGCAGCCGCTGCGGCGCCTCCCGGGGGGGCAGGGCCATGGACGCCACCCTTCAGGACGCCTGCTGGCCGATCTCGAAGTTGGCGAGCTTCTCCAGCGCCCGCACCATGGCCGAGTGGTCCCAGGCCTTGCCGCCGTGCGCGGCGCAGGCGTTGAACAGCTCCTGCGCCGTCGCGGTGTTGGGCAGGGACACGCCCAGCGCGCGGGCGCTGGCCAGGGCGAGGTTCAGGTCCTTCTGGTGCAGCTCGATGCGGAAGCCCGGGTCGAAGGTGCGCCTGACCATGCGCTCGCCGTGCACTTCCAGGATCTTGCTGGAGGCGAAGCCGCCCATCAGGGCCTGGCGCACGCGGGCCGGGTCGGCGCCGGCGCGGGCAGCGAACAGCAGCGCCTCGGCGACGGCCTCGATGTTCAGGGCCACGATGATCTGGTTGGCCACCTTGGCGGTCTGGCCGTCGCCGTTGCCGCCCACGAGCGTGATGTTCTTGCCCATGCGCTCGAACAGCGGCTTGACGCGCTCGAACACGGGCTCGTCGCCGCCCGCCATGATGCTCAGGGTCGCGTTCCTGGCGCCCACCTCACCGCCCGACACGGGCGCGTCCAGGTAATCGCAGCCGAGGGCGCGGATCTTCTGCGCGAATTCCTTGGTGGCGATGGGGGAGATGGAGCTCATGTCCACCACCACCTTGCCGGCCGACAGGCCGGCGGCGACGCCGCGCTCGCCGAACAGCGCCGCTTCGACATCGGGCGTGTCCGGCACCATCAGGAAGATGACGTCGGCCCGCTCCGCCACCGACTGCGCGCTGGTGCACTTGGTGGCGCGCGATTCGGCGATCTCCGGGCGCAGCTTGCCGCGGGTGTAGACGAACAGGTCGTGGCCGGCGGCCAGCAGGTGGCCGGCCATGGGCGCGCCCATGATGCCCAGGCCGATGAATCCGATCTTTTGGGGGGTGGAGGTCATGTGGGGAAACTTCTGGTTGAAAGGGGTGGTCCGGGGTGTCAGGCCGCCAGGCGCTTTCGCCAGCCCAGGCCGGCTTCGGTGGTGGTGGCAGGCTTGTACTCGCAGCCGACCCAGCCGCGGTAGCCGATGCGGTCCAGGTGCGCGAACAGGAACGGGTAGTTCAGCTCGCCGGTGCCGGGCTCGTTGCGCCCGGGGTTGTCGGCCAGCTGCACGTGGGCGATGCGGTTCACGTGCCTGGACAGCGTGGCCGCGATCTCGCCTTCCATGCGCTGCGCGTGGTAGATGTCGTACTGCAGGAAGGCGTTGTCTGCGCCGACCTCGTCCAGCAGTTCGATGGCCTGGGTGGTGCGGTTCAGCCAGAAGCCGGGGATGTCGAAGGTGTTGATCGGTTCCACCAGCAGGCGCCGGCCGGCCTTGCGAAGCTGGTCGGCGGCGAAGCGCAGGTTGGACACCAGGGTGGAGCGCACCTCGTAGGATGAGCGGTTCGCCGGCACCTTGCCCACCAGGCAATTGAGCTGCTCCACGCCCAGGACGTCGGCGTAGTCGAGGGCGCGGGAGACGCCGGCACGGAACTCGTCGACGCGGTCCGGGTCGCAGGCGATGCCGCGGTCGCCGGCGTCCCAGTCACCCGCCGGCAGGTTGTGCAGCACCAGCTTCAGGCCGCTGGCTTCCAGGCGGGCCCGGATCTCCTTCGCATCGAAGGCATAGGGGAACAGGAACTCCACGGCATCGAAGCCGTTGGCAGCGGCGCGCTCGAAGCGATCCAGGAACGGCCGCTCGGTGAACAGCATGGTGAGGTTGGCGGCGAAGCGGGGCATGGGGTGTTTCCTCGGTTTTCTTCCTGTGCGGGGGCCGGTCTCAGTCCAGGACGGCGATGGCGGTGGGGACATCCGCCTTGTCCTGGGCTAGCGGCTCGAACTCGTTCACGTTGTCGATCTCGGTGCCCATGGCGATGTTGGTCACGCGCTCCAGGATCACCTCGACCACCACCGGCACCTGCAGCTCCTTCATCCAGGCCTCGGCCTGGGCGAGGGCGGGGGCGAAGTCCTCCTGGCGCAGCACGCGGATCGCCTTGCAGCCCAGGCCTTCGACCACCTTCACGTGGTCGACGCCGTAGCCGCGGGCCGCGTCGCCTTCCGGCATGTTCACGTTGTCGAACGCCAGCTGCACGCAGTAGTCCATCGTGAATCCGCGCTGCGCTTGGCGGATCAGCCCCAGGTAGCTGTTGTTCACCAGTACGTGCAGGTAGGGCAGCTTGAACTGCGCGCCGACGGCCAGTTCCTCCAGCATGAACTGGAAGTCGTAGTCGCCTGACAGCGCCACGATCCTGCGTTGCGGGTCGGCCGCGCGCACGCCCAGGGCGGCGGGCACCGTCCATCCCAGCGGGCCGGCCTGGCCGCAGTTGATCCACTGGCGGGGACCGTACACGTGCAGGAACTGCGCGGCGGCGATCTGCGACAGGCCGATGGTGGACACGTAGGTCACGTCGCGGCCGAAGGCGTTGTTCATGCACTGGTAGACGCGCTGGGGCTTCATGGGCACGGCGTCGTAGTTGGTCTTGCGCAGGTTGGCCAGGTCGGCCTTGCGGTCCTGGCACTCGCCCGCCCAGGCGGACCAGTCACGCAGGCGGCCGGTGGCCTTCCATTCGCGGGCCACGTCGATGAACTGCCGCAGCGCAGCCCCGGCGTCCGAGACGATGCCGTAGTCGGGCGAGAACACCCGGCCGATCTGCGTGGGCTCGATGTCCACATGGATGAAGCGGCGGCCCTTGCAGTACACCTCGGGGGAGCCGGTGTGGCGGTTGGCCCAGCGGTTGCCGATGCCCAGGACGAAATCGCTGGCCAGCATCGTGGCATTGCCGTAGCGGTGGCTGGTCTGCAGGCCCACCATGCCCGCCATCAGCGGATGGTCGTCGGGGATGGTGCCCCAGCCCATGAGGGTGGGGATCACCGGGATGCCCGTGAGCTCGGCGAATTCCACCAGCAGGGCGTCCGCGTCGGCATTGAGGATGCCACCGCCGGCCACGATCAGGGGACGATCGGCAGTATTGAGCATGGCCAGCGCATGCTCGGCCTGCTGCCGCGTGGCGGCCGGCTTGTAGACGGGCAGGGGTTCGTAGGTGTCGATGTCGAACTCGATCTCCGCCATCTGCACGTCGAAGGGCAGGTCGATCAGCACCGGGCCGGGGCGGCCGGAGCGCATCAGGTGGAAGGCCTGCTGGAAGGCGCGCGGCACCTGGGCCGGCTCCATCACCGTGGTGGCCCACTTGGTGACCGGCTTGACGATGGTGGTGATGTCCACCGCCTGGAAATCCTCCTTGTGCATGCGGGCGCGCGGCGCCTGGCCGGTGATGCACAGGATGGGGATGGAGTCCGCGCTGGCGGAGTACAGGCCGGTCACCATGTCGGTGCCGCCGGGCCCTGAGGTGCCGATGCACACGCCGATGTTGCCGGCACGGGCCCGGGTGTAGCCCTCCGCCATGTGCGAGGCGCCCTCCACGTGGCGGGCCAGCACGTGCGAGATCGTGGCGCGCTCGCGCATCTGCGCGTACAGGGGGTTGATCGCGGCGCCCGGCACGCCGAATGCCTGGGTCACGCCTTCCTTCTCCATCACCAGCACTGCGGCCATCGCCGCCTTCATCTTGGCCATCGGGGACTCCTTGATTGGATGGAGCGATGGTGGCCAGTCCGGGCTCGTGAAGGAACACCAGCAGGGGCGATAAATCCTATTCCGGCCTGGAATATGTATGCATTTGTGTATACACTTTAGTCGATGGACACCCTGCAAGCCATGCGCGTCTTCTGCCGCGTGGTGGAGACCGGCAGCTTCAGCCGTGCGGCGACGGAGCTGGGCATCACGCAGCCGACGGCGACCAAGGCGGTCGCCGAGGCAGAGCAGCGCCTGGGCGCCCGCCTGCTGCATCGTTCCACGCGCGGGGTCAGCCCGACGGAGGTGGGCAGCCTCTATTACGAGCGGTGCAAGTCCATTGCCCGGGACGTGGATGACGCGAATGCCGTGGCTGCCCTGGTGCAGGGCGACCTCACGGGGAGCCTGCGTATCAGCACCTCGGTCGCCTTCGGGCGGCGGGTGATGGCGCCGCTGGTGATCGAGTACATGCGCGAGCACCCGAAGCTCCAGGTGGACCTGAGCCTGGACGACCGCTATGTGAACCTGATCGAGCAAGGCGTGGACGTCGCCATCCGCATGGGGAGGCTCGCGGACTCGACGCTGGGGGCCAGCTACCTGGGGCTCAATCCCTGGCTGGTGGCGGGTTCGCCCGCCTACTTCGCACGCCATGGCCGGCCGGAAACCCCGGCGGACCTCGCGCAGCACCAGTGCCTCATCTACAGCAGTGTCCAGGGCGATGACCGCTGGCACCTCGCGGGGGCGGCGGGCACGGCGCCGCACGTGGTGGCGGTCCGGGGGCCCCTGCGGTCCAACAACCTGTCCACCGTGCTGGCCGCGTGCAGGGCCGGCATGGGCGTGTGCATCCTGCCCTGGTATGTGGCGCAGGCGGCGCTGGAGCGGGGCGACATCGTGCAGGTCCTGCCCGAGTTCGCGCCGCCCTCCCAGGAGATCCATGCCGTCTTCCCGTCCCCCCGGCTCGTACCGCGCAAGGTGACGAATTTCATCACCTGGATGCGGCAGCAGCTGGAGGGCCCATGGTGGCTGCGAGGCTTCGGCGGACCGGCGGACACCCCAGCCCCTTGACAACGCCTCAGCCTGCGCTGCGGCCTCGCGGTGCGGCCAGCAGCGCGCGGAAGCGGGCGGCCTTTTCCTCGTCGATCACTCCGCGTGCCTGCGCCAGCGGGATGGTGATGCCGCACATGACGCGGTAGAAGTCCATCATCTCCGGCCCCATGCCCGCCAGGGACTTGACGTGCTTTTCCACCGACGCCACGTCGCCGCGCGAGACCGGGCCAGGCATGCCACCGGCGATTCCCGCCGACTCGATCGAGGCCAGCGTCCCACGCGCCAAAGCCATCAGCGCGCGCAGCGTGTCTTCCTCGCTTGCGCCCCAGGTGGCCCAGACCTGGGCGGCCTGCACGAACAGCGCGTTGATGAATTGGGAAGTGAAACCGGCGGCTGCGTGGTAGCGCCCGCGCATGCCCGGCGGCAGGCGGTTGACCCGGCATTCAAGGCGCTGCGCCAGGTCGACCAGCGTGGCGTTGAGTGCCTCGTCAGCCGCTTCGATCGTGATGGTGGTGCCCGGCAGGCTGGCAGCGGCGGCCTTGGGGTCGCCGAATGTCTGCAGCGGGTGGAAGCCGCCCGTCGACGCGCCGGCGCGCGCGGCGGAGTCCAGTGCATCCACCTCGGTCACGCCGCTGCAATGGACCACCGACACGCCGTTATGCCAGGTCACTGCGGCTGCGGCGCGCGAGATGATCTCGTCCGGCGTCGTGATGAAGACCAGGTCGCAGCTGTCCGCCACCGCCTGGTCGGTCATGACTTCGCAGCCCGGAATCGGCGCGGCCAGCTCCTGTGCACCGGCGATCGTGTCGTTGGCGACGGCGGCCACCTGCAGGCCCCTGGCTGCGAGGCTCCACGCCAGGGCCTTGCCAAGGCGCCCCGCGCCGATGAATCCGATGCGCAGGCTGGCTGCGTCCGTCGTGAAGGTGGTGATGGCGCTGGTCATGCGCGGCCTTCCCAGGTCTTGAACGCGTTCAGCCGCTGGAGGTCGGGCACGGACCCCAGGCCCGCGCCGGTCGGCACCGGCACGCGGCCTTCCTTCACTGGCAGCAGGTCACCGACGACGGCCTCACGCCCCACGTTGGGGTGGCAATCGAACTCCAGCAGGCCCTCGCCGCCCGCCGCTGCGATCAGGTGCAGCGATGCCAGCAGCGAGATACCGCCGCCAAAGTAGTGCGGGCAGTACCGCTTGCCGGCCCTGACCGCGCTGTCGGCGACATGCCAGTTGCCGGTGATGCCGCCCCATTTGGTCACGTCGGGCTGGATCACCTGCAGCACCGGGCCGACGATGGCTTCGTCGAATTGCCGGTCATGGAAGTTCTCGCCGCCGGCCAGCGGTGTCGTCGATGCGCGGGCCAGCGCCTCCCAGTCCGCCCGTGGTGCATCCACGCGCAGCGGCTCCTCGAACCAGCTCAGGTTCAGCGGCTCAATGGCCCGGCAGAAGGTGATGGCGGCCTCCAGGTCGTGCGTCTGGTTGCTGTCGCAGGTGATGGTCGCTTGCGGCCCCAGCGCCTCGCGCATGTTGCGCAGGTTGCGGATGTCGATGTCATGGCCGAAGCCCGTCTTGAGCTTGAAGGCGCGGTGGCCTTCGGCTTGGCGGGCAGCTGCGAAGCGCTCGGGCTCGTCGGGGTTGATGCCGGTGGCATACACCGGCACGGAGGTGACTTCACGGTCGCACAGGAGCTTGTGCAGCGGCTTGCCCTCGCGGCGTGCCAGCAGGTCCCACATGGCGATATCCAGGCCGGCGACGACCTGGGCGATGGGGCCGACTTCCAGGGTTTGGAGTACCAGTACCTCCAGCGATGCAGTGAGCTTGCGGAAGAACTCGGCGGGCGAAGCGTACACCTGCCCCACCAGCCGCTCACCCAGGTCCACCGCCAGGCGCGCTCGGTGTTCGGCGCCTACGGCCGGCCAGTTGGCCCATACCTCGCCCCAACCCTGTACGCCTTCGGTGTCGGTGATGCGTACCAGCACGAAGGGGCGGTCACGGAAGGTCCCGAAGGCCACCTTGATCGGCATGGCGACGGGCACGCGGAAGGAAAAGGCCTCGATGGAGGCGATCTGTATCGGTTTCATGGAGTGGCGGCGTGTGCCGGGTTTCGGTGCAGGGAAGGGGCCAGGGCGAAGCGCGGCTCGGGCAGGCCGCGCACGCCCACGTCCAACGCCAGCAAGGCGCCCGACAAGGGTTGCGCGCGCAACTCCTCATCGGTCATGCGCTGGCTCGCGGTGGTGACGTACAGGATGTCCAGGTCATCGCCGCCGAAGGCGCAGCAGGTGGGCATGCGCAGGGGCAGCTCGATCACGCGGTCGATCCGGCCGTCCGCCGCGTAGCGCACGATCCGGTGGCCGTTGAACTCGGCGTTCCACAGGAAGCCTTCGGCATCCACGGTCGAGCCGTCGGGAAAACCCGGGGGCGTGGTGGTCGCGATCGTCCGTGCCGGGCCCGGAAGGCCGGCGGCCGTGTCGTAATCGTGGGCATACAGCGCGTAGCGCAGCGAGTCGGCGAAGTACATGGTGCGCCCGTCCGGGCTGAAGGCCAGGCTGTTGGGAATGCACACGCCCTCGCGCATGGCTTCCAGTCGGCCCGTGCCGTCCAGCCGCCACAGCACCCCTTCGGGCGCCCGCGTGATGTTGTTCATCGTGCCCACCCAGAAGCGGCCCTGGCGGTCGCAGCGGCCGTCGTTGAAGCGGTGGTCCTGCGGCAGCGGCGGCACCTGCGCGAAGGGCGCCAGCGCGCCGGTGGCGGGATCGAACAGGTCGATGCTGCGGGGCAGGGCCACCAGCAGGCGGCCGTCGTCGGCCAGGGCGATGGAGCCCACCAGCCCCGGCATGGGCCAGGTGTCCAGCAGGCCGGTGGCCGGCTTGAAGCGGCGCACCGCTGGCAGGCGGATGTCCACCCAGTACAGGCAGCGGGCCGCGCCGTCCCACACCGGGCTCTCACCCAGGATGTCCGTTTGCGCGCCCACGCGCTGCAGTGCGCATGAATGAGTCATGCAGGCGATCCTAGGAGGCTGGCCCGGGGCGCGCCATCTGCTTTGCGGCAACCGGGGCTTCGAAACCCGTCAAGCGGGGGGCTTCGCATTGTGCGTAGGGCCCATTGCCCAAGTTCCAATTCCGCGCCGCTCCACTGGCACCTAGCATCAATCTCCATAAGCAAGGAGACAACCGGACACCCACCGGCCACGCCATGAGCATATCGACACCCATCCCCGGCGCGTCCCAGCAGGACGGCCACCTGTACAAGGGCCTGGCGCCCGCATCGCTTTTCAGCCTCGAGGGCAAGGTGGCCCTGGTCACCGGCGGCGCCGGCGGCATCGCGCTGGGCCTGGCCCAGGGCTTCGCCGCCGCGGGCGCCCGCCTGATCCTGTGCGACTTCAGCGACAAGGTCCACGAGCGCGTGCGGGAGTTCCGCGACGCCGGTTGCGACGCCTACGGCCAGGTCTTCGACGTGACCGACCCGAAGGCGGTGGCCGCGGCCTTCGAGGAGGCCGTGGCCCTGTGCGGACGCATCGACATCTGCGTCAACAATGCCGGTGTCATCGTGCGCACCCACTTCCTGGAGCTCACCCCCGAGGAGTGGCAGAAGGTGATCGACACCGACCTGACCGCCTGCTTCCTGGTGGGCCAGCAGGCCGCCCGCCTGATGGCGCGGCAGGGGGGCGGGCGCATCATCAACGTGGGCTCGATCATGAACCACGTGGCCCGCCCGAACCTGGTGCCCTACGTGTCCGCCAAGGCCGGCGTCTCGGGCTTCACGCGCGCGCTGGCGGCCGACCTCGCCGGCACCGGCATCACCGTCAACGCGCTGGCCCCCGGCTACACGGTCACGCCGTTCAGCCAGGCCGGCAACGTGGAATTCAACGCGTTCGTCTCCGACTGGACCCCGGCCAAGCGCTGGGGCCGGCCGCAGGACATCTGCGGCGCCGCCCTGCTGCTGGCGTCCGACGCGGGGGCCTACATCAACGGCCACACGCTGTACGTCGACGGCGGCTTCCTGTCCGTCACCCGTTGAGGACTTCGACCATGGAGCACTCCGTGACCTTGCCAACCTCCGGCACGTCCGCCGCGGTGCCTGCCGCCGCGCCTGCCAGATCCCGCACGGGCCCGTCCGGGCGCCGGCTGTTGCTGGCCCTGAGGACCTTCGCCGCCTTCGGCGCGCTGTGGTGGCTGGCCCACCTGTGGAACGACAACCCGCTGCAGCTGCCGTCGCCGCTGCGCGTGCTGTCCTCGCTGTGGGAGCTCGCGGCCGGCGGCGAGCTGCTCGAGCACGCGGCCATCAGCGCCTCGCGCCTGCTGCTGGCACTGGGCATCTCGATCTCGCTGGCGGTGCCGCTGGGCTTCTGGATGGGGCGCAGCCGCCGTGCCGAAGCCACCATCGACCCGCTGGTGGAAATGCTCAGGCCGATCTCCGGCATCGCCTGGCTGCCGCTGGCGCTGTTCATCTTCGGCGTGGGCAACACGCTGCCCGTGTTCATCATGGTCTACGTCGGCTTCTTCCCGATCCTGCTGAACACGGTGGCCGGCGTGCGCTCCATCGACCGCAAGCTGGTCGCCGCGGCCAGCACCATGGGCGTCGGCCGCCGCGCGCTGCTGGTGCATGTGCTGATTCCCGCGGCGCTTCCCTCGGTGATGGTGGGCATCCGCCTGGCCTTCGCCGGCTCCTGGGCCGCCATCGTGGCGGCGGAGCTGATCGGCTCGCCCAGCGGCCTGGGCTTCGCGATCGAGTGGTACCGCCAGCTGCTCATGACGCCCAAGGTCTTCGCCTTCATCATGGCCATCGGCCTGGTCGGCTACCTGTGTGACCTGGGCCTGCGCGGTCTCCAGCGTCACCTCACCCCCTGGTCCGAAGGCACGGAGCTGCAATGAACACGACCCTCGACACCTCCCCGCGCTGGCAGCAGGCGCTGCAGGCATCGGCCCTGCCGATCGCGCTGCTGGTGCTCTGGCAGGCCTGGGCCATGACCCTGCCCGGCAACAGCCCGGCGCCCGCGCCGCTGCGCGTGGTGCAGTCCTTCGTCGACCTCTCGACCACCGGCGGGCTGTTCCCGGCCCTGTTCCAGAGCCTGGGCCGCGTGGCCACCGGCTTCTTCGTCGCGCTGGTGCTGGGCACGGCCCTGGGCGCGCTGATGGGGTCCAGCCGCGTGGTGCGTGACAGCCTGGACCCGCTGGTCGAGAGCTTCCGCCCCATCGCGCCCATGGCCATCCTGCCCATCGCCATCCTGTGGTTCGGCACCGGCACGCCGTCGGCGCTGGCCATCGTGACCTACGCGGCCTTCTTCCCGGTGCTGGTGAACACGGTGCACGGCGTCAGCCGCGTCGAGCGCAAACTGGTGCTGGCGGCGCAGACCATGGGCATGGGCCGGCTGACCATCCTGACCCGCGTGATCCTGCCCGGCGCGCTGCCCGGCATCCTGCTGGGCGCCCGGCTGGCGATGGGCGTGGCCTGGACGGCCATCATCGCGGCCGAACTCGCCGTGGGCGCCAAGTCCGGCGGCGGCGGCTCGGGCGGCATCGGCCAGATGATGTTCGTCTTCTACGCCTACAACATCGACCTCAACGCCATCGTCGTCTGCATGATCGTCGTGGGCGTGGTCGCACTCCTGATCGATCGCATCTTCCGGGCCGCGGAGGTGCGGCTCATTCCCTGGAGGCAATGAACATGACCGAGACCACTCCCGTCCACAAGCTGCGCCTGCACGGCGTGACCAAGCGATTCGTCGCGCCGCGCACAGGCCAGGAAACCCTGGCGGTGGCCGATGTCTCGCTAGACATCGAGCCCGGTGAATTCATCTGCATCGTCGGCCCTTCCGGCTGCGGCAAGTCCACCGTGATGAACATGATCGCCGGCCTGGACAAGCCCACCACCGGCGTGATCGAGAAGGACGGCCAGCCCATCACCGGCCCCGGCGCGGATCGTGGCGTGATGTTCCAGGACTACGCGCTGATGCCCTGGCAGACCGTGCAGGAGAACGTGGGCTTCGGCCTGCACCACGGCACACCCGGCAAGGGCATGAGCGCCAAGGAGCGCGAGGAGCGCGTGGCCCACTTCATCGACCTGGTCGGCCTCAAGGGGGCCGAGAAGAAGTACCCGCACCAGCTGTCCGGCGGCATGCGCCAGCGCGTGGCCCTGGCGCGCCTGCTGGCCAACGGCCCCGACATCCTGCTGATGGACGAGCCCCTGGGCGCGCTGGACGCGCAGACCCGCCTGA
>JACCDS010894451.1_pt1 | contig 19752 bp, 16 predicted proteins | sample 7446441 | NCBI WGS metagenome assembly JACCDS01 (sample SAMN15323445, study PRJNA562643) | freshwater metagenome | isolation source: river surface water | place: USA:Blue River Watershed | collected 2017-08-17
ATCACCAGCGCCGCCTGCGCCGATTCGAGCCGGGCTTCGGTATTGGTTTTGGCGGTTTCTGCCTGATTTAATTGCTGTTCACTCACCGCCCCGGATTGGCGCAGCTTCTCGGCCCGGCCCGCGTTTTGCCGCGCTTCTTGCGCATTGGCCCGCGCTTCGTTCACCGCTGCCTGCGCCTGCGCCAGTTCAGCCTTGACCACTTCATCGGCAAAGCTGGCCAACAGTTGGCCGCGTTGCACCTGGTCACCCACCGCCACATGCAGTTCGAGAATGCGCAAGCCATTGGCTTCGGCACCGATAATCGCCTCTTGCCATGCCGCCAGATTACCGTTCGCCACCAGCTTTTGCGGCAGGCGCAAATTGCGCGCCGTGGTGGTGGTGACGGTTAGGGCTGGTTTGGCTGGCGCTGCCTTGGCTGGTGCCTTGTCGGCTGCCTTGGCTGGTAAGGCGGTGCTAGCCCCGATAATGGCCGCCGTGGCTACCAGCGCCACCATGGCCAGTGGCAACAGCTTGCCCTTAAATACAGTAGGACTTACGCAAAACCGCCCCAGCGGCGTTGCGCTGCCTTGCCGTACAGGCGTACTGCCTGCGGCAGCGCGCCTTGCTGGAACAATTTTGCGTAAGTCCTGTACAGTTGTCGTGCGTTTTTTTGTGGTCGGCATAATCATGTTTGGTATCTGGAAACAGGATGTGAATTGGAGCAGGTAGGTAGCCCGTCAAAGCCGCGAAGCCATTGCAGGCGGGAAGCGGGGCAGGGCGCAGGCGGTGGGGCACAGCATGGTGTAGCAGGTGTCAGCATGATGGTTAGCATGAGAGTCAGCAAGCCAAATAGGATACTGGGTTATTGCAAAAAGTCGGCCTGTCAGACTGCTATTCGGTGAAAGCCCACAGCGCAAAGGATACCTGGAAGCGTGAATTTTACGCCAGAACGGAAAAATTCACAGGGCGCACAGCAAATTCATCAAAGAACACGTGACTTGAGAAAGGGGGGCAAAAAATTTATCAAGCAAGGCTTGAAATATTTGCTAAATATAACCTTACTTGTACTCCTTTCTGATACTTGGTGATTTGTTCATCAGTCGGCGAATTGCAAGGGTGGGAAGTTTACAAGGCCATCACTTCCATAATCACTTCGGGCCGGGACAAGGCAATACGGATTAAGGTTTGTGCGGCACCGGACGGTTGTCTACGGCCCTGTTCCCAGTCTTGTAATGTGCGTTTTGAAATGTGCAAAACATTGGCAAACTGCTGTTGAGAAAGCCCGGTTTTGTTGCGTGCGGCCAGAACCTGACTGACAGGAACGTTGGTTTCACTGGCGCGCACGTTGGCTTTCATTTCGCGCACCGATTGCAGCAAGTCGGCGGCAAATTGAGTCATTTCAGCGTCCATCGTTGATTTCCTCTCGCAATGCTTGTAAAAATGAAACAGGTAGATTGTCAAATTTGGCTTTGGTGTACACCATCAACAGCCAGATATCACCGTTTTCAAGGCGATTATAGTAGATCACTCTCGCACCGCCACGCTTTCCCATACCTGCACGGGTCCAGCGTACCTTGCGCAAGCCGCTTGTCATCGGGATGACATCACCAGCCTCGGGGTTGGCGGCTATCCATGAAATAAATTCTTCCCGTTCGGTTTCGCGCCAAACATCGGCAGCATAGCGACGGAAAACCGGCGTTTCGATGACTGTGTACATAGGCGTTAATAGTTTGCGTGACATGATTATACGGCGCTGCCGCACAATTTCAAGGTAAATTATCGGATTTGGTAAAATGCTGTAAAAGCGTCCGTTCCCGGCTATCCTGGAGCCGGGCCTGTGCTTTTCAGCATACGCAGCGAACCACAAGTGCTGATGATGGCGGTGGCGATGTCGTTGTTGCGGTTGTAAGATGTGTCTCCGGGTACCATGATGCCGGACAGGACAGCCACCAACAAAGGGATAAGCAATGCAAGCGCGGTTTTTTCCAACACCTACCAAAACAAGGGAAAACTAATGGGCTCAACACATGACCGGGGAGACTATTTGGAGCAACTTTGCCAAGCATGGGCCATGTCCAAGCGGCGCGGGGTGCGTATTATTGAAAGTAAAATCAATAACGTGCATGGCATTGACTTTGCCATGGAAACCCGGGACGGCGATGTCTTTATTTTTGAAGTGAAATCGGCGACGGGTAGTTTGAGTGAGGGGCAATTTACCCATGCGTGGTTGCGCCAACGTATCCGTGCCCCCTTGAAAACGGCCATCATCCGGGCCGTTATCCGGCGCCGCTATGTGATTCGCGAAGTGGTGCGGGTGATTGAGCGGGCCGGGTGTGAGCCGGAGTTTCGTATTGGTTCACCGACTGATCAATTGGACTGGTACGATTTGTTTCCCGCCGAACCGGTGCCAGTGCTGGACATGGTTGGCAAATCGGCACGCATCGTGGCGGGCCAAATTGAAGTCACACACCATCTGCAAGGCTATGGCCTGAATGAGACCCATGTGTACCGCATGGCACAGGCAGCTTTGTCGCCGGGTTTGCTTAGATCGATTTTGGACAATGCCATGTATCCGGCCATTGTGCCGCACACCCACGTCATTTTGGAGAATGGTGTTACGCGCTACAGTCGTGATCTGAGCGCGTGGAGCCAGCACTTGGCTAGCAAAGACGATGATTATTCGGGAACTGTATTGCAACTGGCGTGCAGCCAATGCCGCGCAGCCTTTTTTGGCTTTGCCAATGAGCAGGCGTGCAGTCCCTGCCAAAACCAGATTGGCAACCATATCAATCATCAAAAAATGGCGTTGATTCGCGCTGCGCAGGCGGTAAGCATGGGTGGGAATGATGCCGCAAAGTGGAAATCGGGCAATGAAAAAATGCACCAACTGCTGGTGGAATGGAAAGCAATCGGACATGCGGGCGAAGCAGAAAGTGCTTTGTGGGCGCAATTTGCGGCTGCGCGGCAACGCTTCTTCGAGCATCGGCAGCAATATTTTGATCAACAGACGCAAGTACGCGCCCGCAATGGTTGTGAAAAACAGGCACTGCTGGCCGCCGCGCTCAGTGCCGCCCAATCCAGTGACTGGAAGGGCGGTAGCGAAAAAATGAAGGACTTAATGCAGCGCTGGAAAAATACTGGCCCGGCCGGGCGCGACGATGATGATCAACTTTGGAACCAGTTCTCACTGGCGCGGCAAGTTTTCTTTGATCGGCGTGAAGTCTGGTTTGATCAAATGAAACAGGAGCATGAGCGCAATCGACGCGTAAAACTTGGCTTGCTTGAACAAGCAGAGCGGTATAGTGACTCAAGTGACTGGAAAAATACCAGCGCTTTAATGCGCGAGCTAATGGAGCAATGGCGCGGCGTTGGTAATGCTGGCCAAGAATTTGATGATGATCTATGGCGGCGTTTTCAAGCCGCACGGCAGCAATTCTATGACAATCAGGACAGGTTTTTTGCAGCAAATCGCCGCTGAATCGGAGGTGTTCGCTTTATTCGCATTGTTGCGCTTGTAAAGCGGGGCGGCGGGTTGTATTCCCGCCGCGTGTATGCCCGGTTATGGGATGGAAAGTCAGCGAAGCTGTAGCTGCCGGGTTGGCACCATGTTTTTCAGTTTGAACACCGCCACCGCCTCGACCAGTTTCTGGGCCTGAACCTTCAGTGCCGCCGCGCTTGCGCTGCTCTCTTCCACCAGTGCCGCATTTTGTTGCGTGGCCGTGTCCATATTGGTGATCGACTCGCCGACTTGTCGCACCCCGATACTTTGTTCGGCACTCGCGGTGCTGATCTCGGACATGATGTCCGATACCTTCTGGATGGCAGTGACGATCTCGCCCATGGTGGCACCGGCCTGATCAACCAGCGTACTGCCTTGCTCAACCTGATCGACACTGGCGTTGATCAGCCCCTTGATTTGTTTGGCCGCCTCGGCACTGCGCTGGGCCAGATTGCGCACCTCGGTTGCCACCACCGCAAAACCGCGCCCCTGTTCTCCGGCGCGCGCCGCTTCCACTGCTGCGTTCAGGGCCAGAATATTGGTCTGAAATGCAATGCCGTCAATCACCCCCAGAATATCTGCGATGCGCCGGGATGAATCGTTAATGCCTTTCATGGTTTGCACCACCTGACTGACGACTTCGCCACCCTTGGCTGCCACCGACGAAGCGCCTTGCGCCAGTTGGTTTGCCTGCTGAGCGTTATCCGCATTTTGCCGCACGGTGGTGCCGAGTTCTTCCATTGAAGCCGCAGTCTCTTCAAGTGATGCCGCCTGATCTTCGGTTCGCTGGCTCAAATCAGCGTTTCCCTGGGCAATTTGGGTGCTGGTACTGGCAACGCCTTCTGCACTTTCCCGCACCCCACCCACCACTTGCGCCAGATTGGCTTGCATGACTTTTAATGCGGCCAGCAATTTCCCGGTTTCATCGTTGGCGGTAATGCCAATCTCCGTGCTCAGATCGCCGTCGGCCACGGCCTTGGCCAATTCCAGTGCCTGTTGCATCGGCACGGTGATGGCACGGGTATTGATTACCCCGAGAATGATGGCCGCCAACATCGCAAACAGCGTTCCTCCGATGATGGCATTGCGGTTCAGTGCGCGCACGGCATTCGCGCTGGCCGTGCGTTCGACCAGCAAATCACGTTCCATTTTTTCAAAGTCGGCTTCCAATTGACGAAACGCATCCATTGCCGTCTTGTCGCGCCCGAGGCCAAATTCTGTCACCAATTCAGGCAGGGTCTTGCTGCCCGCGCTCACGGCGCGCCGCATTAAAATCATGGAATCGGCTACCGCCTTGAATTCGAGGTGACGAGTCATCATCTCATCGAGCCGTTTTTGCTGGGTCGGATTGTCCGAAGTCAGTTGCTTGAGTTCGTTCCAGTTATGTTTGAATTCTGCAACACCTGCGGTTAGCGGTGCCAGAAATTTGTCTTCGCCCGCCACCAGGAAGCCGCGCGCACCGGTTTCCATATTGACCATGGCGGTGAGCAATGTTGCGGCCTTGGTCAAAACCTTGTAGGTGTGGGTATTGAGGTCGTCCGCATCCTTGAGCTTATTTGCGGTAGCAAGAGCCGCCCAACCGACGCACAAAAATATCACGATGACAATGGCAAAGCCAATGCCAAGTCGGCGACCGATAGGGATGTTTGTCAGTTTCATATTTCTTTCCTGGTTAATTGATTTAAAAATATCGAACTTAATGGTAAAAGGTTTTCACGGAAAGACAATTTCTATTTATTGCTAATTTACTTTTTTACGTATCAAAGGCAGTATTGATGAAGCTGGTAAACTTTTTGAAAATATGTTAAATTGATATGGATTAATTCAATTGCTTCTTGAATTCTCACTATTAGGCGATCCAGCCATTTCTCTATGTTTAGCGCTACCACCCTGATAGAGCAGGTGGATAGTGCCACTAATAGAAAGTATGCCATGAAGGGTGTCGCACGTTTCGTCTTTTCGTTTTTTTGCAAATTCCATCATTTTCTGGCAATTGGCTTAATTTACGGCGATGCTATTACAAAAGCAATGTTGCCTTGATATTTTATTTTTATAAAATTCCAGATGGAAATCAATTTTGGTTGTTGGTTTAATCACGTTGTGTCCCGGTGCCAACGGTGCAAATCATAATTTGACGCGCTGCCGATCCTCTTTTTGCCGATACTGGCCCGGCTGATATTGATCAACCCCCATCTCACAGGACAGCACATGATGCAAACTCTCGATTCATTGATCCGGCAAACCCGCCCGTTGTGGCTATTTTTGCACTCGCCCTTGCCGCCATGTTCGTTGTTGCTGTTATTGCTATGGTTAACCGGTTGCGCCGTCAGCCCGCTACCGGTGCTGCCGGATTTGACGATTCAAAACGTCACCATCGTTTCTGCCGAGCTGGCCGCACCCATGCCAGCGATGGATGTTCACGTTCACAATGGCCGTATCAGCGCGATTGAACCAACCGGACAGCGCGCGACATTGGCGCGGCAACGGATTGATGGCAGTGGCAAATACTTAATGCCGGGCCTGATCGATGGTCATGTCCACCTGTTTCAAGTCAGTGGTTTGAAGCGGCGTTTCACCAAAGATTATGCCGCCCTGTATGCCACCTACCAACAGCAGGCACCACGCAGTTATTTGTATCATGGCTTCACCACCTTGTTTGATTTGAACCCGGATCAAGCCAGTATTGCGCTATTTAAAAATAGTGCCAACCACCCGGATCTGGTGCAATGCGGGGCCGTGGTGTTATCGAATGATTTTCTCAGTCTGGATTATGAGGCTGATTTTTTCAAAATCTTTCCCAACTACCTGCACGACCGATACCAGACCCCAACCTTGCCCGCCGGGCATGACCCGGCCCGCCACACACCTCAAGCGGTAGTGGCCAGCATGGCAGGCAAGCCCTGCCTGAAAATGATTTACGAAGAAGCTCTGTGGTGGCCCGGTAGTGAGCGGCCCGACTATGCCCTGCCTTCGCTGGCGATTATGCGCGAATTGGTGGCGGCGGCGCACCAACAAGGCATGCGCGTGTTGTTGCACGCCACTACCCCCAACGGGCACCGCTTCGCGCTGGAAAGTGGGGTGGATATATCGGTGCATGGGCTATGGGAATGGCCAGATGCATGGGATGTGGGCACCATGCCGCCAGACATCGTTCAACTAACCACGCAAATGGCAAACAGTGGGATCGGCCTGCAACCCACCATGCAGGTAATACAAAACGATTTGCATACCTTTGATCCTGCTTTTTTGACTCGGCTCGACGCCGTATTGCCCGCCGCCTACCTGAATTACCTGCGCGGTGATGCCCAAGCACAAAAAGCCGAGCGTCTGAAAAAGTTTTATGCGATTGCCAAAAAGGTCGGCTTGCAGGTTAGCGATACACCAAATGAAGCCGAGTTATTGCAGAAATTAACGATTTTTAATCAGCGCTACCATGCTTGGGTGGCGCACTTCGCCCAGCAAAACGGCCAATTGCTGTTTGGTTCGGATACCGCAGTCGGTGATTTGGGCTGGGGCCATCCACCGGGCTTGAATGGCTATATGGAATTGCAAAGCTGGTTCAAGGCTGGTGTGCCGCTGCGCCAAATCTTCCACGCCGCCACGCTGGGCAATGCCAAGGCACTGGGCTTGGCGCAAGAAGTAGGCAGTATCAGCCGGGGCAAGCGCGCCAATTTGCTGCTGTTGCAACAAAATCCGTGGCATAGCGTGAATGCGTATGACAGTATTGACACCGTCATATTGAACGGCAAACCCTTGTTGCGCAGTAGCTTGCGGGCCAATCAATAACCGCTTGTTGTGTCAATCGCCTGATTGATAGGGATTGGCGGGATTGCCGGGTTGGCCCGAATTGCCGGAGTGGATGCAGCTAGATTACAATGTGCCATCTGTCATAAGCGACTGTTGGATGTTAAGCTGGCTGCATGTCTCAATCCATTTTCCAGACCATTTTTTCCCTGATATTCTTGCTCGCCATCGGCCAGGGCGTCATGCTGTGCGGCATCGCCTTGCGCCAGACCAGCCAACACCTGGCCAACCGTTTGTTGGCGGCCTTGTTGCTGCTGTTTGTCTTGATGATTGGCCATGCCTGGCTCGGCGTGCAGAACCTGTACCGCAGCTACCCGCATAGCGCCGCCGCTATTACCACCTTGCCGCTGTTGATCGGGCCATTGCTTTGGCTGTATTTGCGGAGCCTGTTGCTGGGCCAGCGCTTGACGCGGCGCGACGCATGGCATGCCCTGCCGTTTGCGGCGGCGCTCTTGATTTGGTTGCCCTATTATTTGCTGCCGGGCCAAACCAAATACGCAATGATGGTGTTGCAACAGGGCGTGCCGGTGCATATTCTCTGGTTTGCCGGGTTCAAGGTGCTGCATCTCTTGGGCTATCTTTTGCTCTGCCTGCGCTTGATCGTACAAGTGCGCAATCAGCGGCCCGAACAAACTTTGCCGCGCAATCTATACCGGCTGACGCTCTTGCTCGGCGTGGGTATTATGCTGGACGCTGGCCTGTTTGCGCTGGAACAACTGAACCCGGACTGGCCGGAATATGCCGACACCGTGGGCGGGGTGACGCTGACCCTGTTTGTGTATGGGCTGGCCATGCTGTCGCTGCGCTTGCCCGATGGCTACTTGCCGCAAGCACTGGCTGAATCGGCCAAACCCCGCTATGCCAACAGCCTGTTAAGTGGGCAACAACGGCAGGAATTTTTGCAACGGCTGGCCAGCAGCATGGAACAGGATCAACTCTATCGCAATGGTGAATTAAAGCTGGAGGAACTGGCCGCGCATCTGGCCCTGACCGGGCATGAACTCTCGCAATTGATCAACGAAGAATGCGGGGTCAATTTTCAGGAATATCTGAATCGGTTTCGGGTTGAAGCCTTAAAGCAAAGCCTGCAAGACCCGGCGCAACAGGGGGCGACCATTCTTGATTTGGCCTTGGCGGCCGGTTTTAATAGCAAAAGCTCTTTGAACCGGGCCTTCAAAAAACACACCGGCAGCACGCCTTCCGAATGGCGTTTGGCGGCCCAAGGCAGAGAGTAGGGGGGCGGTATGGGCGCCCAACTGGGCGTAGCGTTCGCGCTGGCCGCTAAACCTGCTCAACCCGCTCAACCCACTCGCTCAACCCGCTAAACCCAGTTGCGCTATCAGTAGGTCGGCAAAATGTTCGCCGCGATCCGGGCTGAATTGAAAAAACAGCGCCGGTTCGATCAGTTCCAGTTCCATTAGGCGCAATCCATCATCGGTCGGGATCATATCAACCCGTGCATACAATGGCATCTCGGGCAGGGTGGCGAGCACTTGCTGGGCAATGGCCAGCTCGTGCGCACCCGGTTGGTGACGTTGTTCCAGCCCTTCGTCACCACTGCTAAATGGCGGCTTGCGCAGGGCGTGGCTAAAGTTGCCGTTGAAAAAGACGAGCGAGCGTTCCCACTCGGTTTCGACCGCGCTTTGGTAGGGCTGGATCATGGCGTCACGCACTGCGCTCACGCTGTTTAAATGGATCTGGGCGGCTTCGCTCTGGCCACTTTGGTCAAGCCGAAAGCGTTGGGTAAGGAATGCGCCACCGCTGACACAGGGTTTAATCACGATGTCATGCCAGCCTTGCGCGGCGCAGGTGGCGGCCAGGTCGCAGGTTTGCTTGGTGTTGACAAACAGGGTGGGTGTTACCGGGCAGCCTTTTTCGATCAGTTCAGCCAGGTAGCGTTTGTGCCGGTTCCAGTGCAGCATCGGGGCCGGGTTGAGCAGGCGGGTGAGCGGGGCAACGCGATCGATCCAGGCGGCAAATTCGTCGGCGTGTTTAAAATAATCCCAGGGTGAGCGGATCAGGGTCAGGGTTGAATCTTCCCATGCGACGCTGGTATCGCGCCAGTCGGCGACGCGGGTGGTGATGCCTTTGCGGGTCAGTGCTTGTTGCAGCAGTTGCTCGTCGTTGCTCAGTTGCATGAATGCGCTGCAACTGACGAAGGTGATGTGGTGGTTTGGGGTCATATCGATGTCGCTGCTGTTTTAAGATGGGGGAATCTGTGCCGGTTGCGCCCGTAGAATTCGCGCAGCCTGCCCGAAGGGGCGGGGAGGGCAGAAAGTTGGCTATTGTAATGGAAAATACGAGAACCGGTGTTAGTCCTTGTCTTTTGCGGCAAAAGGCAAACACTGGCACCACCTTGGGTAATGCGGTGGCTACAGAATTCGTGAAATTTGCGAGATTCGTGGAATTTTCAGTGGCTTTTGATTCGGCTATGGTAGCCAATTTGGCAAATACTCCTGCACCGCTCGCTCCACCAGTTCCGCCTGCAACAAATCGCGCGATTTCTTTAACCCATCACGATCCGGCTGCCGAACCATCCAGCGCTTGAACCCCACAAATGCCATCGGTGCCACGGTATGCATGCGCGCCATATGCCCATTAGTAGACACAATCACCGCCTCAAATGGCGGGCTGCTTGGCAACACATCGGCATTTTTGGCTTGCACTGCCCAAAAATCCTCCTCGTTATCGGTCAGGCGCAAGGGGTGTGGATCAAGCTCCCTTGCTTCGCGCCGGATGATATCGACTTCAAAGCCCTTGTCATTGACGGCGGTATAGGGTTGCTCCTCCCTCAATTCAAAACTGGCATCGACTTTTTTCAACAAGCCCAGCATCGACAAGTTTTGCCCCGCCATGTGCGCGACAAAAGTGAGGCGCTTGCGCGTATCCCACAGCAAATCGACATCTTGCGTGGCGAGCGCGCCTTCGCTAAAGCGCACACCGGCTGCTGCCTCATACGCGTACAAGGCGTGCGTGCCGACCACCTGAAAATGCGGTGCTACCCCCGCTTTGTCCAGTGCGCGTAAAATATCGACCAATATTTGCGGGCTGCGCCCAACATGCAAGGCGCGGTTCAGACGTTGATGCATGGCCAAGGCTTCTTTCAGATTGGCGACCCGTTCGCTCAATTGGGCTTTGTGCGTCGTAAACCGCTCAAATATGGCTTCGGTTTCGGGCGAGCGTGGGCCAAGGCTTTTTTGCGAATTGTCCAGATTGGTGCGGATCAGGTAGCTACCACTGCCATTTTCCTTCCAGAACATGCCACCACGCACTTGCGCCGCCTTGGCTGTGGCCGCTTCCCATGCACTAAAGGTGCTCACTGCATCCATATACTGGCGGCGGGCGTTTTCACTGATTTCGGGGAAGTTCAGGGTAGGGGACATTTTTCAGTATAAAAATGGGATTTGGCAAATTATACTGAAAAAACACGGTGCCCACACGCATCAGACATCGCCGCACATACGCTGTCACCTTGGCTTACTCGCCACGCGACAGGGGGAGTATGGGACATTCACCTTTTTTAAATGGTTGCCCAGCCAGGCCAACATTTTGGCACGAATGTCGCTTTGTGGCTGTCCAAAATGCGCTGCCATACATGAACAACGCGCTGTTCAGCGACCGGATGCCAGGCCGGAATTCGGCGCGGATTGTGGCACCGGTTGTGTTGCTGATTGTGGCACCGATTGTGTCAAAGATCGCGCCGCCGCTTGCGCAACCTCATGCATACGCGCCAAATTTTCGCCACACAGCGTGCAAGCAGCCTGTTGCACACACTTTACGGCGGCATAACCCAAAATGCCCTGCGCACCATCGACCGTCGTGCAAGACATCTGGCCCGGCGTTACCTTGCCCGCCGGGCAAACATCGGCAACGTCTTCCAGCGCACCCTGCCGTGCTTCCCACTCGGCGCGTGCTGTATGGCTGCCGCGCACCTGACTGGTTTCACAGCGCTGCGCTGGCACCGTCGCCACCACCTTGGGCAAGGGGGAGGGCGGCAGCGCCGCTACCCGCACTGGCACCATTGTTGCAGGCGATATCGGGGCCGGGGATACGGCAAGCGGCAGGGTTGGCGCTTGCTGCACATCGGGTTGCTCATGCCAGAATTCACTGGCTATCAGTAATAACAACATCAGCAACATCATCACTGCCGTCAGCAACCCAAACCTAATCCGCATCACGACCCCCTCTGTTTGCAGTTTTTGCTGCATGCCCGTAGCAGCATCAGCGCTTTGCATCATGCCACACGTATCGTGCCACATACAACCCTGCCAACCCCTTTTTCGTACACAAACAGCTTGCGCGTTGCACCGCGTGTGGCACAACGCGCTGCCAATCATCAATACATCATCAACACATCATCAAACCAGCATCAGCTTATAACGGCTTGATGGTCAGCGACACCAGTGCATCCTTGCAAGCCGGGCCGCCTTCGCCATTGGTGCGACGCACGCCAGTTGAGCCATCTTGCGTCAGAATGCCACCAAACAGGAAACCCGCTTCATCGCTGTTGGACACGTAGCCAAAGGTGGTCATGCCACTTGGCGCACCAAACTTGTCCCGGCCAATCGCATCATCGAACGATTGTGACAGCAGCAACATGTCGCCCTTGCGCCCATCGACTGCCGGGAACAGGCTGTCTGCATCATTATCACAACCCTTGTTGGCTGTGGCGCGTACCGGTGAGGTGGTATTGGCACCGCGCAAGGTGGTCAAAATCGCCCAGCCCGGATGGCCGGTCGAATCCTGATTCAGGTTGAACGAGTAGCTGGCCGGTTCGCTACTGCTTGCGGTACGGGTAAATACTACCTGTGCCAAATCGCGACCGGTAAATTGGGTCTGGAAACGGGTGCAAAATCCGCCTGAACTGGTGGTGCAATCGCTCACCTTAAAGCACTGGTTGCCGTTGCCTTCCTTGTAGCATTCGGCACGCCGGGTCCAGCCGCTGACGGCATAGGGCAACACGTCATCGGTGCGATGCAATACCAGCACCAGCAGATCACCGGCGCTCGTGTTGGCTGGCTTGGAAATTTTCACGCCCTGGCCATCTGCGTCCCATACCTGGGTGGTGCCAATATGGCTAATGGCGGCCATGGCTGGTGCGGCACTGCCCAGCAGAATCAGGGTGGCGGCGGTTAATGCTTGGGCGATTTTGCGCATGGTAAATCCTTTCGATTGAGAAAAATGGTGAGACATGATTAATAACCTTTCTGAACGGTAAAGCTGTCAATGATTTGGCCATTGATGTTTTTGAAGTAAAAATCGGCGTGCGTGTCATAGAATGTGCCAAACAACACACCATGTTTTGCGCCCTGGGTAGCGGTATAAATTTTGCCCCACCAGTTGCCGCTGCGCTCTTGATCGCGCGGGGTGGTGCCGCCCAGACCTGACACAAAGGCCAGCGTGCGGCCATTGGTCAGGGTGTAGGGCGAGCTGGAATCGGCCACGGTTTTATTGCTCATGCTGGAGAGCAAATGGGTTCGGGAATAAGAATGTTCATGCCCGGTAGCAATAATCGCCCCTTTCTGGCGGCAAGTTTCATAGGACGTCCAGCCCACTTCATCGCTCTTGCCACCGACTTGCATGTCTCTCTGGTTTTTATGCCAGGCGCAAATCCGCCACGCCCCGGCTGGCGCACTGTTCAGTTTGCTGGCCAATGCCGATTCATTGCTCGATTTGCTGCCAGTGGTGCCAATGCCGGACAGCACCAGATACACATTATTCAGTTGGCACGCCATGGCGCCGCTGGTGCTGGTGGAAGTTGGGTAGCTGCTGGAGCATTTAACCGCCGTTTGCTTGCCAAGGCGAGCCTGGGCTAGACTGCGCACGGTGCCATAGTCGCTGTCATCGATATCATGGTTGCCGACCACGAACAGGGCCGGATCGCCCGAACCCAGTGTGTTGCGCACCATCGAATCCCATTTGCTGTCACTGCTGCGGCTATACGAGGTATCGCCCAGCACCACGGTCAGTTTGGCACCTTCTGCCTTGATCAGATTGAGTACGCTCTGGAACCCGCCGCCGCTACCGGTATCACCAACAAAAGCGATTTTGGTGCCCGCTGCGCCAGCCATGCCGGGCACGGCCGCCACCAGGCAAGAGGTGAGTAGTAAATTGATTGACTTTTTTAAAATTAATTTGCCCATTATGTCTCCCATATTTTGTTTTGCTTATTTACATTATTTCTGTGTGGTAATTTCTAAATTACTACGCTATCGATTTTAATGATGTGATACCTATTTGCCAATCAGCCAAAAGTATGAGAGCGGGCGAAATCAACTTGATCACATTGGGAATGCGAGAATGCGAGAATGCGGGGAGCAGGGCGCGGGCCTTTGCTCAGCAAAGGCCCGTGACGGCAGGGAGGGGGAGCGGTGTGCTTTAGAAGCGGGCCTTGGAAGGGAACCTTAAAAGTGAGCCTTCTGCTGCTCGTACAAAAAGCTGGCCAGTGGCAAATCGCGATTGGCGCTCTGTTGCTGGCGCACGCCTTCCAGCGCGGTAATGGCGGTCAGCAAGGTGGCGTTTTGCAGCGTGAGCGACAACAATTCGCGCTGGGCGTGGCTACCGCCGATGTAGACCCAATCAGGCTTGGTCTGGTTTAGCAATTGGGCACATTGGCTGTATTCGCGCATCGCATAGTGAAAAATCGCCTGCAAAATATCGGTACCGACCGCCTGCGCTTCGGGCGGAATGCCTACGCCATCACTGCGGTTGATCATTTTTTTGATCAAAAACGGTTTGCCCGCCGCAGCAAAGGCCAGCGCTGCGTGCATGTCGTGGAAATACGAAGTCGAGGCACCGATGCAGCCGGTCCAGTTTTCGGCCAGAATGTCCCACACCTGATCGTAGCGGGTATCGTTTGGAAAGCACAGCTTGTGCCGCCACAGGAAGCCAACTGCATCCAGATCCTGTTCCGCATCGGGTGAGGACTTCATCGAATAAAACGAATTGAACGCTTCATGCGCCTTGTCAAACGACAGCAGATTCATTTCGGCAATCGCCGAATGCCAGTACACATGCATCTTCATGCCCGGCGTGTTGATCCAAAAGCGCATATTGGTGCCGAGGAATTCGATCACCTTGGCGTGCTCGTTCATTTCGTGATACGCATGCGAGACGGCGTGAATTGCGTAGATATTGTCCTTGATCAGCTCAAACCCTTGCAGGCCGGTATCGAGTGCTTCCTGGTAGCGGCCATTTTCACACAGCACGAACGACTTGATGCTCAGGTAGTAGGCAAAGAACGGATGGTTTTCATCCATTTGATCGTCAATCGATTCGCAATAGCCGATCAGGCGTGCGGTTTTGCCGATGCAAAAATCGAGCATGTGCAACACAAACAACGCCATCACATCGGTCGGATAGTGTTGCAGGTGGCGCTTGAACGAGACTTCGGCCGAATCATAATCAAGGTTCGACCAGGCCAGCAAGCCTTCCGTCAGGTCACGCAACACCGGATTTTTGACCAGTTCATTTTGATGCCGACGGAAGAACGACGAGGCGCGCAGAAAGTCGCGCAGGTTGCAGGAACTAAGTATGTCGAAATGCTGTAGTGCGTCACGCAGCAGGTTTTGCTCCGGCGTTTCACAGCGCATCGGCACTGACAAATCGTTCAGTGACAAAAACTGGTGGCCGATTTCAGGCCATAAATTGCACAGGCCGGACGCGCTGGGCGAGGGGGAAGTGGTCGGAGTGGTCACGTTGGTTTCCAATGCTGGTGGATGGGTGTATTGGGTGCAGGGCAGGGCGGTTCGCGCCGGTTTTCCCGCTTGCCAAGGGGGCGGATAGCCGATTTTGACAAAGGCGATATTATGCCATTAGTCGGCCCCGGATTGGCGATGCTATTGTAAAAAGTTTCTTTCGTGCATGATTGGGCCGCCGTAGCGGATTGGCGTTTTTCCGACGCCAGCCTCCAAACGCAGAAATTCGCTTGCCAAGCGCTTCAAAATCTTGTTATAGTGGCCCGTGACTTGTTGCCGTACTGCCCTTGTTGGCTTGTTTTGACTGACCTAATTTAAATTAACCTGACTGTCGCCAAAGCTCAATCATGAATCTGAACAAATTTTACTTTTATTTCTTTTTTAGCCATTCCCGGCCCCTGGCGGTGGAGTAGCGGAAAGATCACATACAAGCAATATGACAGATCAAACCGAATCCTAAAAAACCGCCAGCAGGGCGGTTTTTTTTTAACCTAATTTTTTGCTTATTTACTACTTACCATTGGAGAAAGTTATGCCACGTACCGACGATTTACGCATCCGCGAAATGAAGGAATTAATTCCGCCAGCACACTTGATCCGCGAATTCCCCTGTACTGACAGTGCCTCTTACACCACGGCCAACGCCAGAAATGCGCTGCACCGGATTTTGCATGGCCAGGATGACCGTTTGATGGTGGTAATTGGCCCATGTTCGATCCACGATACCAAGGCCGCACTCGATTACGCCGGGCGATTGGTGCAAGAGCGCCTGCGCTTTGCCGGGGAACTGGAAATTGTGATGCGGGTGTATTTTGAAAAGCCACGCACCACGGTCGGCTGGAAGGGCTTGATTAACGATCCGTACATGGACAACAGTTTCCGGATTAACGATGGCTTGCGCATGGCGCGTGAGATGCTGCTGAGCATCAATGAAATGGGTTTGCCCGCCGGGACTGAATTTTTGGACGTGATCAGCCCGCAATACATCGCCGACTTAATTTCCTGGGGCGCAATTGGTGCCCGCACCACCGAATCACAGGTACACCGCGAACTGGCGTCCGGCCTGTCGTGCCCGGTCGGGTTTAAAAACGGTACTGACGGCAATGTGCGGATCGCGTCCGATGCGATCAAGGCAGCGTCCCAGTCGCACCATTTCCTGTCCGTTACCAAGGGCGGCCACTCGGCCATCGTTGCCACCAATGGCAATGAAGATTGTCACATCATCTTGCGTGGTGGCAAAACCCCGAATTACGACAAGGACAGCGTGAATGCCGTGTGTCAGGAACTGGCCGGGCACGGTTTGGCGCAACGCATCATGATCGATGCCTCACACGCCAACAGCTCGAAAAAGCCGGAAAATCAGGTGCCGGTATGTGCCGACATTGGCACCCAGGTGGCCGCTGGCGATACCCGCATCATCGGCGTGATGATCGAATCGCACCTGATTGGCGGGCGGCAGGATTTGGTGCCGGGCAAGGAACTGGTGTACGGCCAGTCGGTTACCGATGGCTGCATCGACTGGGATGCCAGTGTCAAGGTACTGGAAGGTCTGGCCGAATCGGTCAAACAGCGCCGCCTGCGCGCCGAGTGAGGCAGGCTGTACCGGCTTTTGCGTCAAGATTGGCCTCAGGTTTGGCGGCAGGTTTGGCCTCAGGTTTGGCCTCAAGCAGCGGTTGTCGGGAGTGTCACCCGCCCCGGCACCGCAATGATTGTGGTGCCGGGCGCAGGGACGTGGTTTAGGCGAATGAACCGGTTGGCCCCGGATAGCTAACCTCTTCCAGCAAGCCGGTATCGACATCATAGATAAAGCCGCGTACCGTGATCGCATCTTCACCCGTGACCGGCACCCATGGATGGCTGAGAATCGCTCCCATGGTGCGCCTTACCGACCAGCCGAGCCGTTCAATATTTTTGTCGTCGCGCGGCGCGTCCAATGCTTCCGGGGCACCACGCGGTACCAGAAATGAGGCAGGCGAAGCCGAACAGCAGGCCGGACTCATGAAATAGCGTCCGGTCGCGTTGCTCAGTACCTCCGCCGCAGCCGGATCGCCTTCCAGTCCGGTACGCAGCAATTCATCGGTAAACGCCAGCATGCCGCAACGGGTATGCTGAATAACCATCACTTCCCGGGTGCCCAGCAAGTGGTGCGAGATGACCAGGCAGCGTATCATGTCGTCGCTGATTACCCCGCCGGCATTGCGCATGATATGGGCTTCACCGACCTTCAGGCCGAGCATGTCAGCCGGATCGAGCCGCGCATCCATGCAGGCCAAAATGGCCACATGTTTGGCCGGGGGAATCGGCAACAGGCCGGGAAAGGTAGAATCGTGCAGGGCTTCGCCCTTGCCATAGCGTTTATTGTTTTCCAATAATTGGTCGGTAACGGAATTGGGCATGGTGACTCCTGTGAAGAATGGGGCTGAGGGTTGTACATGCCTCAAGTTCAGCCAGCTTGGGCATGGCAGAGCCGCTGTCGGGCCGGTTGCGCAGGATAAGTCCGAACAGCGGGACTTGCCGGGGCAACCAGTGCCAGAGCGGACTGCGGGGTAACGGCAGGGTAGGGCAAATCAGGTGAGACGGATCAGGTAAAACGAATAAGGCAAGACCAATAACCTTGGGCAGGCAGCGCAAGTGATGCAAACCAGGCAAAATCTGCCGCGCCGCTTGCATTATAGAACCGTTATTCATGCCAATTACCAGTGTCGCTCCAAGCCAGCGGCAATATTCGACGATTTGACACAAACTGTGGTAAAACCATCCCGGTTCAGGGAGATTGTTTTTAATGGGTTGATACGTATGACTGCATTTCAGGTGGTGTTGCTGCTGGGTTTGTTATTGATTATTGGGCTACAAATTTTCCTCTTGCTACGCTTCCAGGCCACGCGTGGCGAGCCGGGCGGCCAGCCGCTGGCCTTGCAGTTGCAGCAAATGCAGCAGCAGGCGCTACAGGGTTTGGCGCGGCAGGTACAGCAGGATGTGCAGGCAGTCCGGCAGGAAAACAATCATAATTTTTCCAGCTTGCAACAGAATCTATTAACCCAATTGACCAGCGGGGCCGGTTTGCAACAGGCGCAACTCGATTCCCTGCTCGGGCAGTTGCGCCATTTCAGTAGCGCCAATCTGGAACAACTGGAAAAAATCCGCGCCACGCTGGAAGCAAAAATTGCCGATTTACAGCAAGACAATGGACGGCGCTTGGAGCAAATGCGCCAGACCGTTGATGAAAAGCTGCATGCCACGCTGGAAACCCGGCTCGGCGAATCGTTCAAACTGGTGTCCGAACGGTTGGAAAAGGTGCATCAGGGGCTGGGCGAAATGCAGCAACTGGCGCAGGGCGTGGGCGATTTAAAACGGGTCTTGAGCAATGTTAAAACCCGTGGCACCTGGGGCGAAGTGCAGTTGCAATTGTTGCTGGAACAGGTGCTGGTGCCCGAGCAATATGGAAAAAATGTCGAAACCATTCCCGGCAGCGGCGCACGGGTTGAGTTTGCCATTAAATTGCCCGGCGATGGCACGCGCCCGGTATGGCTGCCAATCGATGCCAAATTCCCGCGCGAGCAATACGAACGCTTGCAAGAAGCGGCCGAGCGTGGTGATGCCGAGGCCGTGGCGCAGCACGGGCGCGAACTGGAACGGGCGGTGCGGCAAGAAGCGAAAACCATCGCCGAAAAGTATGTTGCGCCGCCCCTGACCACTGATTTTGCGATTTTGTTCTTGCCCACCGAGGGCTTGTATGCCGAGCTATTGCGCCGCCCCGGGCTGGCGGATCAGTTGCAGCGCGAATTTCGCGTGACCATCTCCGGGCCATCGACCCTGCTGGCCTTGCTGGGCAGTTTGCAAATGGGATTCAGGACGCTGGCGCTGGAAAAACGCTCGTCCGAAGTGTGGCAGGTGCTGGGTGCGGTCAAAACCGAATTCGGCAAATTCGGCGATGTGTTGACGGCGACCCGTTTGAGTTTGGAGAAAGTCAGCAAGAATATTGAACAAGCAGAGGTGCGCAGCCGCCAGATGGCGAAGAAGCTGAAATCGGTGGAAGCCTTGTCCGACAGCGCAGCGCAAACTGCACTTGGCACGGCAGAGGGCGATATTGCAGATGATTGAAAAATCCCGGCAAGCGCATGTCTCGCAATCGACTGGATGTTGCGAAGTGGAAATTGTTGTGTTACAGTGCAGCACTTTTCTACCCCCTTCCTTGCTTACCTTTTGATAGGAGTTCCTTTGATGAAGAAATTGTTTGCCATGCTTCTGGTTGCAGCTTCAACCAATGCCTTTGCTATGGATAGCTATATTAACGATGTGACCATTGGTCTGTTCAGTGTTCGGGGGAGTGCGGTTCTGTTTGCGGTTACCGGCGGTGTGCCGCCCGAGATCTGCAACCATTGGGGAACACAGTTTTACTTGGATACTTCCACGCCAAATGGAAAAAACCTGTATGCCAGCCTGCTTGCGGCAAAAATGAGCAATGCCAAAATGAATATAAGCTATACCGTATCCACCAACCCCGGGCTCACAAACTGCCCGGGGGAAACGATGGCCAAGCCCTGGGCCATTTCTATCCAGTAAGGCCGCAAGCGAGGGGGCCGGGCAGATGGCGTGGCGCAGATGGGGGGCTTAACCCTGCGCCAGCACCACCAGCATTTCCCGGCCCCAGTCAAGTTCCCCCTGTTCGTAGCGGATGCCTTTTTTGAGGATCATGTACTGAATCCGCTGGCTACGGCCCAGCGTTCGGGTCGGGGGGAAGTCGCGCGCCTCAATCTCAAGATACTGCGCCAG
>JACCDS012311798.1_pt1 | contig 19749 bp, 17 predicted proteins | sample 7446441 | NCBI WGS metagenome assembly JACCDS01 (sample SAMN15323445, study PRJNA562643) | freshwater metagenome | isolation source: river surface water | place: USA:Blue River Watershed | collected 2017-08-17
CGGTGATTTATCACCTGACCGCCCGTAAAACGGCCTGAGGAGTAAGTCGTGATGGAACATAAACCTTTAGCACTGACCCGGTTTGCCTTAAACCGCCCGGTCACCCTGTGCATGATGTTTTTATCTTTTCTGGTGTTTGGTTTGCTGGCCAGCCGGATGTTACCGCTGGAGAACTTCCCCGGCATCGATATACCGGAAATTTATATCAATGTGCCTTATCCGAACGCCACGCCGGCAGAGATAGAACGCCTGATCACCAGACCTGTGGAAGAAGCATTGTCGACGGTTACCGGCATCAAGAAAATGCGCTCGTTCTCCAAAGAAGACTCGGCTGAAATTGGCCTTGAATTTAACTGGGAAGAGAACATCAATACCAAGAGTATTGAAGTGCGCGAGCGACTGGATGGCATCCGGCATTTGTTACCCAAAGACGTCGAGCGGGTACTGGTATTTCAGTTTAATACCAATGACATGCCGATTTTTCAGGTGCGTATCTCCAGTGAGCGCGATTTATCGATGGCATATGACCTGCTGGAACGGCAAGTGAAACGGCCACTGGAGCGGGTGCAGGGGGTGTCGAAAGTTGAACTCTATGGTGTGGATAAACGTCAGGTCACGATCCGGTTACTACCCGAACGGCTGCGGGCATTGCAATTGGATGCTGGCCAGTTGTTGCAGACGCTAAGTCAACAAAACTTTGCCATGACGGCAGGGGAAATCAGAAGCAAAGACGAAAGCATCCTGGTGAAACCTATCGGCGAATTTGAGTCACTGGATCAAATCAAACAGCTGGCGATTGGACGTGGCCTGCAATTAGGCGATGTGGCCGAGATTAAACTGGAATTGCCCAAGCGGGTGGAAGGGCGCCGACTGGACCAGCGCTATGCTGTTGGCATGAACGTATTTAAAGAATCTAATGCCAACTTAGTGGACGTGTCTCGTGCTGCAATGAAAGTGATTGATCAGGCAGGTAAAGACCCGGCTTTTAACGGCATTAATATTTACGTGATGGATGATACCGGCAAAGGAGTCACCGAAAGTTTGTCCAATCTGCTGAGCTCCGGCGCTGTTGGTGCTTTGTTATCCTTCGTTGTATTGTTCCTGTTTTTACGGCATACACACACAACTTTATTAGTGGTGTTGTCGGTGCCGGTCTCTATCAGTATTACCCTGGGCCTGATGTATTTCCTTGATTACAGTCTGAACGTCCTCAGCATGATGGGCTTGATGCTGGCGGTGGGGATGCTGGTCGACAACTCTGTGGTGGTGGTAGAAAGTATTTTCCGCGAGCGTGCGCTCGATGGTGATGTTCGTAGGGCGACCGAGCGGGGTGTTTATCGGGTTAGCCTGGCGGTGCTGGCAGGCACTGCGACCACTGCGATTGTGTTTTTACCCAATATCATCGGTCAGAAAGTCGATGTGACCGTGTTCCTTGAACACGTCGCGATTGCCATCACTATTGCGTTGACCGTGTCTCTGTTGATGGCATTGACATTGATCCCGCTGTTATCAACCCGGATTAAAAGTATCACCGGGGCTGAACATGCTGAGCCATCGAAGCTGGATAAATTTTATGGCCGTACTTTGCGCTGGACTATGGCACATCCGCGTTGGTCAACCCTGATTGCTGTAGCCCTGTTATTCAGTATTGCCATCCCGATGCAATTCATTTCTGGAGGTGATGAGAATGAAGGCGATACCAACCGACTGTTCCTGAACTACAACATTCAGTCCAACTATGCGTTGGCAGAAGTTGAGCAGGAAGTGAGCCGGATGGAATCCTATTTGTATGCCAACAAAGAGAAATTCTATATCGATTCGGTGTATAGCTACTACACACCAGGTTTTGCCGTGTCGACCATTATGTTTGTCGACAAACTACCGGTGCCATTACAGCAAGTTAAAGACGCGATCCGCAAAGACTGGCCGGTATTGGTGCGTGGCAAACCACAGTTTGGCTGGGGTGACGCTGGCGGTGGCATGCAACTGCATTTGCTCGGCCCATCGACTGAACAGCTGACGAAACTGTCGCAAGAATTGGTTCCGGTTCTGAGCCAGATTAAAGGTCTGGAGGACGTGCGTTCAGAAGTGCAGGGCGGGCAAAAAGAACTGCAGATCCGACTGAAACATGACGAGTTACAGCGTCAAGGCCTGACCGCGCAGAATGTGGCGCAGGCGATTAGTCTGGCGTTGCGCGGCAATAATTTACGTACGTTCCGGACCCTGGATCAGGGCGAAGTTCAATTGCGGGTGTTATACGACGAGAAGGTAAGTCATTCGCAACAGGAATTGGAATCTATTCCGGTGAAACAACAAGGTACCGAAGTTGTTCGTTTGGCTCAGGTCGCAACTTTAACGGTCAGTGACCGTTTGGGTGAGATCCGACGCTTTAACCGGCAAACCGGGTTGGCTGTGGGCATGAACCTGAATAAAGATCTGAAAATGGATGATGCCCGTGACCAAATTAAGAAAGTCATGGACCAACTGCAGCTACCACCGGGCTATAGCTGGTCGTTTGAAGGCAGCTTTCAGTATCAGGATGAAGCGCAGGGTATTATGCAAATCAACATGCTACTGGCCGTTGCGATGATTTATCTGGTGATGGCGGCATTGTTTGAAAGTCTGTTGTTGCCGACGGCAGTGATTGGCTCGCTGTTATTCTCGATGGTCGGCGTGTTCTGGGCATTTTTAATTACCGGAACAACGATGGGCATCATGGGGATGATAGGGATGCTGGTACTGATGGGGATTGTGGTCAACAACGGTATTGTATTGGTCGACCGCATCAACCAGATGCGCGAGGAGCAGCCGGACGCGGCGTTGGTACCGTTAATTGTTGAGGCCTGTGAAGCACGGTTGCGGCCTATCCTGATGACAGTATCGACGACGGTATTAGGCTTGATCCCACTGGCATTTGGTGATGCCACTATCGGTGGTGGCGGTCCGGGTTACGCGCCGATGGCTATCGCCATAATCGGCGGTTTAGTGTTCTCGACGCTGACCAGTTTGTTGCTGGTGCCATTGACTTACTGGGGACTGGTCCGGCTGGGAGTGGGGTGGAGCCGCTTTAATATCCGTGCGCGAAGCCACGCGGATCGTTGGTTACCAAAAGCGGCGAAGTCAGAAAGCTAATCATGCAAGCTGCGGTAGCGCATGGTCCTGCGCTACCGCGGTTTCTGTTTTTGCATATTTTACTTGCCTGACGTTTTGCCTCTGCATAGAATGCACGCTTCCTGACTTGGGGGAGTAATCGCCATAAGCACCCTGCTTATGGGCTGTCGTCAACATACTTGTGCCAGTGCACATGGCGGCAGCGGAACTTGCAAGCGCAATGTTCTGATGAGACCTGAGACAGCGTCGTGGCCCAATGCGGGAGCCACAGCGTTGTCTTTGGCTTAATCCCGCTGAGTACCCAAATGGACGCTTTTATTTCCTCTTTTACCGGTGTCGCTATCGCGGAGATCGGTGACAAAACCCAGCTACTTTCGTTATTCCTTGCCGCCCGGTTTCGTGCTCGTGGCGCGATAGTGGCAGGCATTTTAGTCGCAACTTTACTCAATCACGCAGCGTCAGCCTGGTTTGGTGCCTGGGTTGCGCAGTTTATCCCGGCGGGTTGGCATGCCTGGTTATTAGGCGGCTCTTTTATCGCTGTGGCTTTGTGGTTATTGATCCCGGATAAAGACGACAGCGAAGAAAACGCCATGCTGAAATATGGTGCATTTGTGGCGAGTACTGTGTTGTTTTTCCTCGCGGAAATTGGTGATAAAACGCAAATTGCCACTGTGATCCTCGCCGCCACTTATGATGCTACGACCTTGGTCATCATTGGCACCACTTTGGGCATGCTGGCGGCCAATGTGCCGGTAGTGTATTTCGGCAAGTATATTCTGGAAGTAGTGCCACTGGACTGGGCACGCCGCGTGGCCTGCGGCGTGTTTATGCTGTTAGGTGTGCTGACGATTGCAAAAGGCATGGCCTGGATTTAAAACCGCAGGCTCAGCTCCACGCCGGCAAACCATTGACCATCATCTGGCTGGCCATGGACCCAAGGGTCCAGCGCCGCCAGATATTCTTGCTCATAACTGCGCAAATAGCGGTAGCGGCCAAAAGCACGCAGGGACAGGTTATTGAGTTCAATGCCGGCGCCTACGCCGGCGAACCAGTCAATCGGTCCCATCTTTTCATAATGCCCACCCCAGCGATCATAATAATCCTCCTCTTCTTCATCAAAAATAAGCTCGTCCAGGGCAATACCCACTTCGCCATACAGACTGAATTTGTCAAAAGTGCCAACGCGGACCGAGGTGTCCAGATTCAGGAACTGAATTTCCGGCTGATACAAGCCGTGTTGAGGATTAGCGTCGCTGTAATAAGAAGCAAGCCCCACAGCCAGCTGAAAATGCGAATCGGTCTGAAACACAGCGCCTATCGTGCTGATTTGACCTTTGTCATTGGCTTCGTAACTCAGGTATGGCGACACCCAGCCAACATCGGGCTCATCCAGATAGATCACCGTCTGTGCCTGCAGGACCGCTGGCAAAGATAGAACAGAGAGACTGGTCAACAGGGCAAAACAGCAAGACTGGCGCATGAGAGTTTCCTGAAAAATGCGGGGCATAGTTTCAATCTAAGTGGCTGAAAGTTAACAGCTGCTTAACACGCGTTCAGGGAACCGTAAACTCAGAAAATCCGCCATCAAGAGCAGCGACCACGCTAGAAAGTTGCCGTGGGTGAAACCACGATTGAAAGCGACGCAGACAAGTCGCAATCAGCCGAATACTTGAGTATAATACTCAACCTTTTTTCGAGGCCCAAGAGACAACGCCATGACCAGCACATTCGTACCATCCCGCAAATCCGCTCCGGTCGAGCGTATGTCCGCCGAACGCGGTTTATTTTCTTATCCGAAATACCGTGGCGATAATTTTAAATCAGCGCCATTTTTACCGATGAGTAAGGCCGAAATGGCCAAACTGGGCTGGGACCAATGTGACATTATTCTGGTCGTTGGCGATGCCTACGTTGATCATCCGAGTTTTGGTATGGCGGTGGTGGGCCGGATGCTGGAAAGTCAGGGCTTTCGCGTCGGCATCATTGCGCAGCCGGACTGGAACAGCAAAGATGATTTTATGCGCCTCGGTAAGCCCAAGCTGTTTTTCGGCGTGTCAGCCGGCAACATGGACTCGATGATCAACCGTTACACCGCGGACAAAAAACTGCGGCACGACGATGCCTATACGCCAAATAATGAAGGCGGTAAGCGGCCGGATCGCGCGGTCATAGTTTATTCGCAGCGTTGTAAGGAAGCCTTTAAAGATGTGCCTGTAGTCATTGGCGGTATTGAAGCCAGCCTGCGCCGTATCGCGCATTATGACTACTGGCAGGAAAAAGTCCGCCGCTCCATTATTTTTGATGCCAAGGCCGAATTGCTGATTTACGGTAATGCCGAACGGCCATTAGTGGAAGTAGCGCACCGTCTTGCTGCCGGTGAAGCCATCAGTACTTTGCAGGATATCCGCGGTACCGCCGTGATCCGCAAAGAACCATTGCCTGATTGGCGTGGCGTTGATTCCACCGCTATTGATAAAGTCGGCAAAATTGACCCTGTGCCAAATCCGTATGGCGCTGACGACGTCGGTTGCAGCAGTTATTCTGAATTTGCGCAGGCCGGTATCGATTTATCTAAACCGGCCGAAGTCGAAGCCAAACCTATTCTGGTGCAGCCGCCACGGCAAAAGCCGTGGGAAAAAACCTATGTAAAACTGCCGGCGTTTGAGCAGGTCAGCGTGAATAAACCGCTGTATGCGCATGCGTCGCGTATTCTGCACCAGGAAACCAATCCTGGTTGTGCCCGCGCAATTATGCAGCGCCACGGTGACCGTTCAGTCTGGCTCAATCCGCCGGCCTTCCCGCTGACGACTGAAGAAATGGACGGCGTATTTGGCCTGCCATATCAACGTGTACCGCATCCGGTGTACGGCAAAGCCAAAATCCCGGCATATGACATGATTAAAACCTCTGTCAATATCATGCGCGGTTGTTTTGGCGGCTGTTCTTTCTGTTCAATCACCGAACACGAAGGCCGTATTATCCAGAGCCGCTCGCAAGAGTCGATTCTTCGCGAAATCGAAGAAATTCGCGACAAAGTACCGGGTTTTACCGGCGTGATCTCCGATTTGGGTGGCCCGACCGCGAACATGTACCGGTTGCGCTGTAAAAATCCAAAAGCCGAACAAACCTGTCGGCGGCCTTCTTGTGTCTATCCAACTATTTGTGAGCACATGGATACCGACCAAAGCCCGACCGTCGATTTGTATCGTGCCGCGCGCAAATTGCCAGGCGTGAAGAAAGTACTGGTTGCCTCCGGTGTCCGTTATGACCTCGCGGTAGAAGACCCGAATTACGTGCGCGAGCTGGTGCAGCACCATGTCGGTGGCTACTTAAAAATAGCGCCGGAGCACACCGAAGATGGCCCATTGTCGAAGATGATGAAGCCGGGCATGGGCGCTTACGACAAGTTTAAGGCAATGTTCGACAAATACAGCCGCGAAGCGGGGAAAGAACAGTACCTGATCCCGTATTGTATCTCGGCGCACCCGGGGACCACCGATCTGGACATGATCAATCTGGCACTGTGGTTAAAAGAGCGGGATTTCCGCCTTGATCAGGTGCAGAACTTCTATCCAAGCCCGATGGCCAACGCGACGACCATTTATCATACCGAATTGAATTCGCTGAAGAATTTAAAAGGGAATACCGAATCGGTGCCGGTGCCCAAAGGCGAGCGTCAACGTCGTCTACACAAAGCCTTGCTGCGTTACCATGATCCGGCCGGCTGGCCGATGATCCGTGAAGCGTTGCAGAAAATGGGTTTGAGTAAACTCATTGGTAAAGGTAAACAATGCCTGGTGCCGGAAGAGACGCGCGACGAGAAAAACCTGAAGCCCAAAGCGGGTGGCAAGATCGCTGTGACCAAACATACCGGCATGAATCCGGTGAAAGAGGCGCTGATCCGCAAACAACAGCAGATCTCTAAATCTTCTGGTCAGGCTTCTTTTAAAAAAGGTAAAGGCTAAGCGAACACGCAGGATGCAGTGTGATGGTGAATGTTTTAACGACGCCAAGGCTGCAGCTGCGGCCTTTTACTGAATCAGATGCGCCGGCTATGTTCCGACTTGGCGCAGATCCGGCAGTGATGCGCTATATCGGTTCCGCGCCGATGCAGAATGAAAATGACGCATTGGCTTATTTGAGAAGTCATCCGCTTACGGACTATCAGCGCACTGGTTTTGGCCGACTGGCGATTGTCTTGCCCCAAAGTGGCGACATCATTGGTTTTTGCGGACTGAAATGGGTCGATGAAATCAACGGCTTCGATCTAGGCTATCGTCTGCTACCAGCGTTTTGGCGGCAGGGGTTAGCGGTTGAAGCGGGCCTTGCGGTGCTTGCTGATGCACGCAGGCGAGGACTTCGTTGTCCAGCAGATCAACAGCAAAACCAAATCTATGGTTTGGTTCATCCAGACAATCAGGGATCTATTCGCGTGCTGGAAAAACTCGGGTTTGCCTACCAACAAGATATTTTCTTTAGTTTGCTGCCGGATATCGCGGTGCGGCAGTTCGGCCTGAAGCTGGACTGTGCTAGCATGAGCGCCGGTTTTTCAACAGATTCAGGTACATAGATGCGCTGGTCCATAGAACAAATCCCGCTGAGATTCCGGGCTGCGGCTGCAGGTATTTGCCTGTATCTGCTGTGGCCTGTTGGCCATGCCCCAGAGTGGCAATGGCAGTCTTTATGGCAATCAGAAGCTGAAACAGCGACTGCGTTGGCGCCATTGTTGTCTTTTTATACCAAATATGGTGAACAAGCCCTGCCAGCACTGCAGGCGCAGCTGGAATTGAATAAATTGCGTGACATGGAGCTTGCTCTGATCGCCGACAATGCTGAATTCTCAGCGCAGAGCCGCGACGACAGTTGGGCTGAAGCGACTGAGTTTATGATTGCGCACGTGGCACAGACTGTTGGTGCCAATGAACTTCGGATCTACGACAGTGAATGCCGTAACAATTTATGCCGGATTGAGCTTGCCGCGCCAAAGGGCTTGAATCCTGAATTTCGCGCGCTGGTACTCAAATATGCGGCCACATTAAAAGCCGGCGATTTGGAGTTTCACGACCTGAAAGAAAGTAAAGACCGCATCATGTTGGAGCTAAAATCCGATAAACGGCTGCAGTATGGTTTTTTTGCCGAACGTGCGTTGAAACCGGCCGAACGTGAACAATGGTTAGCAGAGGTAAAAGCATGGCTTGGCACCCAACAAAACAACAAAAAGTAGCAGCGGCTTATTTTATTGCCGGTTTTTTTGCAGTCGCTGTGCTGGATACGCTGGTGCGCTTATTACTGCCGAAACCGGCGATTTTGGCACCACATCCGGCATTGAGCAAAACGATGTCGCGACAGGATGTCAGCCTGCAGCAGTGGAGTCAGGCCGCCGAGCGGCTGGAGGAAAAGCGTAAGCTGTCCCGGCTTTAACCGCTAGGCTTCGCCAATCCTTAGACTGTGCATCGCCAGATTGCCCAGCGTAAAATCCTGATTAAACCAGTGGAATGCTTCGTCTGTTTCGCTGGCTCCGAGTAAATAAAACAATGGCAGCAGATGGTCCGGATACGGTACCGCCAGCGCTGCTGCTTGCCCCCAGCTTTGATAATCGCTCAGTGCTGGCCAGTCCCTGCGCGCGAGAACGTCTTCAACGTTATGCATAAACTGCTGAGCCCATGCGGGCGCGGGCCCGTCCTGCCAATCCAACAACCGCAGATTATGCACGATGTTGCCTGAGCCAATGATGAGCACGCCTTCTTGACGCAGCGGTGCTAACAATGCGCCGACTTGCAGATGCCAGCTGGCTGACTGCCGGCTATCGATCGAAAGCTGCACCACAGGCACATCAGCTGCCGGAAAGGCATGACAAAGGACTGACCAGGCACCGTGATCAAAACCCCAGTCACTATCTGGCCGTGCGCCAACATCAGCCAATAGTTCCAGCAGCAACCCGGCGAGTGCAACTGAGCCTGGTGCCGGATATTGTTGTTGAAACAACGCCGGCGGAAAACCGCCAAAATCATGGATGGTACGTGGGTGGGGGTCTGTGAGTACACGTAAGCCTGGTTTATCCCAATGCGCCGAAATCAACAGAATTGCTTTTGGCTTTAGAGTCGCAGTGACCAAGCGCCACTGCTGCGTCCAGCGATTCGACTCCAACGCATTCATTGGACTACCATGACCGAGGAACAACATCGGCATCAAGGTTTTCACAGACACATCACACTCCAAAGTACAAATTTGCAACAGCATAAAGGCGGAATCACTGAGTGAAAAGTGCATTAAACCTGTGTAACAGGTGCAGAAAATAGAAAGAAAAACGCCGGTTTACACCGGCGTTTGGTTTTACAGCAGCAGACTAAATTTAGTGTTTTTCGAAATAAAACGGCAGACGTTGTTGTTGCTGACCGTTCAGTTCATGCATCGTCTCAGCGTCAAACAAACGTCCATTTGCCATCGTATATTGCACGCGGTCGCTTTGACGGATATCCGCCAGCGGGTTGCCGTCGATGACAATTAAGTCAGCCAGTTTACCGGCTTCAACTGAGCCTAACTGATGGTCCATGCCAAAGGTTTTGGCTGGATTGATGGTCGCGGTTTTCAGCGCCTGCAACGGGCTCATACCGCCCTGGGCAAACATCCAAATCTCCCAGTGCGCGCCTAAACTCTCACGCTGACCATGGGCACCGATATTGGTGATCACACCTTCATCGCTGAGTTCCTTCGCCATTTTAGCAATGCTGAAATGGTTGTAATGCGAATCCGGTGCGGTTGGCCGGCGCATACTGCGTGGGCGTAACTCATCCATTGGCACATATTTCGACAAGCGCGGGTGTTTCCACACTTCGGTTTTGTCATACCAGTAGTTTTCGCCCCAAATGCCGCCATAGGCCACGACTAACGTTGGTGTGTAGGCCGTTTTGGTGGCGCGCCACAGCTGTTTGACATCGTCATACAGTTTCGCGGCAGGCAGAGAGTGCTCCAGCGTGGTATGGCCATCAACGGCCATGCTGAGGTTGTGTTGCAGCAGCGAGCCACCTTCCGGCACCACCATCATGTCGAGTTCACGCGCGGCCTGAATCACCTGCTGACGCTGATTGCGTCGCGGTTGGTTGTAGCTCTTCACTGAGAACGCGCCGACTTTCTTTAACCGCTCCAGATGGAACTTGGCATCGTCCACGCTATCAACATGCGAGGTATAACCGGCACCATAAGCACCGTACAAAATAGTGCCGGTGGAGAAGATGCGCGGGCCGACAATCTGACCGGTTTTTTGCATTTCACTGGCGGTGAAAATTTCCTGCGTGTCGTTTGACGGGTCGTGGATACTGGTCACGCCCAGCGCCAGCGACGCATAGTTAGCATAGTTTTGCTGCGGAATGATTTGATTCACGCCCTGACTACCGTGGGCGTGCGCATCAAACAAGCCCGGCATCAGGGTTTTGCCCTTGATGTCGATGACTTTGGCGCCAGCCGGCACTTTCACTTCCGCTGCAGTACCAACAGCTTTGATTTTATTGCCTTCAACCAGTACGACGCCGTCGGCGATAACCTTATCGCCAGCCATCGTGATGACCTGGCCACCAACAAAGGCTGTCAGGCCCTGAGCCTGATAAGCCAGGGTGGTAAAACTGATGTTCTGACCGTTGGCGACTTTAAAGCTGTCTGCGGCTTTATCGCTGCCGACGGCAAAAACGCTGCTGAGATTAGCGTGGTAAAGTTCGGGGCCGAGGTTCCAGTACAACTGTTTGCTGTTGCCGCTCCAGCTGATATTTTCACCGGCACGCACAGAAAGTTGCCGCACCGGGAACTGGGTATCGCTGCCGCTAATGTCTATCGAGGCGCCACGCTCGGCAAAAGGCGTGACATACACTTTGAAGCGGTCAGCAAAAGCGACATATTTGCCATCCGGCGACACTTTAAACTCAGTACCGTATTTGGCGCTGTAGAGTGTGCGTTGGGTCTGCGTCGCGAGGTCAATCGCCAATAAAGTCGGTGACTGACCATAATCCATCGCAAAGATCCGGTCATTGCGCTCGGCAAAATGCGGCGCAAAGCCGTTGCGACTAATTAGTTTCATCTCGCCGCCAGCCGCTGGTACTGTATAAATACCGGTATTGAGCGACCAGCGTTTGTCGAGCAGACTACCGGCGCCGCCTTTACGGAATACCAGCGTGTTGCCATCCGGACTGAACGCAGGCTCCAGATATTTGCCCGGTGCACTGACCACGGTTTTCACTTGATTGCTCATCAAATCAATCACTTTGATTTGGCCCTGCTGCTGATCATGCCAGCTGACATACACCAGCTTTTTGCCATCACGCGAGAACTGCGGGTACAGTTCAAAATGCTCGTTTTGCGCGGTCAGCCGCTGCGGTTTCCCGCCTTTGGCGGCAACTTTGTATAAGTGGCCCAGTGCGGAATACACAATGGTATTGCCATCCGGTGACGCCTGCACAAAACGCAGCATTTTCACGTCGAGCAGGTCCTGGTCCAAATCTTGTTTGACCCGCACGACCTGCTGGATTTTCTTCTCAACGTCGACTTTAAATGGAATTTGCGCCACTTGTTTGCTGGCGACATCCAGTTTCTGGATCTTACCGCCGGCCCAGAACACAATGGCTTTGTTATCCGGTGTCCAGCTCATTTGCGGGTATACGCCATGGATGGCCCAGGTTTCCTGCATATCGCGGTCAAGCTTGCCATACAGCTCAGTGGTTTCACCGGATTCGAGGTTGTACAACATTAAAGTGGTCTGGAAATCAATGCGGCGGATGTAAGCGAGGAATTTACCGTCCGGCGATGGTGTAGGGCGGATCGCGCCACCAGCGCCTTCAAGTAGCACTTCGATTTTGCCGGTTTCCCGTTCAAAGCGTTTAATCACATAAATGCCTTGCTCAGAATCTTTGCTGTAGTGGAAGGTTTTTCCTGGCGTATCGTCTTGCGAGAAATAGACATATTTGCCATCCGGTGAAAAAGCCGGTTCGCCTAAGTCTTTTTCATCATTGGCTTTTTCGGTCAACATCACGCCGCTGCCACCAGATTTGTGATATTGCCAGACTTCGCCGGCGCCAAGAGAGCGGGTATTGGTGAAATGTTTACGCGCGACAATAAACTCGCCGTCCGGGCTCCAGGCTGGGCTATTGAGCAACCGGAAGGTTTCATCTGTCACGGCATGGGCATTACTGCCATCGGCGTTCATCAACCAGATATTGTCGCCGCCGCCTTCATCTGAGGTGTAAGTAATGTATTTGCCATCGGGGCTGAAACTTGGCTGCATTTGCCAGCCGATATCTGAGGTCAGCCGCTTGGCGCTGCCGCCACTGACTGGCATGCTGTAGATATCACCCAGCACATCAAACACCAGCGTTTTACCATCTGGACTGACATCCACGTTCATCCAGGTGCCGCTGTCGGTGTTAATTTTTATGGTTTCGAATTTACCTTGCGGGGCGTTGACGTCCCATTGCGTTTTTTTATCTGCGGCCAATGCCGGGAAAAGCGCAGAGCTGACACAAAGTGCCAGCATTGCTGGTTGCCATTTGTTCATAGGAGTCCCTGGGATTGATGTCTGCTGTTGCAGATCTGGTTGGTTAAAGTAGCAAACTGCCACAGCCTGTCGCGGAATGTAAGAGGGGGCGTAGAAGCCTGCGCCTGTCAGGCACTTCGCAGCGACAAACGTCAGTGTTTTACCGGTTCAGGAACAAGCGGCTCCTGTGCGCTACGGATTGCCCGCGCCAATCCGACAAATTTTTGGCATACTTGCGGCAAACTTGCCACCTGATTGGGCGGAGGCTCCAATGGATTCACCTTGTGTTGCCTGTTGTAAACTGAATAACGATAAAATCTGTACCGGCTGCTATCGTCATATCGAAGAGATTGTCGACTGGAACAAAAGAACGGACGCCGAGCATCTGCAGATCCTGCAACGCTGTGCAGCGCGCCGACAAGAGATTGATGCGCAGAATAGCCCGACATCGGCCATAACGTCGGTCGAATGGCAAAGCGCAAAACAAGCGCTGGCACTGAAAAAACAAAGTCGGCTCAGTTGATCTGGCGCAATGCTAAAACTTGTCTGTAGCCGCATAACTTGCCAGACTAAAAAAATAAGAAAGACAAGGAGATAACGTTGATTTTAGAAGCCGTCTGGATTGGATTTGCTTTTAGTCTTGGCATGCTGGTGCGCCTTTGCGGCTTGCCGCCGTTGATTGGTTATCTGGCGGCAGGTTTTGCTATTACTGCCAGTACTGAAACACTGCAGTTGCCGCAAGGGCACGCCATTATCGAACATGTGGCACATCTGGGCGTGTTGTTATTGTTATTTACCGTCGGCTTGAAACTGAACGTCCGTAGTCTGCTAAAACCTGAAGTTCTGGGTGGCAGTGTGCTGCATTTTGCGTTGTCAGCCTTGCTGTATGCGCCGGTTATTTGGTTGGCGTTCGACCCCAGTTGGTATCACGCCCTAATGCTTGGCGCTGCATTGGCATTTTCATCGACAGTGTTAGCTGCCAAAGTACTGGAAGGAAAACGGGAGATCCGGGCTTTTCATGGTCGGGTAGCTGTTGGCATCTTAGTCGTGCAGGATTTGATCGCCATGGCTATGTTGAGCTTTTCCAGCGGCGTGACACCATCTTATTGGGCGTTGTTAGTGCTGGCGGTGCCGTTGCTGCGGCCACTTTTATTTAAATTGCTGGATTTAACCGGCCATGATGATCTGCAAATTCTGTTTGGTGTGCTGTTGGCTGTGGTTGCCGGTGGTATGGGCTTCCAAGTCGTCGGACTCAGTGCAGAACTAGGCGCTCTGGTATTTGGTGCTTTGCTGGCAAAACACCCCAGGGCCGGCGAGCTGTCGAAGACTTTGTGGAGTTTAAAAGAGTTTTTTCTGGTTGGGTTTTTCCTGAAAATTGGCCTGGGGGGACTGCCGGACCAGACTGCCTGGTTGTTTGCCGTGCTGATGACAGTATTGTTGCCGCTCAAAGCTGCATTGTTTTTTACCCTGTTAGTGTTGTTTAAACTGCGAGCCCGCAGTGCCTTTCTCTCTGGTTTAACACTGAGTAACTACAGCGAATTCGCGCTGATAGTGGCGAGCGTGGCTTTGCCACAATTCCTGATCCCACTGGCTTTAACGGTCGCCTTATCCTTTGTTATCTCAGCGCCGCTGAACCGCTATGCGCACCCGCTGTACGAACGTCTCGCCAGCCGCTTGATCCCGCTGGAACGCAACATCCATCATCCCGATGAACAACCGGTCACCTTAGGCGATGCGGAAGTGATGATTATGGGTATGGGGCGCACCGGCGGTGCGGCTTATGACTATCTGAAGCACAAGACACATTTAGTGGGATTGGATTCGGACCCGGCACGGGTCCGGCAATTTCAGGAACGCGGTGATAACGTCTTATTCGCTGATGCGGAAGACCAGGTGTTTTGGCAAGGTCTGGATTTAGGCCGCGTCAAAGCGGTGATTTTGTGCCTCAGTGATAGCGAAGCCAAGCTCATTGCTACGCAAAAATTGCGTGCCGCAGGTTTTGCAGGCTTGATTGTGTCGCATTCGATGCAACAGGACGAAGCGAGCAAAATTATGGCGGCTGGGGCGGACCATACCTATTTAACTATGTCCGAAGCAGGGCTTGGCCTGGCTGAGCGGGTGCGGCAGCATATAAGCCTGCCGGGTTAAAATCGATATGATGTCAATTAATTTTACATTTTGTGTAATGTAAAAATCCAACTCTAAGTAGCAACTGCGCGTTAGCAGTTGCCATGCCGCCTTTCTGTCAATTTTGCAGGGACATACAGGATGCTGGCACAACTTATGCTTAGATCCACGTCCTTCATTTCAGGCTGACTGAAAGTACATAACAACAAGTCCGGCACAGGGCTGCTAAGGAACTCTGGCATGCGTGTACAAAGCCATTTTATGTTTTTGCTTGTCCTGGTCTTATTTAGTGTTGCAGGCGTCTGGCGTTTAAGCAGTTTGCCGGACCTGCAGGTGTTTGGTGAGATTAAAAGTCAGGCGTTGGTCACCGAAAAAGTGGTGGCGCTGACGTTTGACGATGGTCCAACCCCAGACAAAACCAATCAAATTCTGCAAATTCTCGCTGCGGAAGAAGTTCCTGCGACCTTCTTTTTGATTGGCCAGGAAGTGCAGCAACATCCACAGCTGGTACGGCAAATTTTGGCCGCCGGTCATCAGGTAGGCAATCATAGTTTTAGTCATCAGCGGATGATTTTTAAATCACCGGCTTTCATTGCCGGAGAGATTGAACAAACTGATAAGCTGTTGCGTGACAGTGGCGTGGATGGGGTCATTTATTTTCGTCCGCCTTACGGCAAAAAATTACTGGTATTACCTTGGTATCTGATGAAGCACCATCGCGTCAGTGTGACCTGGGATGTAGCGCCGGAAAACTTTCCGAAAATTGCCAAAGATCCGCAGGCGTTAGTCGACTATACCGTGCAGCAGACGAAGCCAGGCTCGATTATTTTACTGCATGTGATGTATGACAGCCGACAGGCGACGATGCAGGCGGTGCCACAAATCATCCGCCAACTGAAAGCGCAGGGGTATCGGTTTGTTACTGTGCATGAACTGCTCAAACTTGAGCAGGCGCAGCACTAGAGCACCTGCAATGGCCTGATGCGGCGTTGCCACAGCTCGAAAGAGTTCACTATTCCTTCGCCATGTCGTCTTGCCTGAGGCTATTGCAGACTGCTCTGCTGTTCGGTGCTTAAACTGATCGTTGCCCTAATCCAGCGTTCCGCCAACAGCGGCGATATCCTCTGAATATTGCTGGCAACATCGGACGATTTCAAGCAACGCCTGAACTACAACAGCAACTGACATACTGGCTGCATCCGGCTTGCCGGCAGCTTGTTCCGGTGTATAAGGGATGTGAATGAATCCACCGCGGCAGCTACTCATTGCTGACAAATGATGCAGCACCTGGTACATCAACGCGTTACAAACATAAGTGCCTGCGGTGTATGAAATATTCACCGGGATCCCGTTTTGTTGCAGCTGCTGCCGGATCGCCTTAAGCGGCAGCGTACTGAAATAAGCCGCAGGGCCAGTCGCGATGATTGGTTCGCCACTGGGCTGCCAGCCACTGTTGTCCGGGATGCGCGCTTCCAGCAAATTAATGGCGACCTGTTCAAGACTGATTTGCGGCCGGCCACCCGCCTGACCAATACAAAGCACCAGATCGGGTTGCCAGCTGTTAATACAGGATTGCAGTAACGTGGCGCTGCGCCTGAATTCGACCGGCAGGATTAATGCCTGCCACTGCACACCTGTCGGTGGCGGCAATAGGCAAATCTGCTCCACTGCAACAGCGCTCGGATTAGTACTTTCGCCGCCAAAAGGTTCAAAACCGGTAAACAGAACTTTCATCAGATTGCGCCCGTTACAAAAATGCCAGCTGATCCAGCAATATGATATTGACGGCGAGCAGTAACAGCGCCGTTGGCGCCTGAGCTTTGATCACCGCATGCTGATCTTTCAGCCCTAACAATGCCACAGGCACTATATTAAAATTCGCCGCCATCGGTGTCAGCAATGTACCGCAATAACCACAGAACATGCCAATGGCTGCCATGACCGCCGGATTGGCGTCATGTTGTTGAATTAACAATGGAATACCAAGGCCTGCAGTGATCACCGGAAAAGCTGCAAACGCATTGCCCATAATGACGGTAAAGCCAGCCATTGCCAGCGCATAAGCGGCTACGGCTGCCAGTCGGCTGTCGAGCTGCAGGTATTCATGACTGAGCGCCGCAATAATTTGCCCGACGCCGGCTTGATTAAACAACAAGCCTAAAGTGGCCAGTAAGTGCGGCAACAAAAATGCCCAGCCGATCGCTTCCAGTAAGCGTTTGGCTTCAAGGCCGCCCTGGCGCGGTGATTCGCGGGTCAGGTAACAGGCAATGGCAAAAGCCAGCACACAAGCAACGCCCAGACTCAACAAGGTTAGGTTTTTCGGGTCAAACCAATGCAATGTCGGAAACTGACCCATGACCAACACCAGCAACAAAGTAAAACCCGGGATCGCTAGTGCCGGGATAAACAGTTTTTTGCCAAGCCGCTCCAGTGATGCCAGTTGCAGTTTATCCGGTAACGCCTGATAAGGGCCTGCAGCCAGTCCGCCAAGCCCTGCGAGTAGCGCCATCCCTAGCACCATTGCACCCACTACCGCAGTCGGCAAATAATCACCAACAACAAAAATTGCGCCGTAGCTTAACCAGAACAAACCACTGCGAAACCGGCGTGGATGCTGCGGGTCCAGTAAAGTCAGCACTGCAACCAGTGTCATGATGGCGCCAACCAGCCAGTACAGATGGGTTAATGTCAGCATCAGTTGCGCTCCGTTTGCGGCTGGGCAGCTTTTGCCAGTCTTGCCTGTTCTGTTGCCAGATAATGGTCAAGCCGGCGCAAGCGGATCGCATGAATAAGAAAGGCCGCAATTGCAGTTGGAATCCCCCAGAGTGCGATGTGCATCGGATCGGTTTCGATACCGGATTCGCGCAAAAAGGTATGCATCAGCACGATAGCGCCAAATGCGACAAAAATATCTTCACCAAAAAACAAGCCGATGTTATCAGTGGCAGCCGCCATGGCTTTTACTTTATCCCGCACTTGTTGCGTCAATCCAGGGTGCTGGCGCTCCGCTAACGCTTCCGCCATTGGGGCGACCAGCGGGCGTACCATTTGTGGATGGCCGCCGAGACTGGTTAAGCCTAAAGCGGCACTGCCTTCACGCGCCAGCAGATAAATACTAAGTAATCGACCCACAGTAGCGCCTTTGACGTTGGCGATAAAACGTTGGGCCTGTTGTTTCAGACCATGTCGTTCCAGCAAACCAATAATGGCAAGGGGTAACAGCAAAATCACCGGCAATGACCGGGTTTTCAGGAAACTCTCGCCGATGGCGCTGAGCAGTTGTAGCGGCGGCATCCAGGCACAAAGGCCAGTCACAATGCCGGCGCTGATCACGACTAAAACCGCATTAAAACGCAGGACAAAACCAATCATCACCACAGCGATGCCGAGTAAGGGCCAATAGTTCATCTGAAGACCCCGATAAAAGACTGAATACGAACGCCTGCGAGCTGCAAAGCCGAGGATAAGTCATGGGCGAGTTGCAGCGCTTCCGGACTGTCACCATGCAAACACAAACTGTCGGCGGTAAGCTGGATGTTCTGCTGGTCAATACATTCAATGGAGCCTGTTTGCACTAACCGCAAGCTTTGCTGCAAAGCCGACTGATGACCAAGCACAGCGCCCGGCTGGCTGCGTGGCACCAATTGACCTGTCGCCAGATAAGCCCGGTCGGCAAAAGCCTCCTGATATACCGGCAAACCTGCTGCCTTGGCGGCATGAAACAGCGCGCAGTCTGGTAAGGTCAATATCGCCAAATCTGCGCGATGGGCTTTGACCACAGCTGCAATCAGGCTTGCTAAATCACTATTCACTGCCGCTTGATTGTACAAAGCGCCATGTGGCTTCACGTAGGCCATCAAAACACCCGTCGCGTCTGCCAACTGCTGGAAATAACGCAGTTGCTGTTGCAGGCTGAGAATCAGCGCGTCAGCAGACATTGCCATCACCTGCCGGCCAAAGTTGGCTCTATCCGGATATGAAGGATGGGCACCGACACAGACCTGATGTTGTTTGCAGGCTTGGAGCGCGCGGACAATATCCGCCTCGCTGCCAGCATGGGCGCCACAGCTGATGTTGGCTGATGACAACAACGGGATAATCGCCAAATCATCACCACAACCTTCACCAAGGTCGGCATTTAAATCAATGTACTTCATCAGGTCACCATCAGGGGGAGCAGACAGCACCTTAACAGGCTGTGCTTTTTGCTGTAAAGCTGGCTGCTGTCAGGTCGTACCGGTACACTGGCTCAGTCAAAGGTCCGCAGATGATAGTTCAGGACCACAGTGTTAACAGGAGTATCTATGGCGCAATTGTCAGGTGGGCTGTCCTTTGGACCTATTGTAAAAGATGAACTTGCTGCAGTGGCAGAACTGGAAGTTACCGCGTTTCCGCCGCCGGTCTACCCGGTGTTTTTCTTCCGTCAGGCTTTTGATTTGTGGCCTGATTTATTCTGGGTTGCTCGTCGGGATGATGAAATTCTGGCCTACTTGGTTTGTGGACCTGAATTTGCTGAACCGTCTCGTCTGAGTCTGATGTCTTTTGCGGTGGCACCGCAAGCGCAGGGGCAAGGGGTAGGTAAGGGCTTATTGCGCGAGTTTTTACGTCGATTACCAATAGTTGCCCCGCAGATTAGCCACATCTGGCTGACTGCTGATCCAGACAATTTGCCTGCGCTCAGGCTCTATCAACAGCATGGTTTTGTGATTAGTGGTGAAGAGTCAGATTATTATGGCGCTGGTTACCGGCGTCTGGTTCTGACTGCGGAAATAGCAGCAAAAAACATCTGAAAAATGCATCGTTTATAAGAGGGAATTCAGCGCCAGGCCGCGTCATTACTGGGCTTTCATCAAAAGCTCGACGCCTAGAAAAACCCCCGCTATAATGCCGCGTCCTATTAAACGTTCAGCTTGGCGGCCATAGCTTCTAATGCAACAGTGCCAGGCTCTGGTAAGCAGGCGTATCGCTACGCCCGATTTTGATTTTGAGGTAAC
>JACCDS011471536.1_pt1 | contig 19748 bp, 18 predicted proteins | sample 7446441 | NCBI WGS metagenome assembly JACCDS01 (sample SAMN15323445, study PRJNA562643) | freshwater metagenome | isolation source: river surface water | place: USA:Blue River Watershed | collected 2017-08-17
GCCAGAGTTGAAACGATGAATGAAATGCCCAACGGAACAAAGAGCTTTCCCTCCAAGCCGGGCAATGCAAACAACGGAATGAAAACGAGGACGATGATCACCGTGGCATACAAAATGGCAGATCTAACCTCCATTGAGGCTTTCGCTACAACTTCCAACGGATGAAGCCGATGCTGCGGATGTTTTATGCGATCTTCCTTCAACCGTCGCAGAATGTTCTCTACGTCGACCACCGCATCGTCGACCAGACCGCCAATGGCAATGGCCAATCCTCCAAGAGTCATGGTGTTGATAGACAAGCCAAAGTACTTGAATACCAAAGAGGTGATGAAGATGGATACGGGAATCGCTGTCAAGGCGATGATGGTGGGTCGAACCGTACCTAAGAAAAAGAACAAAATCACAGCGACAAAGACTGATGCACCAATCAATTTGCCTTGTAGCGTATTGATGGATGCTTCGATGAAGCTGGCCTGTCTGAATGTGACGCGAGGGGCATCCATGCCAGCTGGCAAGGATGATTTCAAACCTACCAACGCATCCTCAATTGCACGGGTAAGAGCAATCGTGTCTGCTGTGGGTTGTTTCTGAATACCCAAAATAACTGCCGGTTTCCCCTCAAACCCTGCATCACCACGCTTCAACGCTGCAGCAAAAGTGACATCGGCAATTTGACGCAACAAGATTGGTTGCCCATTTTTTGTGGTCAGTGCCAGATTTTTCAGATCGTCCAAACGGGAAGTTCGTCCGAGGTTGCGGATCAGGTATTCCCGTCCATTGAGTTCCAAAAAGCCACCGGAGGTATTGGCAGAAAAACCTTTCAGCGCAGCTTCCATTTGATCGTGTGAGATGCCCAACTCAGCCATACGAGCCGTGTTGGGTTGCACCTGAAACTGACGCACCTCGCCACCAATTGGAATAACTTGGGCAACCCCAGAAACCGACAGAAGGCGTGGACGCAAAACCCAGTCTGCGTACTCTCGGACAGCCATAGCCGAAATCTTCTGTGAATCGACTGGAATAGCGATTTGCATGATCTCGCCCATGATCGAGCTGATTGGCCCCATGCGCGGCATTACGCCAGCAGGCATACCGTCTTCCATGGCTGACAGTCGCTCAGATACCAACTGTCTTGCGCGGAAAATATCTGTATCCCATTTGAAAGTCACATATAAAAATGACAATCCGGCTGACGAAATAGACCGGACGGATTCAACGCTAGGCAAACCGTTCATGGCGGTCTCTAGGGGGAAGGTGATGAGTTGCTCAACCTCTTCTGGCGCCATGCCACCTGATTCGGTCATGATGGTGACCGTGGGCTTGTTCAAATCAGGAAAAACATCCACTGGTGTTTTTGTCAGTGTGAATGCGCCGTAGGTCATCAATACGACACTGGCGATGATCACCAGCAATCGATTGGCTAAACTGTTTTCAAGTAACCACTTAAACATATCAACGCACTTGGTTAATCAATGTTGCGCCTTGCGTAGCGATCAAATCGCTAACCTCAAGACCCGATGTGATGGCAACCCGTGTACCGTCCAAGGGTTCAAAAGTGATGGTGCGCGGTGTGAATCGCTCAGCAGCAGTTTTGACCCAAACAATGGATTGATTGGCTGGGTTCTTCATCAACGCAGAAACTGGAACAGCCATGCCTTTCACCTTGTCTTTGGTCTGAATCACCACCCTTACTGGCTCACCTAGAGCCAATGCGCTCAGTTCTTCGCCCTGAGCCTTGAAATTCATGGGTAGTGCTTGCTCCCGTAGGCTGCGTGCTGCCCCTAAAAACTGAAGCGAAATTTGTTGGCCATTCACTGCCATGAACGCCTTGTCCACGCTGGAGATGAGAGCGGTGTCAAAGGCCAAGGCTTCAATTCTTAGGCGTGCTGGGTCCACAATTTCAAACACCAACTCTCGCGCATCGATCACTTGTCCTGCCACCACATTTGCTGAGGCAATCACACCAGAAACGGGTGCCAACAAAGGTTCTCGGTGGTTCAGTCCTGTGCTAACTGCCGAGACGCGGCCCGTCAAGCTTTGCAGCTCGCTCTCAGCTGCTTCGATGTCTTTGCGTGGCACGGTATCGGAAAGTTCCTTGAATCGTGCCAGTCGTTTTTCTGCAAGAGATTTAGCTGCTTTGAGTTCTGCCAACTGTGCAAACTGATTGGATTGCTCAATAGGCGCCAGTGAAGACACCAGATAAGCAAGAACATCCCCTTTGCGCACCGCAGTACCGAGATTTGGCAGACCTTTAGGACCGGCTTCGATTCGACCAGCATTGATGGCTTGAACTTTGCCACCAGCATTGGGGTCCATGCTGACCTTGCCGTTGAGTTCTATGGACCTCGGTAAGTCTGTAACTTCCACTTTGATAGTTCGAATTGCCAATTGACGTTGGGCTGGCTTTGGTAAGAAGACGCTGCCATCGGGCAAGCGCTGAGGCCCGTTCATGTTGGGAGTAGCAGATGCACCGCCATGGTCATGGCCTTCACCAGCCCAAGTGCTGGTCACCGGAGATAGGGCAGTCACTGCGGCCATCACGACAGTCAGTGTTGAAAGAGTGGTTTTGAATGTCATGCGGCACCTCCGGTGCGATTTGCTTGATGAGTCTGTAGGCGCTTGCGAATAAAAATCAGCGCCATGAGGGCAGCGGCAGAAAACAAAGCCCAGCTGAGCCACTTTTTCCATCCATTTTTTGAAGCGCTACCTTGTCCATTCAAATCTGAGTGAATGTCCAGCTCCCCAGCCAACAAATCAACTTCTTTGTCGATCATGACAGTCGCAGTCACGCTGATAACACCGGGTTTCGGCTCAGCGGGGAGCACAATTTCAAACTCATCTTCACCGTGCTTTTGCGCTACAAATTTAACGCCAGATAAATCCAGCTCAATTTGTGCCTCTTTGACAGGCGCATTGGTTTCAAGGCGATCTAAATAGAGAGTGATTTGCTTTCCGTTCAGCACACCGACCAATTCGAGTGCATCTGAAACTGCTGTAAAACGGGGGGTGGAGGGGGCTGATGTGGCTGCCTTGGCATCGCCATGATCGTGCCCTTCCCCTGCCCAACTCAGACTGGAAAGAGCCAAGCCGATGGCCAGTCCAATGGTTCTGATTCCTGATGAAATAGTCATTGAAATTTTCTGTAATGTTGATTGATTCATAGCACACCTTATTGCGGCAATAGTCCAGCTGCTTGACGTAGCGCTGAGATAGACGCAAAGAACTCGATACGACTTAAAGCAGCTTGACGTTGTGCCTCAACGGCTTCTACCTCGATGCGCAGTCGGGTTGGCAAATCGGATTCACCAAGCTGAAACGATTTCTCAAAGAAGGTGCGGGACTCCAAAGCCAATTTGGCTCTGCGCTCCGCCGCTTTGAGTTGAGCCTGTGCAGCATTGACTTTTGCTTGAGCAAAGTGCCACAGGGACTGTGTCCGATCGCGCTCCAAGGTCAATTGCGCTTGGGCTTGTGTTGCTTCAGCTTGGGCGTGAGCTACAACCGCCTCATACCTAGGGCCACCGCCAAACGGAAGTCGAATGCCTATCGTTATTTTTGAGCTGTAGGGATCTGCAAGATTGCCACGATCTCTGGATTTGGCAATCGTGAATTCTGGGTTCGCCCTTGTTCTGGTTGCGGCCAGTGCCATCGCGCGCTCGGCAACATCTGAGCGCGCTTGCAGCTCCATCAATGCAGCATGGTTGCGTGGGTATTCAGCTGAAGGGAGTAACTCTGGGCTATCTGACAAGTTCAGCGTTGAAAAACTTGTCGCACCAATCGATGCTTTGATCATCTGAATGGCAAGTTCCAAATTTGCTTGCGCTATGGCATACGCAGACTCAGCCACCGCAACGGCACCTTCAGCTTGGTGTTGATCCGATTGAGCTAAATCACCCGCCTTCACCCGTTTAGAAACATCTTCAGCTAAGCGTTTCGCATTGTTTAATTGATCCGTGGTGACATCTTTTTCGATGCGGGCACGGTGCAAATTCCACCAATCCTCTCGGATTTGTCCGGCAACACGCAGTTGATTTGCTTTAATTTGATGATCTAAAGCGTTGACCTCAGCTTCTGCGAGAGCAGAACTTTTGCTTCGTTGACCGGGGAGCCACATCGGAACTGCGATTGCAATTTGCTGCTCTCGTTCACCCAAATTTCTGCCCCACTGATCAGATTTTGAGTTCAGCTCTACGGCTGCTGGCTCTGGTGTCCATGCTGCAGCTGCACGCTTTTGGGCTTGCAATGCTTGCTGACGAGTCTCTAACGCTTGTGCTTCTGGTTGACGCGCCCAAGTGGCATCAAAAATATCTTTGACGCTCTGAACTGGCCGTGGCTGGTTGGTATTTTGCGCAAATACATGAAAGACACTGCACACTGAAATGGCGGCTACTGCACTCAGGCGCCATTTGAAATTCCATTTTTTGGTTCGGTACATCCGACTCTCCTAGGTTGTGAATAACCATGACATGGAGATCGGTAAGGAAGCTGCATCGACACGCACAGCCGCTTCAGAACTGAAGCTCAGTTCTCAAGAAGTCGGCTGAAGCGGGGATGGATTGAACTAACCTCACCGATCAGGCGAGGTGGTTCCACTGAGGTCGTTCTGGTCGTTCTATTGCAGAACGGAAAAGGAATTCGGCTTGGGTAGCCGTCACGTGCTCGGGGCCTTGTGATAAAGGCATTTGCGTCTGAGTAACCAACGCAGCGCAGCAACCGGCATGGCAACTGGCGCAATCTGTATCACTACCGTCCAGATTACTTACCTTTGAGGTAGGCGCTTTGGTGTCGGACATGGAGTCGCTAGACTTGTGCTCGTGCTCATGATGACCGGGGTGTTGCGCTTGCGAGCTGACATCGCTTTCATGCTGGCAATAACCGCTCACTGCAGCCCAAGAGAGCTGCAATGGCATAAAGACCAGCAAGAAAATGGCAATCAAGCTACGCATGGGCGGAAGTCTATCAGCAAAGTTGGAAGACAAAGTTGGTGTTTCGTTGAATGCCCCATCTTCAATGCTGGGCTTTCAAAAGCCTCAGGCCATTGAAAACGACCATCAGACTGGCACCCATGTCGGCAAACACTGCCATCCACATGGTTGCATCGCCAAAAATCGCCAGCGCTAAAAATACGGCCTTGATACCAAGCGCCAAGCTGATGTTTTGCCAGAGCACAGCATGGGTTCGTTTGGATAATCGAATGGTTTCTGGCAGACGGCGCAGGTCATCATTCATCACCACCACATCAGCCGCCTCCATTGCGGTGTGCGTGCCAGCGCCTCCCATGGCAAAACCAATATTGGCTTTTGCCAAGGCAGGTGCATCATTGATGCCGTCACCTGTCATGGCCGTGACGCCAAACCGCTGTTGAAGCTCAGCAATCGCATCTAGTTTGTCTTCTGGCAGCAGGTTGCCTCTAACTTCATCAATCCCTGCTTGCGCTGCTACGGTATGCGCCGTGGCAATGTTGTCACCCGTCAACATCATGGGTGTCACGCCCATGGACTTCAACTCAGCCACCGCTTGTGTGGACGAGGGTTTGATGGTGTCGGCCACAGCACATAAAGCCATCACACGATTGGCATTGGTCAAAATGGTGACGGTTCTTCCCGCTTCTTCGTGAACTTTGAGGCGACTCTCAAGTTCGGCAGAGCATTGTTGGCGCTCTTCAATCCAGCGGTGATTTGCCAACGCATAAGGATGCGCCTCAATGACACCTTGCACGCCACGACCTGCAACTGCTTGAAATTCAGTGACATCTTTTAGCGCTGCTGTGAGACCTTCGGCAATGGCTTTGGACACGGGATGGTCTGAACGAGCAGCAAGACTTTTCGCAATGCTTTGAATGGTTGCAACATCAACGCTCGTATCGATGGGTTCAAACGCCACCAATTTGGGCTTACCCTGTGTGATGGTTCCTGTTTTGTCTAGGGCTACCACCCTGATGCTTCTAGCTTCCTCAAGATAAACGCCCCCCTTGATCAAAATGCCTCGACGTGCCCCTGCAGCTAAACCACTGACGACAGTGACTGGGGTTGAAATGACCAAGGCGCAAGGGCAGGCAATGACCAAAAGCACCAAGGCTTTGTAGAGGGCTTGAATCCAAGTCCAGTCTGCAAGCCAAGGCATCAGTACAGCCACAGCAACAGCTAAAACAAAGACGGCTGGGGTGTAAATAGTTGCGAATTTATCCACAAACCGTTGGGTTGGGGCACGTGATGCTTGCGCTTGTTCGACGGCGTGGATGATGCGAGTTAAGGTACTGTCCGAGGCCAGTGCCGTGACCTGAATTTCCAATGATCCTGATTGATTGATGGTGCCTGCATAGACTTCATCACCAGCAGTTTTATCGACTGGCAAGCTTTCACCAGTGACAGGGGCTTGATTGACAGCACTGCTACCTGATTTGACGACACCGTCTAGGGCGATGCGTTCACCCGGACGCACACGCACAGTTGCGCCTATTTCAATAGTCTTCACAGGGCACGGCACCCACTGCCCATCAGCTTGCAGAACTTCGGCGTGTTCTGGGGCAAGTGCCAGCAGGCTTTTAATGGCGTTGCGAGCACGGTCTACTGCTCGGGCCTCAATCGCTTCAGCAATGGCATACAGTGCCATCACCATAGCGGCTTCTGGCCATTGCCCGATCAGAAAGGCACCTGTGACGGCGACGGTCATGAGTGCGTTCATATTCAAGCGCCCTCGAACCAAAGCAGAAAGACCTTTGCCGTATACCGAAAAGCCCGCTAAGGCGATCGCACAGGCGGCAAGTGCCATGCCTAGTCCCTTTGAAGTCAAGTCATCTGGCAACGCAAAAGCCAAACCCTCGGCGGCTAAAGACAATATCAAAGCACAAATCAACTTGCCCCATGAGTCCCAAAATCTATGCGAGGCAACGCCTTTTGCATTTGCTTTGTCACGCTCGTCGATCAACGGCTCTGGTTTAAAACCCACTCTGCGAATGGCATCGATAGATTCGGCCACAACTTGTGGATCAGCGGCAATCGTCAATTCGCGAGCAGTCAGATCGAAGCGCAAACTTCGAATGCCTTGAATCGCTACCAACGCCTGACGAATTTCCGATTCCTCAGAAGCACAGTCCATATTTGCAATGCGAAAACGCTGATCATCGTTAGTTAAACCAGCTGCACTGGGGTGCTCAAAAGTGACAGGCGTTGAAGCGCAAGTCGTCCCGCATTCGCAGGCTGATTGAGTTTTAGTTTGTTGTACTGGCGCTTTGACTGACATGACTGTTACTCCTAGTTGGGTAAATTAGAAACCCTATAGTCACTACAGAGTCAAGTGCGTAAAATTTAATTTTCAAATCAGTTCTGAAAGGTGCCACATGAAGATCGGTGAACTAGCTAAATCTACCCAAACACAGGTGGAGACGATTCGATATTACGAGCGAGAAGGGTTGTTGCCTTCACCGCTGCGCTCGGAAGGCAACTATCGAATTTATGGCCCCGAACATGCGGCTCGGCTGTCTTTTATCCGGAACTGCAGAAGTCTTGATATGACACTGAACGAAATTCGAACCTTACTGACTTTCAAGGACGCACCGCAAGGTGACTGCGCTGGTGTGAATGAACTGATCGATACACACATGGCGCACGTTGCGTCAAGGATCAAAGAGTTGCGAACACTTGAGCGCCAACTCAAAGAATTACGAGAAACTTGTATGGAAGCGCGGGAAACAAGCCAATGCGGCATTCTTGCTGAGTTGTCTGCACGTCCTCGTCGAGGGATTTCGAGATCAAAAAGCGTTTCAGCTCACATTGGTGGATCGCATTCAAAAAACTTGTAATGTCTGAGATGGATATTTACGAGTCAACACAACTGGACACGCTGGTCGCGTTACTTTGAAAATGGACTAGCTCAAGTTGATGGGATCGCATACAAAGACCAACTTATCCACGTCATGACTCGCGGTCGGGTGTTGATGCTCCCGAACTTGTCAAAGTATCGATAGCACGCATCACTGTTGCTCGACTAACTAAGTAATCGCGTGCAATCTGGCTGATAGTCTTGCCAAACCCGAATTCCTGCTTCATTGCTAAACGGTGCTCACTTGACAGCTTGGGGCGTCGTCCAAGCTTCTTACCTTCACGCTTAGCTCGCTCTAGCCCAGCTTTTGTTCGCTCAATCAGCAAATCTCGCTCAAGCTCTGCAACCGCGCTCAGCATCGTATGCATTGCTTTGCCAGCAGGTGAAGTCAGATCCAACAATCCGAGCTGCAGCACGATCACTTTAATTTCACGCTGCTCTAACTCGCGAAGTGTTGTACAGACATCAATTGCAGTCCTGCCAAGCCTATCCAGCTTAGAAACAATCAGCGTTTCGCCATTACGGATTTTTTGCATCAAACTAGAAAATTCTGGTCGCCGAAGAGCCACAGTGCTACCGCTGATCCCTTCGTCCGCAAACCAAAAATCTATGGTGTGCGCATTTTCGATTTCAATGCGCTGGTTTTCAGAAGTCTGATCTTTCGTCGAGACTCGTCCGTACCCAAAATTTGCCATTTCTCTTTCTCCTATTGCTCAAAATCGTCGTTCAAATCAACTTGCTGTCCACAACTCTTAACCCTAGTTTTTGAACGCATTCTTGAGGCCTTGTCTGAGGTGTTCATAAACGGTCGTTTTCGAACACCCCCAAAAGCCTGTAATTAGTCATGCGCAGACAACTCAAGAAATTGACTGCGACACGAGCGTTCAACATGCGACCGAAAATCGGCTGAGTAAGTGCCGACAGCTTTCAGAATATTTAGCGCATGCTCAAGATTTTGAGAATCGAAGCGTGCCAATCGGTAGAGCGGGAAAGTTCCCTCCCCTAGAATTGCAGACACAAGCAATCCTGATGTGAGCTTTGTCGTTGTTGTGCCACGATGCTCTTTTGTCATCTGCAGAAATGCCTCGACTGAATTGATTCCATCAATCCAAGCTTGCTCTTTTGTCTCGTCAACGATCATCCTCGGGGTCCTCGGAGGTTGAATGACTTGCAAGGTCCATCCATTTTCAAGTTCATGCTTCATTTCAGTCCTTCCTAACAAGATATCTGTTGTGCAACGCTGGCTCTGAGTTTTGTACAACTACGGAGCCATATTTCCGTTTTTCATTGGCTGCAAAAAGTCCCTTTTCACTTCGCTGCGAGGAGTCGAATGCAGCGCAAACTTTTTGTGCATTTCCATACAAAATTGCTTCATCACTAGACCGCGTCGCCAGAGCGAAACGACAGTACCGTCTGGCCTGACACGATTTAATAGCGCATGAATGTGGGGGTGTGCAGTGTCGAAATGCTGCCAAGCAATCATCTGCGCAGCATCGAGTCCGAGCCTTTTTTGAAGTTCATACAGCCATAGCCGAAAATGGAACGGCTTTACTACTTCAGCGTCATACGGACTGACAGCGATGACCAAGTGGACGATTGATTTTTTGACGCGCGGCTTTAATGCACTGACAGCTTCAAACTCCCGCCCGATTTGAAACGGGTCATCTGTGCGTGCGACCGTGGAGCTGAGTAACGCCCCTTGGTTGCTTGCAACCTTGTTCATGTTGTACCTGCTCGCTGCGCCACTTCCTTCACCGACCTTGACGAGAACGATCATGGGGTCACCTCGGAGGTCAACTCATTTTTGATATGGGCGTGAGCTGGATTCTTGTTCGTCACGCCGCTCTTCAGCTGAAGAGCATCAAGTTCTGCTTCGACTTTTTTGATTTCGCGAAACACCAAGTCCTTGACTACCGGCAATGCAGCGATTCGCTCACTGTCGTCTTTCAAGACATCTAGCGACTCAACGATTAGCGCGATCTTGTTTGTTGAGTTCTTGATCAGCAACGCACGTTGATAGTCATACGCATCTGATTCCGATAACTCACCACGCTTCCGACGGGCTTCGGAAATCCCCAGCTTGCTTCGTATCACCTCTGACCGCAACCTCCCGCCATGAACATGATTTGCATCGAATGCATCCATTTCTGCTTGCGTAACGCGTATCGCCATCACCAATGTTTTTGCCTGTTTTCCACTCATCGAGATCCTTTCATCTCACAAATTGTGTAAAACATACTTTAATCCACTTTTTGTGTAAAATCAAATTTGTAGCAAAAAAAATCTTCCGCGAGCCAATAACCAAATAAATGAGTACTAAATATTCAGAAAACGACAAACTAAAGATCTCTTATGTACTAGGAGGCCTTCGTGATATTTGTCGCACAACTGATGCACGACTTGCAGAGCTGCTTGCAATTCACAGAACAAATGTTGCTGCGTTCAACAGTCAACGACGGTTAGGTGCAGTAACGGTTGGCGGAATCAACAAAATGCTTAAGAAATTCGGCCTCTGTTTTTCGCCAACTCAGGGCTTGAAAAGTGCTGATGGTGAGCACTGCCCAGTTGCAGAAATGCAGGTGGCAACCGAGGCTGACGCTAAGCGACTTCAGTTGTTTATTGAAGTCCTGCATGAGTATGCGAATGTCTATTTGTGCCCAATTTTGAATAGCGAAGGGGACTTCGCTCTGGTCTGGGACACAAAGCTATCAAAAACACAATGGTGCTGCGTTGGCTTAGGCCTTGGTCCCGAAAATCCGGCATTCAAATGCTTCAAAGAACACTCATTGATCACGGAAGGACCTGCGATTGAGGTCTCGACAGAGCTTTACCAAACTTGGCTTGATACTGCGCCACGAAGGACAGAAGTCTTGGATGCTTGCGCCCCACTATTTCGTCAGATCAAATCTCAAGAGATGGTCCAACACATTGCTTCAGCAATGTCTGACGATTTGGAGGTTGAAACGGAGAAACCAACGGATCAAGTAGCTCCGTCTGCATTCCCTAACGATCTCTTGTGAAGCGATAGCTCAACTTCTAGTCGACTTTTGCAGCTAGCTCTAGTTGAAGCCAACCAGCTAAAGCTGCTAGATTTTCGGCTTTGAACACGCCCTCATCAATGCTCTTCACAAGCCAGTCAAGCGACAAATCAACGGCAACAGCTAAACGCTCAACATGGCACTTGTCGTTGAGAATGTGTTGTTTGATGAACGCTGAGATGTCTTCTTTATCCTTGAACACTGACTTCGTCTCGGCAGCTGGCAAGTCAAAAGGTTTGTATTTATCCATCCGACCACGGATAAATTTCAAATTCTCTTCGTACATACCAGATTGGCTAGGCTGAATGCTCAGCCCCATCAGCATCTGGCCAGATTGGACATCATTGGCAAGAGCCACCAGATGGGTTAATTTATTACGATATGAAGCCCAGATTCGACGCACCTTGTCTGAATCATTTCGCGGAAGTCCAAAATCTACTGGGCAATCCTGAATAAACGACGCAAAAGCGTCTGACTCATTAACAGTTCCAATTCGAGGCTTCTGCATAAACGGACGAACCTCAGCCCAACTGATGTTTGGTGCCTGCTTGATCTGATCCTTAACATGATTGAAGGTTTTGATTTGCTCTTCGTCAACAATGACAGAGGCCCCTTTGGAAAGGATGAAATGAATTTTTGCAAGAAGGTTGAGGGTGGCAAATAAGGCTATGGATGAAGAGAAGGCGCCTCGACCAAGGTTGTACCGAGTCATGTCAGCTTGATGCTCTGACATCACATAAAGGTAAGTGAGTGAATCTCGAACGACTACCCGCGCATTTCGTAAACAAGTAGTTAGATGCGCCAGATCAGTCATTGAGCCTCAATAGTTTGCAACTCTTTTTTGAGCACATGTAACCACGCACCTCTTAAATTTGAATGAGCCTCAGCGTCTTCCCAACTGGCATGCACGGCATCAAAAAGTGTGTGTTGCTTGATTTTCAGCTGCTTAGACAAAAGTAGTGAGAAGAACAGTTCGTGTTCTGATTGATCACGGAAGTCAGTGATTTCACGAAGGAGATGCCCAGTGCTTCTGACAGCATAGAACGATCTGGCGTGATTAGTCCAATCAGCCATTCCGGCCTTGATGCATGCGTCAAAGGTCGACTGGACTTTTAGAGACTTTTGAAAGTCGCGAAGGTCGCCCAATTTGTAAAAAATTGACTGATTTCTCCCTTTTGAAGAGGGGTTCATCATCTTCACAAATGGCAAACCGGCCTCGGCAGCGGCGCTACGCATAGCTTCCAACTTTTTTGTTGAAATCCCAAGAAAGAGGGCCGCCAATTTTGGCTCAAGCGTCGTGTCGTCTGAAAGATCTGAAATAACACTGCGGGCTTGAGCGGTAGCGATTAGGTCTTTGAGATCAGCCATGAGAGATCAGCTTTGATATGTTGTGCGTTAAAGCATCATACATTTCAGATGTTTCAGATAGCATCAGCTCTTCAACGGTTTTCATTTTTTTCGCCGTGTCGTGCCACTCGGGGACTGTATAACGGTTAGTTACATCACCACCTGTCAGAGCGTGACCAAGGAGCCTCTTAATCTGGCGATCGCTCAACCCCAACTTTTCGCATGCAGCGCCGAACGTGCGTCGCAAATCATGGCCACGCAGATTCAAAATTTTGTGCCCACGGTCTTTAAGCATTTCATTAGCCATCGTTGTTACACGCTTAAGAGCAACAGATGCATCACTGTAGTGCTCAACTTTTGAGTGCGGAGAAGCGGTAGGAAAAACCCAGACCTCGTCAGCTGGCAAATCCATTCGGCGAATTTTCAAAAGCTCTAGTGCGCATGGACCGATCGGAAATTCATGATCTGTCCTATTTTTCGAGTCACTGATACAAGCGACTGCGTTTTCTAAGTCTATCCATCGCGATTGCCCATGCATGTTCTTGGGTAGACGCTCTTTCCAAGTAAATGTGCAAGCTTCCCCAAGCCTCAACCCCCACAAAAGTGAAAGGATTAAAAAATCCGCCCCAAGCAAATTCTGCTTCCTGTACTCCCATGCTGCGTCGAAAAACGCGGGAACCGCATTGCTGAGGCTGAGAGGGTTTCGGATCCCTTTATCCTTATATGCTTTTTCAAGCTGATCTCGGCTCCTGTACTTACCGGCAATCTTCAAGATGTGGAAAGGGTTGTGAAACAGCCGTGACTCACGCCGGGCGTTGAGTGCATCGAAGTTCTCAAGTTCAATAGCTTTTTGTACTGCAGCGGTTGCCCAGCGTCCCATTTGCTCGGCAGCAGTCGGATGACCATGTGTGATCGCGTGCAAGTTGAACAGATCAAGAACCTCTTTGGAGGTGATATCAGCGACCTTTGTCCCCTCGAAGGACGCTAGTTTATTTCGAGCTTTTTCAATTGCTTTGAGTGAGTTGGGTTTGACTTTTACAGTCTTATTGCTCAGGAACCCGAGATAGCTTTCCCAAACATCGCCCATGGTCAGCAAGTCTGCGCGTTTTGCTTTCGCATGCGTCACTGGGTTCGATCCTTGCTCACGAGCAGCAAGGACCAAAGCCATAGCTTTGTGTCGGGCAACTTCGAGACTCATTACCTGCTTAGAGCCGCTTTTTCCAGCCGCAAGACCAACTGTAATCTTCATCTTTTTGCCGCCAATCATTGTGTCGACAAGATAAGTGGCTGATTTTTTACCAACACGAACAGCAAAACCCGAAGGTGCGTGATCGTGATCATCGTACAGAAGATAATTAGCGGATGTTGTCTTTGTCCCGGGGTATGGTTTCCGGACACTGGCGGGGATCTCACCGCCTCGTAATTTGAAAATAAATTCTTCCGTAAATGTCAGCTTCATATTTTTTGCCTGTTAGTGCTCTCCGCCAAAATTTCAATGGTTTTGGTGGATGCGCACATTTTGGCTCAAATTTGGCTCAGGAAAACCGTCCTCAAGTTAGGTTAGATTGGGGCACTTCAGGGCACACAAGGGAAGTCAAAAAACAACTTAAGCAATTGATTTCATTGGTTTTTATTAGATTTTCACTCTCATGAAAGAAGATCTAAAAAACCATACCCCAATGATGGCCCAGTACCTGGCCATCAAGGCTGAGTTTCCGGACACACTCGTGTTCTACCGGATGGGCGATTTCTACGAGCTCTTCTACGACGATGCGGAAAAAGCTTCGCGCTTGCTGGACATCACGATCACCACACGTGGTCAGTCAGCGGGCGCTCCTGTGCGCATGGCAGGCGTGCCCTTCCATTCTGTTGAAGGCTACCTGGCACGCCTGATCAAGCTCGGCGAGTCAGTGGCGATTTGCGAGCAAGTCGGAGATGTCGCCACCTCCAAAGGCCCAGTCGAACGCAAGGTGGTGCGGGTGGTCACGCCCGGCACGCTGACCGACAGCGAACTGCTTTCCGAAAAATCCGAAGCCCTGCTGCTGGCCGTGCACCAAGGCAAGAAAGCCCGCTGCGGCCTGGCCTGGCTGAGCGTCACGCAAGGCGTGATCCACCTGGCCGAATGCGCACACGAGGAGCTGGCCGACTGGATCGATCGCATCGCCCCCGCCGAGCTGCTGGCCAGCGCGGGCATGACGCAGGCCTTTGAAGAGCGCCTGCGCCAGATCCGTGCCCAGTACCGGGGTGCGGGCTTCTCGCTCGCACTGCGCCCCGACTTCCAGTTCGATGCAGGCCTGGGCCAGCGCAAGCTGCTGGAACAAATGCAGGCCGCCAGCCTCGCGGCCTGGAGCGCCGATACCCTGCACGATGCGCATGCCGCCGCCAGCGCTCTGCTGACCTATGCCGAGCACACCCAGGGCCGCAACCTGCCGCATGTGCAAAGCATCCGCGTGCAGCGCTCGGACACCTTGATCGACCTGCCGCCCGCCACCCGCCGCAACCTGGAGCTGGTGCAGACCTTGCGCGGCGAGGATGCGCCCACGCTGTTTTCGCTGCTCGACACCTGCATGACCGGCATGGGCAGCCGCATGCTCAAGGGCTGGTTACTCAGCCCGCAGCGCGACCGAGCTCAGGCACTGGAACGTCTGGCCGCGATTGAACAGCTGCAGGCCAGCGGCGCCTGGAATACGCTGCGCGAACAGTTCAGGGGCGCCAGCGATGTGGAGCGCATCACCGCCCGCACCGCGCTGCGCCAGGTACGCCCGCGCGAGCTGGTGGCGCTGCGCTACGCACTTGAACGTGCTGACGGTCTGGCCCAGACGCTGCAAAGCCTGGCCCCAGAAGAGGGCACGCTGCTGGCACGCCTCGCCCGCTGGCTCACACCGCCTGCCGGCTGCGCCGCGCTGCTGGCCCAATCTCTTCTCGAAGAACCGGCCGCGCTGGTGCGCGACGGTGGCGTGATCGCCCCGGGACTGGATGCGGAACTCGACGAGCTGCGCGCCATCCAGACCAACTGCGACAGCTTTCTGCTCGACCTCGAAACCCGCGAGAAGGCCCGTACCGGCATTGCCAACCTGCGGGTGCAGTTCAACAAGGTGCACGGCTTCTACATCGAGGTCACGCAAGGCCAACTGGACAAGGTGCCCGACGACTACCGCCGCCGCCAGACCCTGAAAAACGCCGAGCGCTTCATCACGCCCGAACTGAAGGCCTTTGAAGACAAGGCCCTGTCGGCGCAGGAGCGGGCGCTGGCCCGCGAGAAATGGCTGTACGAAGGCCTGCTCGACCAGCTGCAAAGCTTTGTGCCCGCGCTCACTGGCCTGGCCCAGGCCATGGCCGGGCTGGACGCGCTGTGCACCTTGAGCGAGCGCGCCATCACCCTGAACTGGTGCGCGCCCGAGTTCACCCGCGAGCCCTGCATTGAAATCCGCGCTGGACGCCACCCGGTGGTCGAAGCACGCCTGGCAGAACTGTCCGGCGGCAGCTTCATCGCCAACGACACGGTCATGGGCCCCAAGCAGCGCCTGCAGATCATCACAGGCCCGAACATGGGCGGTAAATCGACCTATATGCGTCAGGTGGCATTGATCGTGCTTCTGGCCAGCATCGGCAGCCACGTGCCCGCCAGCCGCTGCCGCCTGGGCCCCATCGATGCGATCCACACCCGCATCGGCGCGGCTGACGACCTGGCCAATGCCCAATCGACCTTCATGCTGGAGATGACCGAAGCCGCGCAAATTTTGCACAGCGCCACGCCCCACAGCCTAGTGCTGATGGACGAGATCGGCCGCGGCACCTCCACATTCGATGGCCTGGCTCTGGCCAGCGGCATCGCCACCCACCTGCACAACAAGGTGCAGTGCTTTGGCCTGTTTGCCACGCACTACTTTGAATTGACCGAGTTCCCGGCCACGCACACCGCTGCCGTCAACATGCACGTGAGCGCGGCCGAGTCGGGCAGCGACATCGTGTTTTTGCACGAAATCCAGCCCGGGCCAGCCAGCCGCAGCTACGGCGTGCAGGTGGCGCGTCTGGCGGGCATGCCCGCTGCAGTGCTCCACCACGCACGCCACGCCCTGCAAGCCCTGGAATCGGGCGCGCAGGATGCCCGCGCCCAGGTAGACCTGTTTGCACCGCCACCCGAAACCGAAGCCAGCGGCCCCACCGCTGTCGAAGCCGCCTTGGCCCAGATCAACCCCGACGCATTGAGTCCGCGCGAAGCGCTCGATGCGCTCTACAGCCTGCAGCGTTTGCTGCCACCCAAATCATGACCTACTGCTGCGCCATCAAGACCCGAGCAGGTCTCGTCTTCCTGTCCGACTCCCGCACCAACGCGGGCCTGGACCAGATCAGCACCTTCCGCAAGATGATCATTTACGAGAAGCCGGGCGACCGTTTCATGACCCTGCTGTCTGCAGGTAACTTGAGCATCTCGCAGTCGGTGCGCGAGGTGCTGCAGATCGAAAAACTGGTCGAATCCGGCCAGGACGAGCCGCTGACTATCTGGAACGCCACCAGCATGTTTGATGCCTGCCGCGTGCTGGGCTCGGCCATTCGCCGCGTGTACGAACGTGATGCTGCTGCGCTGCGCGCCTCGGGTGTCGAATTCAATGTGTCCATGATCTTCGGCGGGCAGATCGGCAACGAAGGCATGCGTCTGTTTCAGGTGTACTCACCCGGCAACTTCATCGAAGCCACCGACGAGACGCCTTACTTCCAGATCGGCGAATCCAAATACGGCAAGCCCGTGCTCGATCGCGTCATCACGCCTAGTACCCCGCTGGACGAAGCGGCCAAATGCGCGCTGGTGTCGATGGACTCGACGCTCAAATCAAACCTCTCTGTCGGCCTGCCGCTGGATATGGTGGTCTACGAAGCCAACAGCCTGCACACCGATCGCATCATGTGCATCGACGAGCACAACCCCTACTTCCAGATGCTGCGCTCGAGCTGGGGCGACAAGCTGCGCCAGATGTTCGACAGCATCGAAGACCCAATGTGGCACGGCGGCGCCACCGACGTGCCGCTCATGGTGCCTGCGGCACGCAACACCCTGCTCAAGAAAATCAGCACGCCAGACGAAAAGCTGATCTGATACCCGCATGCGCCCTCACATCGTTTTTTCGCACGGCAACAGTTTTCCGTCGTGCACCTACCGTCAGGTATTCCAAAGCCTGGAGCAGCGTGGCTTTGAAGTGTCTGCGATTGAAAAATTCGGACACGACCCGGCCTACCCGGTCAGCGACAACTGGCCCCATCTGGTCGAGCAGCTGGCTGCATTTGTCCGCAGCCAAACCGGCAAGGGTTCTAGGCCCTTTCTGGTGGGTCACTCCCTGGGCGGCATCCTGAGCCTGATGTGCGCAGCCAAGCACCCAGGACTGGCACGCGGCGTCTTGCTGCTGGATTCACCGATCTTGGCGGGCTGGAAGGCTACCACTCTGGGCCTGGCCAAACGCACGCCGCTGGTAGGCTCGCTCTCACCCGGGCGCATCAGCAGCAAGCGCCGCAACCACTGGCCCAGCCGCGAAGCCGCGCTGGAACATTTCCGGCACAAGAAAGCGTTTACCCATTGGGACCCTCAAGCCTTGCAGGACTACATCACCCACGGCACCACCGAACGCGACGGTCAAATCTACCTGAGCTTCGACCGCGACGTGGAAACACACATCTACAACACCTTGCCCCATAACCTTGGCGAGCTGCTGCGTAAACACCCGGTCCAGTGCCCTGTGGCCTTCATTGGCGGCACACATTCGGTGGAAATGCGTCAGGTGGGCATGGAATTGACTCAGCGCGTGACCAAAGGTCGCGTCATGATGCTCGACGGTTCACACCTATTCCCAATGGAAAAACCGCTGGCCACCGCAGCAGCCATTGAGGCAGCGTTGCGCAACCTCGGGTGCTGATCAAACGCTGATCACTCCGCCCAATGCACCAGCCCCCAGTGGCTGGTGGCCAGCACCAGTAGGCCAAAAGCGATGCGGTACCAGGCAAACACCTCGAAGCTGTGGGTGGAAATAAAGCGCAGCAGCCAGCGCACGCACACCCAGGCGCTCAGAAACGACACCACCAAGCCCACGCCAAACAGCGGCGCATCGGCCATGCTCAGCAGGGCTCGCTCTTTGTAGAGGCTGTAGGCACCAGCGCCAATCAGGGTAGGAATGGCCAGGTAAAAGGAAAAGTCGGTCGCCGCCTTGCGCGACAGCCCCAGCAGCATGCCTCCAATGATGGTGGCCCCGCTGCGGCTGGTGCCCGGAATCATGGCCAGACACTGCACCAGTCCCACCTTGAGCGCATCGCGCCCTCGCATGTCCTCCACCGCCCGAATACGCACAGCGCTGGGCGGACGACGCTCCGCCCACAAAATGACCAATCCACCCAAAATAAAAGTAGTGGCCACCACCTCGGGCGTGAACAGATGAGCCTTGATGGCCTTGCCAAACAACAAGCCCAGGATGACAGCCGGGAAGAACGCTACAAAGACATTCAGCGCAAAACGCTGCGCCTCCTGCTTGTAGGGCAGCTGCCGCATCGTGGAGCGAATCTTGTCCCAGTACACCAGGATGACCGCAAAAATCGCTCCGGTCTGGATGGCGATTTCAAACACCTTGGCCTTGTCGTCATGAAACCCCAGCAAGCTCCCGGTGAGGATCAGATGCCCAGTAGACGAAATTGGCAAAAACTCGGTCAAGCCCTCGACCACTCCCATGACCGCTGCTTTGGCCAACAACAAGGCATCCATTCAAACTCCTGCTTTAACTCAGGCAGCATTATCGCCGCCGATCGTCGACGGTTCAGACTGGCAAGCAAATGCAAGGCAGGTCCTTTAAAAACCTGTCGCAACGCCTAAAATCCGTACATGAATTCTCCCGCCCACACACCTGCTGCAGCCGACAGCGTCGAGCATAAGGCCAGCAACTTCCTGCGCCAGATCATCGACAACGACCTGGACAAAGGCACCTATGCCAGCCGCCGCTGGGCAGGCAGCCCCGGCGACGCCGCGCACCACGCCGCTGGCGAACCCGACCCAGCCAAGATCCGCACCCGCTTTCCGCCCGAACCCAACGGCTATTTGCACGTGGGCCACGCCAAAAGCATCTGCATCAACTTCGGCCTGGCCAAAGAGTACGGCGGCGTGTGCCACCTGCGCTTTGACGACACCAACCCCGAAAAAGAAGACACCGAATACGTCAACAGCATCATCGACGCCGTCAAATGGCTCGGTTTTGACTGGGCACAAATCGGCCAAGCCGCTGGCAGCGCCGCGCCCTACCAGGCCAGCGACTACTTCGACTTCATGTACCGCGCCGCCGAGGCGCTGATCGAAGCTGGCCACGCCTATGTGGACGAACAAAGCGCCGAAGACATGCGCGCCAACCGGGGCGACTTCGGCAAGCCCGGCGTGGACAGCCCCTTCCGCAAGCGCACCGTCGCAGAAAACCTGGCGCGGTTTCGCGAGATGCGCGACGGCAAGCTCGATGACGGCGCCGCCGTGCTGCGCGCCAAGATCGACATGGCATCGCCCAACATCAACCTGCGCGACCC
>JACCDS010556256.1_pt1 | contig 19745 bp, 23 predicted proteins | sample 7446441 | NCBI WGS metagenome assembly JACCDS01 (sample SAMN15323445, study PRJNA562643) | freshwater metagenome | isolation source: river surface water | place: USA:Blue River Watershed | collected 2017-08-17
ACCATATAAGGAATATAAGGGAATATAAGGTTTTTGAACCATTAAGAAATTAAGGTGAATGAAGAAGAGTGAATGTTGAATAACGAAATTTGAAATTGTTATTGAACTTGGAATGTTGAACAACAAATGTTGAATTTTGAACTTTGAAATTGTTATTGAAATTAATTTTTTACCATATAAGAAACATAAGGGAATATAAGATTTGTGAACCATTAAGAAATTAAGGAACATTAAGAGTGGTGAATGTTGAACAAGGAATGTTGAATTTTGAACTTTGAAATTGTTATTGAAATTAATTTTTCACCATATAAGGAATATAAGGGAATATAAGGTTTTTGAACCATTAAGAAATTAAGGTAAATGAAGAGGGTTGAATGATGAATTATCAATTTTGAATTTTGAAATTGTTATTGAAGTTGCTCCCGCGTTAGGGATAGTAGCGACATCCTTTTTAAAAGGGAACGAGGCACTCAAAGTCCCTTTTAAAAAGATACAGCGGATAGCCCGACCTGTACTTGCGAGGCCACGAAGCAAACAGGGAACGCCCAAATTAAAAATTAATAAAAGGGATTATTTGTTAGCAGCACTTACTTTTGCTTGCCAAGTGGCGCTTAAATTGTCGAAATCTACCTTAACTGCAGGTGGTTGATTTTGCAATCTCCCATTCAAAAAGGCATTCACCAATATTGATTCAATTAAGTAGTCTTCGTTATTCTCGTAGGGATCGTATTTTGTTTTTAAATTAATATCAAACATTCTGGCAGTAACATTCGACCAAAAAGCTTTCCAACCGCTTTTGAGATTGGTTATTAATTCATAAGTAGTCGTTCCTGTTTGACGATGAATCAATTTTACTAGAATTTGACCTTGCTTACGTGATAATTTTTTGAGCTTATCTTCAAATTCGTTAGTCAAATAATTTTCGACAATCTTAAAATATTTTTTTTTCTCTTTTTCGGTCTTAAGATTACCCATTCCCTTATTTAAGACTACTAATCTTTCGGAGGTGATTTTAGCATACGGATACGCTTTATATACACGAAATTGAAGGAGCTGAAATTGTTTCAATGCTTCTACGTCTAGCTTTTCTTTTCGAACAATTATTTCGGGAAGTTCAATAGTATCATTCAAAATGGTATCGTTTTCTGTTAAAACATACCCCATTTGATCGGTGTCTTTTTTAATTATCTGTGCGTTAACCGCGGTAGAAATAAATAATAAGCAAATGATAAATTGAATACTCTTCATGGTTGAAAAATTTAATGGTAAAATTAGACATTCTATACACAACTGTAATGCCAAATTTATAATTTAGCAAAAAAAAAATAATTTTATGAGCACTGAATCAATATTAAACGCAAACTCGATTAGCTTTTTAGAGAACTACCTTAATAATGCATCACCAACTGGATTTGAAGCCGAAGGTCAGAAAATTTGGATGGATTATGTAAAACCGTATGTCGATACCTTTATAACAGACACTTACGGAACTGCTGTGGGAATCATTAATCCAGATGCTCCTTATAAAGTAGTAATTGAAGGTCATGCTGACGAAATTGCTTGGTATGTCAATTATATTACTGATGATGGTTTGATTTACGTGATTAGAAACGGAGGTTCTGATCATCAAATTGCACCTTCAAAACGAGTAAACATACACACTAAAAACGGAATCGTAAAAGGTGTTTTTGGTTGGCCTGCCATTCATACCCGCAACAGAGGGAAAGAAGAAGTGGCGAAAACCGATAATATTTTTATTGATTGCGGTTGCGAAAACAAAGAACAAGTTGAAAAACTAGGTGTTCACGTAGGCTGTGTAATTACGTATCCTGACGAATTTATGGTATTGAACGAGAATAAATTTGTTTGCCGCGCCATTGACAACCGTATGGGAGGTTTTATGATTGCTGAAGTAGCACGATTGTTACACGAAAATGGTAAAAAATTACCTTTTGGATTGTACATTACTAATTCAGTTCAAGAAGAAGTAGGATTGCGTGGTGCCGAAATGATAACACAAACTATCAAACCGAATGTTGCTATTGTAACCGATGTTTGCCACGACTCTACTACTCCAATGATTGATAAGAAAATTGAAGGAGAAACTAAAATTGGTAAAGGTCCAGTAGTCACTTATGCTCCTGCTGTGCAAAACAATTTAAGAGAATTGATCCTTGATACTGCCACCGAGAAAAACATTCCGTTTCAACGATTGGCTTCTTCACGAGTTACAGGAACTGATACCGATGCTTTTGCATACAGTAATGGCGGTGTGGCTTCGGCTTTAATTTCACTTCCTCTACGTTACATGCACACCACAGTAGAAATGGTACATCGTGAAGACGTGGAAAATGTTATTAAATTGATTTATGAAACCTTATTGAAAATAGAAAACGAAGCAACTTTTTCGTATTTCAAATAATGATTGCTTTAGGAGCTAATCCCGCTATCCGTTGCAATCTTTTCCTTTTTAAATAAAAAAAGGAAAAGGATTTCCTCTGCTATCGGGGCTAAAAAAAACCGCAATTCAAAAAAATGAATTGCGGTTTTTTATATATGAAGAAAAAGACGTTTATCTGTTTTTTAGAAACGCTACAACATTCTTTTCGATTCGTTCATTGATATTAGTAATATCGGCTTTTACGAATTTCTCACCTAAGATATTTTCGTACAACTCAATATATCGTTCTGAAACCGATTCGATATAAGCATCTGTCATATCTGGAATTTGTTGTCCTTCTTGCCCTTGAAAACCATTTTCAATCAACCAGCGACGCACAAACTCTTTGGATAATTGTTTTTGTTCTTCTCCTCTATCTTGTCTTTCTTGGTAACCCTCTGCATAAAAATAGCGAGAAGAATCGGGAGTATGAATTTCGTCAATCAAAACAATTTGTCCCTCTTTGGTTTTCCCAAATTCATATTTAGTATCCACCAAAATCAATCCACGACTGGCTGCAATTTCAGTTCCTCTTTGAAACAAAGCTCTTGTGTATTGTTCTAAAACTAAATAATCTTCTTCTGAGACTATTCCTTTAGACAAAATTGCTTCTCTAGAAATATCTTCGTCATGCGAACCGTTATCCGCTTTAGTAGTAGGAGTAATTATTGGAGTTGGGAATTTATCATTTTCTTTCAATCCTTCCGGCATTGTAACTCCGCAAAGAGTTCGTTTCCCAGCAGCATATTCTCTAGCCGCATGTCCTGAAACATAACCACGAATTACCATTTCTACTTTGAAAGGCTCACACAAATGTCCCACAGCCACATTAGGATCTGGCGTTGCAATTAACCAATTTGGAACAATGTCTTGTGTCATCTTCATAAATTGGGTTGCTATTTGATTTAGAATTTGCCCTTTGTAAGGAATACCTTTTGGCAAAACCACATCAAAAGCCGACAATCTATCTGTAGCAATCATGACTAATAAATCGTCATTTATATTGTAAACTTCGCGAACTTTTCCACGATACACATTTTTTTGACCAGGAAAATTAAAGTTTGTAGTTGTTATGGTATGGCTCATTATATAATTGTGTTGTTTGTAATTGCTGCAAATTTAGCATTATTTCATGGAGAATGGAAGTCTAAAAAACTATTTATTTAGTAAAGTTGAATTGAATAAGTCTAAAATTCGAGTATACTCATCCACCCAAGAATAGGTTTCTTTAAATCCGTGTGACTCTACAGGAAAACTAGCTAAACTCCACTTTTTCTTACCCAACTCGATAAAACGTTGCGATAAACGTACAATGTCTTTGTACTCCACATTATCATCGACCATACCATGAAGCATCAATAAATTACCTTCTAAATTATTCGCAAAATAGATTGGCGAACTTTTTTTATACGCATCAGGGTCGGTTTCTGGAAAATTCAAAATATTGCCAGTATATCCATGATTGTAATGCGCCCAATCAGTTACAGAACGTAAGCCTGCTCCTGAAGTAAACTCTTTAGGAGCTGTAAGCATTGCCATTAAAGTAATAAATCCACCGTATGACCCACCATAAATCCCAACTCTATTTTCATCTACACCACAATTTTGAACTAAAAACTTTTTTCCATCAATTTGATCAGATAAATCTTTACCTCCCATAAAGCGATAAATTCCAGTTCTAAAATCTCGTCCATAACCATCACTTCCTCTATAATCAATATCTAAAACCGTATAGCCTAAATCAGTAAGCATATTATGAAACATATACTCTCTGTGGTACGTACTCCAATAATTATGGGCGTTTTGCAAATACCCTGCTCCATGAACAAAAATCACAGCAGCTCTATTGGATTTTTCTGTATTTGGTTTGTACAAACGAGCATTTACAGGCGTTCCATCTTGTGCTTTGAATGTAATCACGTCCGGAGTTCTCCAATTGTACGATTCAAATTCTTTGGTGGTTGAGTATGTGATTTGTTCTAAAGCACTCCCTTTTTTATTAGAAACCATAAACAACTCCCATGGTTTATTTTTAAACGAATAACGAACTAACAAACTTTTTTCATCTGGAGAAAGGCTCACTTCATGAGCGCCATCTTTGATTAAAATAGGTTGTAAAACAGCATCCGAAACATTCATTTTATAAAATCCTCGATTCCCTGGATGTGTTTGATTGGTGGTTAAATAGAATGCTTTTTTATCTTTAGACAGAACCACTCCTCGGACTTCCCAATTCCCTTTAGTCAATTGTATTTTTTTATTTGTTCTCAAATTATAGGTATATAAATGAGAATAACCCGTTGCTTCTGATTGAAAATAAAGGGTTTCATTATCTGCTAAAAACCCTAAAGTTCCCGAACTAAAAGCATACGATGGGATTCCGGGACCTCCAATCCAAGCTTCATCATGTTGGTGATCTATTTCTTTAAAAGTTCCGGTTTCTAAATTCAAATTAACCAACCAACGGTCTTTATTATCTTGACTTCTAATTTCTACAATAGCATACGAACCGTCTCTATTGTATACAGGAGCCTGTGCAATTATAAGTTTATCTTTTTTCTCTAAATTCTTATTGCTCTCATATGATTTATAATATTCAGGTATATCTTGAATATGACTTAATGATGAAAAATTAACTACATAAACTGAATCTTTGGCTACATTGTATATTCCGAATTTTGTATTCACAAAATTATTTATTGACACTTTTGATTTTGTATCTTTTGGTTTATTATACCCATCAGCCGTAACAAAAATTTCCATCTGTTCAGACTTTACTTCCGTTTCTTCTCTTAGTCTAAAAGTAATAAAATTGCCCTTTGGACTAACTTTACTATTATCCATACTACTTTTTCCGAAAAAATACGGTTTTGGGAAATCGGATTTTGGAGATTCGTTATCCGCATTCCACTTTTCTTTTTCTTCTTGATCTCGGATAAATTGAAACAATTCTTTTTGTTGGTTCTTTAAGAAAGTTTCATTTGCTTTTTGTTTTTCATCAGCTTTCCCTTTTTTAAAATTGGAGATTTGAAGTAGAGTACCTGCATTAGTATCAAATTTAAAAAGGTTATCGTTTTGCTTAAAAAACAAAACTCCTTCTTGAGACGCTAATTGCAAATTAGAAATAGGAGAACTACTTTGGTATAGCTTTTTTATTTTTTTATTACTTACAGTAAACGAAAAAATTTGTCCTTTGTCAGCATAATAATAAACATTAGCCCCTTCTCTATTTAAAAAATTAAATTTAGAAAACTGAGCTTCTTCAGCAGTGGCCTTTTGAGGAACTTTCATTCCTTTTTTCCAATAATATGTCGAATTACCTAAATCATTACTTGGATTCCAATCGAAATAAATTTTAGACCCGTCTAAAGACCATCTTTCGTTCTCGGGTAGGTTCCCAATAAAACCATTTCCTTTCATAATTTCTTCTAATTTCAGCGTTTGAGCCTGAAAAAAAGAAGAAGTGAAAACGCAGATAAGTAGTAGTATATTTTTTTTCATTATGATATTAATTAGTTGTTTAAAAATAATTTTGAAAGGTATTTCGCTACTCCATCTTCGTGATTAGTATCAATAACTTCTAGATGAGACAACTTGCTTTTTAAGGTATCCGGTGCATTTCCCATAATCAATCCTTTGCCTGTATTTTTAAGCATCATCTCGTCATTAAAGCCATCGCCAAAAGAAATAGCATGGTGAAAATCTAGATTTTCCTTTTCTAAAATCTTGGCAATCGCAACACTTTTATCTACCGATTTATCCATAAATTCCAAACATATAGGCAAACTAAAGGCATGATTGAACGTATCTGGATGTTTCGCTAAAATTAATTCTTTAACTGCTTGCAGTTTAGCATGGTCTTCGTGTGTAAAGAAAATTTTAATCGCTCCGTAATCGTTTAATTCCTTAAAGTCAACTAATTCTGGATGATAGGTTACCTTTTTCTGAAAACTATTCAGCTTATCATTGTGTTTGTTGGTTTGCCAAATATCTTCTCTAAACAAAACCGTTGTAATATCTGGGTCGATATCCAAGGATAGAATAGATTTCACTGTATCACTATTCATATTACTTGAAAAGAGTAATTCTTTTTCAGGAGAATGTATTCGAGCCCCATTTGATGTGACCAAATATAACGGCACTCCTAACTTTTCAACCAAAGGCATTGCATCTAAATGATGGCGACCAGTAGCCACAACTATCAAATAATCTTGCTGGTGTAATTCTTGAAAAACAGATTGAGTATAATCCGAAATAGAGTGGTGATTATTTAATAAAGTACCATCTAAATCAGTAATAACGACTTTTATATTTTCTTTTATCATTCTAAATTTATTCCAACTTCCTTAATCGTTATTCTCTATTTTTTTGTACGCCTCTATTACCTTTTTAACCAATCGGTGTCGAACTACGTCTTTATCATCCAAGTAAATTATTCCAATACCTTCGACATCTTTTAAAACCAAAAGTGCTTCTTTCAATCCTGAAATGGTTCGTCGAGGTAAATCGACTTGACCTGGATCTCCAGTAATCATGAACTTAGCATTCTTCCCCATACGAGTCAGAAACATTTTCATTTGCGAATGGGTCGTGTTTTGTGCTTCGTCCAAAATTACAAAAGCATTATCCAAAGTTCGCCCACGCATAAAAGCCAAAGGGGCAATTTGTATAATACCTTTTAAAATATAATCTTCTAATTTTTCATTGGGTAACATATCACGAAGAGCGTCATACAAAGGTTGCATATAGGGATCTAGTTTCTCCTTCATATCACCCGGTAAAAAACCTAAATTTTCTCCCGCTTCTACTGCTGGGCGAGTTAGAATTATTCGCTTCACTTCTTTTTCTTTCAACGCTTTAACTGCCATTGCAACTCCCGTATAGGTTTTGCCTGTACCTGCTGGCCCAACAGCAAAAACCATATCGTTTTTACCTAAAGTATCTACTAATAATTGCTGATTGGGTGTTAATGCTTTAATGAGCTTTCCCCCTACTCCGTGAACCAAGATTTTATCATGCCCTTGAATTTTTCGATCCTCTTGACCATCTCCTAAAATTACGCGTTCAATTACATTATCGTCGATATTGTTGTATCTAGTAAAATGGAGCATCAATCTTTGAAATCGTTTTTCAAATTCATCCAGCACTTCTTTTTCGCCAAAAGCTTTCAAAGTAGTTCCTCGAGCAACAATTTTCAGCTTTGGATAATACTTTTTAATGGTTTCCAGATGAGCATCTTGAGCACCCCAAAATTCTTTTGGAGCAATGTCGACTAATTCAATTATTCTTTCGTTCAAAAGCAGTAATTTTAATATATTTATAAGTTGAAAATCATTACTAAAATAATTAATCTAACGGGTTAGAAAATATTTTTCTTTATTTCGTTTTTGAATTTACTATTGTTAGCTTTGCATTTCTCAAATTTAATGAAATTTAGGCTTACCCAACCCCAATAGTTATAAACAAAATTATGTCAATAATTACCCTTACTACCGATTACGGCTTGAAAGACCACTTTGTAGGTGCTCTCAAAGGGAAAATTATATCTGAATATCCCGAAATAACCATCATTGATATTTCGCACGACATAGACCCTTTCAACACCTTAGAAGCCAGTTATATTATTGGTGCATCGTATAGTAGTTTCCCAAAAGGAACCGTACATATCATTGGTGTTGATAGCGAACAAAATAAAGAAAACCAGCATATCGCTATACAATGGAACGATCAGTATTTCATTGGTGCAGATAATGGAATTTTGAGCATGCTTACTCAAAAAGTGGTGCCACAAAAAATGGTAGCTATTACCATTCATGATCGTTTGCACAATGATGCTACTGATTTAGATGTTTTTGTAAAAGTAGCCTGTCATTTATCCAAAGGCGGTTTGCTCAATGTCATTGGGAAAGAAATAACCCAATTAAAATCTGTGACGGGACTTCAAGCAAGTGTAGCTAACGACTTCAACTCTATTAAAGGAAATGTGATTTATATTGATCATTTTGGGAACGTGGTAACCAATATTTCTAAAAAACAATTTTTGGATGTGGCCAAAGGAAGACCTTACGAAATTGTAATGAAAACCAAGAATATTAAAACCATTTTACCCAATTATTCCGCAATTGCAACCAATGAAAAATATGCTATAAAAAATTATGAAGGCGAAAAACTAGCCATTTTCAACGAAGCAGGATTTCTTGAAATTGCTATTTTTAGAAGTAATCCTTCAAAAATTGGGTCGGCTAATAGTTTGCTTGGTTTGAGTTACAGAGATGTCGTTTTAATTCAGTTTAAAAATTAACAGCTTTATGTTGGTACGCATTGTAAAATTGAGTTTCCACCAGGAAAATATCCCTGCATTTTTAGACAATTTTGAATTGGTAAAAAATAAAATACGAAATTTCCCTGGAAATCGTTTATTAGAATTATATCAAGACAAAAACAATCCGTCTGTTTTCTTTACCTACAGTTATTGGGAAAGTGAAAACGATTTGGAAAATTATAGAAAATCAGCGCTTTTCAATGAAATTTGGGATTTTACCAAAAAACTTTTTAATGACAAACCTGAGGCTTGGAGTGTCGACAAATTAGCCAGTTTAGATTAATACTAAAAATATGAAATCAATTGTATTACGTGAAATAAAATCGTTCTTTGGGTCGCCAATTGGGTATTTGGTCATCGCCATTTTCCTTATTCTGAACGGACTATTCCTCTGGGTTTTTGAAGGCGATTATAATATTTTAAATTCGGGATTTGCTGATCTAAGTCCGTTTTTTACTTTATCCCCTTGGATTTTACTTTTTTTAATTCCTGCGGTAACCATGCGCAGTTTTTCAGATGAAAAAAAGCAAGGCACTTTAGAATTATTACTGACCAAACCCTTGAGCGTTTGGGAGATTGTAAATGGTAAATTCTTAGGCGCAGTCCTCTTAATTTGTATGGCAATTGTACCTACTTTCATTTATGTAGCCGCCATTTCTAGCTTAGGAATGCCCGAAGGAAATATTGATATGGGAAGCACTTTAGGGTCGTATTTTGGATTGTTGTTCTTGATTGGCGCTTATGTTTCTATTGGCATTTTCACCTCGACGCTTTCTGACAATCAAATTGTTGCCTTTATAATTGCTGTGTTTTTATGTTTTCTGTTCTTCTTTGGCTTTGAAGGATTGGCTTCTTTAAGCCCCAATTTTTCAAATACAATCGCTTATTTAGGGATGCAAGACCATTACAAGAGTATGAGTCGAGGTGTTTTGGATAGCCGAGATATTCTCTATTTTACTAGTATTATCGTTGTTTTTTTATCGTTTACTGTTAATCAACTTAAATCGTTTCAATCCTAATGAATACTGCAACTAAAAATAGGCTGAGATCAGTAGGAATCACAATAATTATTGTATTGATTTTAAATACAATAGGAAGTTTCTTTTTCTACCGTTTTGATTTAACGAAAGACAAAAGATACACCCTATCTCCTACTTCATTACAAATTCTTGAACAGGTTAAAAACCCGTTGTATATCAAAGTGTATATGCAAGGTGAATTGCCTTCTGAATTCAAACGTTTACAGCTCGAAACGCGACAAATGCTAGAAGAATTTCAAGGGTACAATTCCAATATTGTTTTTGAATTTATTGATCCTTTGGAAGATGAAGCAAAAAGTATGGACAATATCAAAGAATTGTACCGTAAAGGACTTACACCTATCAATATTTCAGTGGACGACAAAGGCAAGCAATCCCAAGCTATGGTTTTTCCTTGGGCAATTGCCGTTTATGATAACAAAGAAGTCAATATTCCTTTACTGAAAAATATTATGGGAGCTTCGACTACGGATAAAGTAATTGGATCAGTACAACATTTAGAATATTCCATTGCCGATGCGCTGCATAAAATTACCCAAAATAAACAAAAGAAAATCGCCATCATCAAAGGAAATGGCGAATTGCACGAAGCCTATATTGCTAAATTTTTATTGCAAACCAAAGAAAGTTACCACATTGGTCCTTTTACTTTAGATTCGGTTGCCCAACACCCTAGTAATACCCTTGAAGCATTAAAAAAATACGATTTAGCTATCATTGCCAAACCCACAGAAGCCTTTTCTGAAGGCGAAAAGCAAGTATTGGATCAGTACATTGTTAATGGTGGGAAAACGATTTGGTTAGTCGATCAAGTAGTGGCTGAAATGGACAGTTTGTATAGCCCTACAGGAAGTGCTTTAGCATTTCCAAGAGATTTGAATTTGAATGATTTTTTCTTTAAATATGGAGTCCGAATTTACCCTGACTTAGTCAAAGACGAACAAGGTAGCCCAATAAAATTAGCTTCGGGAGAACAAGGAAGCGCAACGCAATTTCAAGAATTCAATTGGAAATTTGCACCGCTAGTGCATCCACCAAGTAAACACCCTATTGTGAAAAATTTGGGCGGAATCAAATTTGATTTTGCCAATGCCATTGACACCTTAAAAAACGGTATTAAGAAAACGGTATTATTACAATCGTCACTCTATTCAAAACGTATTGGTACACCAACAGAAATCAATTTGAATGTAGTGAACGAAGAAACTACACCAGCTGATTATTTGAACAAAGGCACTATTCCGCTAGCCGTTTTATTAGAGGGGAATTTTCATTCGATGTTCGAAAATAGAGTATTGGCATTTGATCAAAATAATTTTCAAACCAAAGGTAAATCGGGTAAAATGATTGTAATTTCGGATGGTGATGTGATTAAAAACCAATTGGACAAAAACCTGCTTCCTGTGGAGTTGGGCTACGATCAACGCTCTGGAAATTTATACGATAACAAAGATTTTCTGATGAATTGTGTTAATTATTTATTGGACGATAATGGACTTATTAACATTCGTTCCAAAGATTTAGACTTGCCTTTATTAGACAAAGAAAAGGTCTATGAAAACTATACCTTTACACAATTCCTAACTATCGGGCTACCAATAGTTGTATTGACCCTCTTTGGCTTTGTTTTTACTTTCCTTAGAAAAAGAAAATACAGTAGATAGATGTTAATAAAAAATTTTCCATACTAAACTAGTTTAAGATATATTTGTAAAAAAGTATATCCCAAAAAATATAAAATATAACAGATGAAATTTATAGTATCGAGTTCGTACTTATTAAAACAATTACAAGTTCTAGGAAGCGTTATCAATAGCAACAACACCTTGCCTATATTAGATAATTTCTTATTTGAATTGAACAACAATGTATTGACTGTTTCAGCTTCTGATTTAGAGACTACCATGTCGGCTACTTTAGACATTGATTCTACCAGTCAAGGAAGTGTTGCTGTTCCTGCCAAATTGCTTTTGGAAATCCTTAAAACATTTCCTGAACAACCTTTAACTTTCACAGTAGAAGAAAACAGTACTATCGAAATTAGCTCAAATTCTGGTAAATATGCGTTGGCGTATGCTCCAGGTGAAGAATTTCCAAAATCAGTAAATTTAGATGAACCTTCGGTTACTTTAGTTCCTGCTGATGTATTAGCAACAGCTATTAGCAAAACTATTTTTGCTGCTGGAAACGATGATTTGCGTCCAGTTATGTCAGGAGTATTTTTTCAATTCTCTCCTCAAGGTTTGACTTTTGTGGCAACAGACGCTCACAAATTAGTAAAATATGCACGTACAGATGTTACAGCTTCTCAAGTAGCTGATTTCATTATGCCAAAGAAACCTTTGAATATTTTAAAAAGTATATTAGGTGCTTCGGATGCTGAAGTAAAAATTGAATACAACGATTCTAACGCTACATTCTCATTTGACAATTATTTGTTGATGTGTCGTTTAATCGATGGGAAATATCCAAACTACGAAGCGGTTATCCCAAAAGAAAATCCAAACAAGTTAATGATTGACCGAACTCAATTTTTGAGTTCTGTTCGTCGTGTGGCTATTTTCTCTAACAAGACTACCCACCAAATTCGTTTGAAAATTGCGGGTGCTGAATTAAACGTTTCTGCTGAAGATATTGATTACTCTAACAAAGCTGAAGAAAGATTGACTTGTGATTATCAAGGAGACGATATGCAAATTGGTTTTAACTCTCGTTTCTTAACTGAGATGTTGACCAACTTACAATCAGATATGATTATGTTAGAAATGTCTTTGCCTAACCGTGCCGGAATTCTTACTCCAGTAGATGGTTTAGAAGAAGGAGAAACCGTTACCATGTTGGTTATGCCAGTAATGCTGAATGCTTAGAACTAACAACCAAAATTGAAATAAAAAAACCGCTATACTTTTAAAAGATAGCGGTTTTTCTTTTTTGAATAGTTCAATATAAATGCTTTATACCATAGGGATTGACAAAATTGGAATTTCAAAATCTGTGGTTAATTTTTTAGTCAAACTCGGTTTAAAAATACCTTCAAAGAAACCTCTTTTATAAGGTAATAATGTCAGAACATCAATATCCTTATACATAATAAAATCCAAAATAGTTGCTTGGACGTCATCACTATCGATTACAAAAAACTCAACAGGCTCCAATTTAAATTCCTCTTCCCATTTAGCAATTGTTTCTTTAGAAACATCTGAATCAGAAGTTTTCACATACAAACATTTCACTTTGGCTTTGGCTTTATGTGCTAATTCCAAGATAGTTCGCAATGCCTTTTTATCTTTAGCTCTAAATCGTGTAGTAAAGCCGATCGTTTTTATCTTAGTAACGGGCGCATCCGAAGGAACACAAAAAACAGGCACACCAACAGCCGTAACTACTGATGCCGTATTAGTCCCCATAAAAAAACTATCCCAACCTGTAGCACCAGAAGTTCCCATTACCACATAATCAATTTGATCCTCTTTGATAGCACCTTTTATATTAGCAACTAAATCACCGTCTTTCAATCGGTGAGACATTTTTATTTTGTCCAAATGATGCGCCTCAGCAATAGCCCTCAGTTTAGGAATTTCATCCTTAAATAGATCAAATTCGCTTAATTCTACCGAATCATAAATTGCAGCATAATTCTCTGGAAAAAATTGGTTATCAAATACGGGTAATTCAAATGTGTGCAATAAAACCAATTCGCCATGAACTAGTTTTGCAAATTCTAAAGCATGAACAAAAGCATTATTCGCAGCTTCAGAAAAATCTGTGGGAAATAGAATCTTTTTCATTTTTATAGTGTTTTTATAATTTCTTACCTCTAAGTTAATCAATATAAAAACAACACAACATGATAATTATCAGTTATTTACATTTATTTAACACAAATAACAGCCTACACAACAATAATAAAATATACCGCTGGAGTTTTATTATATTTGCATCATAGAATAATAAAAAATGATGTACAACGATTCCATCGTAGCTTTAGCAACACCTTCGGGAGCAGGAGCAATTGCAATAATTAGGGTATCTGGTCAAAATGCCATTGAAATTGGCGCAAGTGTTTTTAAATCAATCAAGAACAAAGATTTAAAACAACAGAAAACCCACACCTTACATTTAGGACATATTATTGATGATGGAAAGACCTTAGACGAAGTTTTAATTTCTATTTTCAGAGGGCCTAATTCTTATACAGGAGAAAACACCATTGAAATTTCCTGTCATGGATCTACTTACATTCAGCAACAAATCATTCAACTATTACTTCGAAAAGGATGTCGTATGGCCAATGCGGGTGAATTTACTTTGAGAGCCTTCTTGAATGGCAAACTTGATTTATCACAAGCCGAAGCCGTGGCGGATTTAATTTCGTCAGACAACGAAGCGTCACACCAAATCGCAATGCAACAAATGCGTGGCGGATTCTCTAACGAAATTGCCAAACTGCGTGAAGAGTTATTGAACTTTGCTTCGCTAATCGAATTGGAACTGGACTTTGCCGAAGAAGATGTCGAATTTGCTGACCGTTCTCAATTTCATGAATTGTTAAACCGAATCGAATTTGTTCTCAAAAGACTGATTGACTCTTTTGCAGTAGGTAACGTTATTAAAAACGGAATTCCTGTGGCTATCGTGGGCGAACCCAATGTAGGTAAATCTACTTTGCTAAATGCATTGTTAAACGAAGAGCGCGCCATTGTTTCAGACATTGCAGGAACCACACGCGACACCATTGAAGATGAATTGGTTATTGGAGGCGTTGGCTTTAGATTTATAGATACCGCTGGAATCCGCGAAACAAAAGATGTAGTCGAAAGCATTGGGATTCAAAAGACTTTTGAAAAAATAGAACAAGCACAAGTAGTTTTGTTTATAATTGATAGTTTACAATTGATAATTGATAATGAAAACAAGGTAAAAATTGAAATTGAAAAAATACGAAATCAGTTTCCACTAAAGCCTATAATTGTTGTAATCAATAAAGTTGATACATTAAATCAAGAAGATCGAATTAAATTAGAGCATCAATTATCAATTATCAATTATCAATTGTCAATTGAAATTTCTGCCAAACAAAAAACAGGCATAAACGAACTCAAAAACACCTTACTTTCCTTTGTCAACACAGGCGCTTTACGCAACAATGAAACGATTGTGACCAATACGCGTCATTACGACTCATTACTCAAAGCTTTGGATGAAATTCAGAAAGTCAAATTTGGATTGGAATCCAACTTATCTAGTGATTTAATGGCTTTGGATATTAAAGAAGCTTTGTATCATTTTGGATTGATTACAGGACAAGTAACTAACGATGAGTTACTTGGTAATATATTTGCAAATTTTTGTATCGGGAAATAATAAAAAACAACTATGAAAAAATATTTCTTACATAATGGAACTGAAAGTTCAGGCCCTTTTAGTTTTGACGAATTAAGAGCCATGAAAATTGCCAAAACCACACCAGTTTGGTTTGAAGGAATGGAAAAATGGAAGTATGCCGGAGATGTAGAAGAACTGCATGAATTAGTTGCTGTTACTCCTCCTCCATTTCAAGTGGAAGAAGTTGTCACACCTAAACCTACACAATCTACTTCTAATGCTGCTTTTTTAGGGTTGTCCAAAAATGGATTCATAGCTGTTGTAGCCATCATTTTCATAATCACTACAGTTGTATTTAACATTATCCAAAACAACCGTAGCGAGGAATTGGACGCTAAAAACAAAAAAACTGAACTCGAAAACAGACAGTTTTTGCTACAGCAAAAAGAAATCGAGGAACAAAAAAGATTGCTTGAAGAACAAGAAAAAGCAGAAGCAGAACGAACTGCAAAAGAGAAAAAACAAACAATAATAGACCGAATTGCTGCCATTGAAAATGAAATGGCAGTCACCAAAGACGATTTAGATACTGCAAAAGAAAAACTAGCCAAAGCGAGTGATTTTAAAGTATTGCGAACTTCGGCTGAGAAAAGTGAAGAGCTAAAAAAAATAAAAAAAGAAATCGAAGATTTTGAAAAAGAATTGGAAGATTTAGAAGCCGAACAAAATCGATTGAATTTAGAACTCGAAAAAATCAAATAGTTTAGCCTTCAAAATAATCGCCATCCACATAAAACCATTCTCCATTTTCAAATATAAATCGAGAATGCTCATGATGCACTTGTAATTGATTATTGGAGTCTAAATAATAAGCTTTAAAAGTTACAGTAGTTGGAGTAACAGCCAATATTTCTAGTCGCTGCCATTGATTACTGGTTGCCCAAAATGTAATTTCCTCTTTCGAATAGTTAGCTCTTTGAGAAGGATGAGTTGTTGCAATTAAATAATCTACATCCTGAACCACGTAAGCTACATAACGCGAACGCATCAAGGCCTCAGCAGTTGTCGCTTTTTGAAGCTCTAATCCAAGTGGTCGGCAACATTTGTTAAAAGAAATAGCCGAACCACAAAAACAACTTTGCATTGCCATTAATTTAGCTCGTTAATTTTTTGATGCAATTGATTTAGCAATACTTGGTATTTACTAATTTCGATTAAGTCGGCATCATCATCCGAAAAATCAAGAAAATCATCTAGTTGCTGACTAATCTCCACTAATTTATTGTTGGCTTCTTTACCATTTTTAGCCGCAATTAAATCAATTATTTTTTGCACTTCTTGTTGTAACAAATTGAAATCGTTGTTTTCCATATCTTAATTAGTTGATTCGTCTTGCTTGTTTGCGTTGAATTGTTTGGTAATTTGCTTCAATTTTTCTTTTCGAGCCATTGCTGCTTTTTTAACTTTATCTTGCTCTTTGTGCAATTTATCGTTATGCTTTTTGATATTTCTTTCGTTATTTCTTCCCATATATCAATTAGAGTTGTTCTCGTTTAATTTCTTCCAAAGACTTTTCAGTATAGATAAGCCCATTAATAATCTTCATTCTCAAATCGTCTAAATCATCATACTCAAAATACTTTGCCCAAGAAGTCAGTTCAAATAAATTTCGAACCTGTTTAATTCTCTTAGTCGTTTCAAAACTCGTTCTAAGTACTGCTTTTTGATTGTAATTGGGATTGTTTTTATGTTGGTAATTTACCGTTTTCTTTTCGAAATTGGCTTCCAAATAATACAACTTATCTGTAGCATTATCGGGATAAAAATTGGTCCAAAGCGCAAAACCTAATTTATATTTTGACAGCGACTCTACTTCCATCGGTTCTAACCGCCATTTGCTATTCGCCAGCCTCCCCCAATGATTGGACAAACGGTACATTCCCTCTTTTGTGTAATAGTACGAACTTCCTGCTTTGCTTTCATACTGAACCGACAATCCTTCAATAACAGAAAGCGGAAATTCGTTAAAAACACAAAAGGTATTTTTAAACGCATTAGGGCTTGGACGAAATTGTTTTTCCATAGTACAAAAGTAAGTAGAATCTCCTTTTCAGCCTAAACAAACAATATATTGATTAAGTTTGCAGTCTAAAAAATATAAAAATCGAGATTATGTCTAAATCTTCACACGATAAAATGCTTCAAAAAGGAGTTTATACAGGAATAATGGAACAAGATGAAAATGGTAACTACTTTTGTGGAGAATACCTTTTGGATTATAAATTAGCGTCAACAAATCATGCAATTGGCGATTGGATCACAATCAAATCTATCATTGAAAATCCAAGCGATATTAGTTACAATAAATACCCTAAAAAGTCAAAAAACTTTGACAAAGCCAATAACAAGCCTCAATACTAGTTCTGTTTTACCCCTTGTTTTTAAGAATATTCTTTGGGCTAAAACCAAAAACTTAAAAAAAAGTGTACATTTGCAAAAAATTTGTCGTTTTTGGATATCCAATCTGATAAAAACAAACTAAAAGACAAATAGTTATCTTTATTTATGAAAAAAATAGTTGAATACCGTAAGTTATTAAATGTAGACAAAACTGTCGAGCTTAAAGATTTAAAAACCATTTATCGTAATGCGATGAAAGACGCCCATCCTGATAAATTTCAAGGAGATGAAGCAGGTTTAAAAGCGGCAGAAGAAAATAGTAAACAAATTATTGAGGCCTATCACTTTCTTGTAAGCATCAATCCTGAAACGATTAAACAAAACTTACCTGAGTACACGGAGACTATCGCTACTTCTACTATTACAGATTATAAATTTGTAGATGGAAGATTAATTATCAATTTCTCTAATGGAAGTGTATACGAATACATTAGTGTACCAAAAGCTACATACGTAAAAATGGTGAACGCTGATTCTCCTGGTCGTTTTGCTAAAAGACACATCTTGAATAACTTTACTTGGAGAAAAACCATCAACCAAGAATAAGACCAATTCAACTTATGATACCAAAGCACTCTATTTTAGGGTGCTTTTTTTATTAAAGTGCTAATTCCAAATCCAAATTAAGATCTAGACCATCTTAATTTAACTTAAAACAAAAACTATAACAAAAATTTAAGTTCAAAAAGTGGTGATACTTTATAATTTTAGATACTTTTGCCAACTTAAATCATTTAACAAATTCATAATGAAAAAAATAATTTTATTACTTTCTGCTACTGTAGTATTAGTTGCTTGTAGCAAAGTTGGAAAAGGTGAATACCTAATTTCCGGTACTGCAAAAGGAATCGAAAACGGAAAAACAGTTATTCTTGAAACTCAAGACGAAACAGGAGTAGTTGCAAAAGATACTGTAAAAGTAGAGAATGGTAAATTTGAAATGAAAGGTAAAATTACAGAACCTGCTTTTTATACCATCAAATTAGAAGGCGCTCAGGCTCCAATTCCATTCATTTTAGAAAATGGAGAAGAAGTAACTATTGAAATCAATAAAGATAGTATCCAAAAATCAAAAGTTTCAGGAACGTATAATAATGACGAATACGTGAAATTCAACGAAGAACTTACTAAAGTTCAAAAGAAATTAGTTGATTTTCAAACTAAAAATACGCCTGCTATGCAAGCCGCTCAACAAGCTAAAGACACTGCTACAATCAATAAATTGATGCAAGAATTTGGTAAAATTCAACAAGAAGTAGGTATCGCTTCAAAAGCAAAATACTTAACGTATGCTGAAACACATCCAAAATCATTTATTTCTGTGCTAATCTTACAAGGTGTTTTAAATGACCCAAGCACTGATATTAAAAAAGCAGAAGCGATGTTCAATAAATTAGAAGAGTCTTTGCAAAATACAAAACCTGGAAAAGCAGTTAAAGAAGCATTAGGTAAACTAAAAGGTGGACCAGCTGCAGCAGCACCATCTGTTGGTGGAGCTAAATGAAGATCCGACTTTTCAGCGCCTAATCCCGACGGAAAAGAAATTTCTTTAAAAGAGAGTTTAGGTAAAATTACTATTGTTGATTTTTGGGCTTCGTGGTGCGGTCCTTGTCGCAAGGAAAACCCAAACATGGTAGCCATTTACAAGGAGTTTCACTCCAAAGGGCTTAACATAGTTGGTGTTTCTTTAGATAACGAAGCTAAGGCTTGGAAAACAGCAATTGCAAAAGATCATTTGAATTGGACACAAATCTCTCACCTCAAACAATGGGAAGAGCCTATTGCAAAACAATACCAAGTTGAATCTATTCCAGCAACTTTCATCTTAGATGCTTCTGGAAAAGTGATTGCAAAAGACTTAAGAGGTACTGATCTACGCAACAAGATTGCTGAACTTTTGGCTAAATAAAGCTTACAACTAGTGAAAATAAAAAAATCTCCCAATGGGAGATTTTTTTATTTTATTCAATACCAATAGATTAAAAATAATAGCAAAATTAAGTACTATTTTAATTTGCAAACATCAAAACTGTTTATATATTTGCAACCGCTTAGACAAACAAAACGGCCTAGTCTAGGAAATGGGGAGATACTCAAGCGGCCAACGAGGGCAGACTGTAAATCTGCTGTGAAAACTTCGCAGGTTCGAATCCTGCTC
>JACCDS010712283.1_pt1 | contig 19732 bp, 17 predicted proteins | sample 7446441 | NCBI WGS metagenome assembly JACCDS01 (sample SAMN15323445, study PRJNA562643) | freshwater metagenome | isolation source: river surface water | place: USA:Blue River Watershed | collected 2017-08-17
GATAAATATTTGGTCGGTTAGGCTTGGTAAACGTAAAATACGCCAAGATGTACCGTAATCTTTATTTTTCTTTTGAAATAAGGCTTTGCAAATCGAAATAATCTCTCTGTATTGCGTTTCAGTTTGGGTCATTGTATGATTTAAATTTATGCTAATCTTACAAAATTATTGCTTTTCAATGGTATATAGTATGATTACAAAAATAATCCTGCAAAGTTTTACACAACATTGCAGGATTATGAATCAATAAAAAACAATTTACGCTAATACATAAGTACTTAGTGTTTTGTAAACATCATTAATATTTTCACCCTTTCTGAAATCTCTTTGGATAGGTTCTGCCGAGCCTTTTATCCAAATTAATATCTCGGCATCAAGGTCTAATAAACTCGCACTACGTTTGGTAAAATAGTTAATCGAATGATATGGAATGGTCATAAAGTCGATTTTTGAGCCAGTCAACCCTTGTTTATCCACCAAAATCAAACGTTTGTTCGTAAACACAAACATATCTCTGATAAGCTTGAAGGATTTCACAATCACTTCTCCTTCTATTAGAATCGGTTCAAATTCATTAGCAATTTTATCAGCCGATACCTCTGATGAATTACCCATTATAGCATTTAAAATTCCCATGTTTAGATTTATTTTTTGATTTAATTCAAACAGAACAACAATTTAACGAAGATTAAAACATAAAAAACATTTCATCCAGTAAAATATCCTGACAAAATCAAGCTTTGTTGATTTACTAGCAAGTAACATTTTTTAATCTAAAACGAAAAGAGGATTTCAGAATTCGCTGCATTATCTATTATGCAGTACCGTAATTTTGGGATAATAGCTATAACTATGAAGATTTGAGTTTTGAGTAATTTCTGCTAGCAATTCTTAAAAAGAAGGAGCTCAGATTGAGCGAAAGAACTAATTTTCGGCGAAAATTTTCGAAATAATGTTACTCCAACAAAGTAACTCTTCATTATTGTATCGTTTTATGGCTTCGGGGTTTTCTTCTTGATACAATTTCAAAAATCTTTCATAAGTTTTTTGATTAAACACACAGGCATCTTTCCAACAATCAATCTGATGATTCTCCGTTTCGTTAGTTTCCTTTCGGAAATGCCTTAAAAGAAGTGAATAATTAATTTTTCTCATGTATTTTCAAATAAATAAAGCTTTAGCAGTTATTAAAATCTTGTAAGATATTACGTTTATAGACTATTTTTTATTTAATAAGTAACAAAATTTGAACAAAATAATTAATTGTATTCTAAACAAGAATAGTCAACATTACTACAACCCTTACAAGATGAAGCAACTAACTAAAAGACAAAAATAGATGACTATCAATAACTTACAAGATAAACAATGTATAAAAACAATTACAAGCACAAAAATTCAGGAAGAATATTTCATTAATAATCAGTAGATTAAAGAGAATTGAGAATTGGACAAACAGAATCATATTTTGATATTAGCCAATAAAGTAATTATTTTGCGTTTCTTTTGGGTTCCCTAGAATCAGTCAGAAGATTAGTTTCACATAGTAATTTCTTTATCAAAAACCTTGTCTTTGATGCTCTGGAGCTGATAGATAGCGAAAATCAATAACTTAACATTTAAAAATGGCATTAATTACCAAAATCAGGGAAAAGTCGGGGATTGCGGCGGCGGCAATCGCCATCAGTTTAATTCTCTTTCTAATCGGAGGAGATCTTTTTCAAGGTCGTTCGAGTTTTTTCGGCGGTTCAAAAGAAGCAGTTGGTGAAATCGGCGGAGAGTCGATAAAATACCAAGATTTCATAAAGAAAGTTGATGAAGTTTCACAACAGTATCAACAACAATCTGGACGTGGGCCTGGAGAACAAGAATTAGCAATGATTCGTGACCAAGTTTGGAATCAGTATATCTTAGATTTAGCTTACGGAAAAGAATACGAAACATTAGGACTTACAGTATCTCCTGCTGAATTGGTTGATATGGTACAAGGAGTAAATATTCACCCTTCAGTTCGTCAGCAGTTTACAAATCCTCAAACAGGTCAGTTTGACAAAAATTATGTTATTCAATTTTTGAAGAACTTCAAAACACTTCCTGCTGCACAACAACAGGCTTGGATTAATTTCGAAAAATCATTGAGTCAAGATCGTTTAAGATCAAAATATGAAAACCTTTTGAGAATGTCTGCATATACAACAAACGTAGAAGCTCAAAAAGAATATGCAGCCCAAACGTCGAAAGTAGATGCACGTTATTTGTACGTACCATTCTATTCAGTAGCAGACTCTACGATTAAAGTAACAGAATCTCAATTAGAAGATTATTTATCGTCGCACAAGGATTTGTTTCAAGGACAAACTACACGTTCTATCCAGTACGTAACTTTCCCAGTGATACCTTCTAAGTTAGATACTGCATCATTTTACAATGATTTAAAGCGTTTGGCGAAAGAATTAGCAGTAGCAAAAAATGATTCAGCTTTTGCGATGATGAATTCAGATGTTAAAACTCCATATTACTCAACTTTAGCAGAAATTCCTGAGGCTGTAAAAGGACAATTAGGAAACATGACTCCAGGCGGTATTTATGGTCCGTTCAAAAATGGTTTGACCTACTCAATTTATAAATACGGTGGTGTTCAGAAAGATTCATTATTCACAGTTCGTGCAAGTCATATTTTAATCAATGCACCAAAGGATGCCTCAGATTCAGTAAAAGCAGCAGCACGCATACGTGCCGAGGGGATTTTAGCACAAATCAAAGGCGGCGCAAGCTTTGAGGCAATGGCTCAGCAATTTGGTACTGATGGAACAGCACAACAAGGTGGTGATTTAGGATATTTCAAAAATAATGGTTCAATGGTAAAACCTTTTGAGAATGCTATTTTTGGCTTTTCAGGAACAGGTTTATTATCAAACATTGTTGAAACAGATTTTGGTTACCATGTAGTAAAAGTAACAGAAGCAAAAACGAATACACGTTATAAAATGGCTGCTATCAACCGCACCATTGCTCCAAGTCAATCTACTATGGATGATGTGTTGCGTAAAGCAGACGCTTTCGCTGCGGCAAATACTACAAAAGAAGCTTTTGATGCTAGTTTGAAAAAAGACAAAACTTTATTAATGCTTCGTGCAGATAGAATCCCAGAAGGCGCTACTAACTTTAACAACTTACAAAATGCTCGTGAAATAGTTCGTTGGGCATTCAATGATGACACTAAAGTAGGAACAGTATCAGATGTTTTCCAAAACGATAATCAGTATATTGTAGCTTTAGTAACTGGAAGTACAGACAAAGAAAAAGTGAAAGTAGATGATTTCAGAGAAGAATTAACAGCGAGAGTTAAAGCAGATTTGAAAGCAGAACAAATTGAGAAAAAATTAGCAAGCTTGTCAGGTACTTTAGAGCAAATTGCGCATAAATACGGAGCAGGAGCTTTAGTTGAAACTGCAACGGATATTACTTTGGCACAAGGAGTACTAACTAGCGCAGGAGCTGATCCAACAGCTATTGGAAAAGCCTTCGGCTTGAAGCCAGGAAAAAGATCAAAGCCATTTAAAGGCGAAGGTGGCGTTTTCATCATGGAAACTACTAAATCTACACCTGCACCAGCAGTGGCAGATTTAACAATGTATAAAAATTCAGCAAAAATGATGGCTGCACAAAGAACATCATTCTATATCAACGAAGCTATCAAAGAAAATGCGAAAGTGGTTGATAACAGAGCAAAGTTCTTTTAGTAGGTACACATTATCAAACAAAAAAAGCACTTCTTCGGAAGTGCTTTTTTTGTTTGATAACATCGAAAATATAAAATCTTTTCAGAGAGTATAACGTTAAAGGAGTATCGATATAAACTAAACTATACTTCAAATGGCTCATTTAAAATTTACCTTACTTTCATTTCTACTTGTTTTCTCTTTACTGGCTTGTAAAGAAGATCAATTAGGAACAGTTACTCCAAAAACTAAAACAGAAAATCTTACAAGTACAGTTTGGCAAGTACAATCTGCTACCGCATCTGGCGGATTAGTTGTTGTTTATTCAAGAGATCAAGCAAATAACGGATACGATTTATCGAAAGTTAGGTTAAGTTTCAAAGCCAATGGAACTGTAACCGCCATCGACAACAATGGAAATACTTCAAGCAACGGTACTTGGAAGTTTACTACAAATGAAACTATTGTAGAAATTACAGGCGTAAACGTTGCGGGTTTAAGCAGTGGAAGCCTAACTGTGATTCAGCTTACTGATAAAAACTTTGATTTTAGCAGTAAAGCATCTTTTCCACAATTAGGCATTGCTGAAGTAGAGGCAACAGTAAAAATGACACCAGCCATTTAAACGGTTATAAATCTCCTAATTGTGGACGCATCACGATTTCTTCCAAAACAGTAGTTGCAGGCAAGGCATTTGCAGCCCAGATTACCTCAGCAATATCATCAGAAGCAATAAATCTTTCGGTGGGTAAATCTACACCAGCCCAAGAGTTGGTAAAAGTTGCCCCCGGAAGGATGCTCGTAACACGAACACCAAATGGTTTCAACTCTTCTCTCAATACTTTACTCATACCCAACATAGCAAACTTAGAGATGCAGTAAGAACCTCCATTGGTATAAGCTACAATACTTGCCACTGAACAAATATTAAAAATATATCCAGCTTTTTTGTCAATCATATCCTGTACCAAAGCTCTTGTAAGATGATAGGCACTATATAAATTAGTTTCAATCATGGTTTCCAATGTTCCTTCTTGTTCATTATGAATCTGCCCAGGTAGAAAGAAGCCCGTATTGTTAACCAGTATATCAACTTTTGAAACTGAAGCTTTTATAAAATCAGCAAAAGCCAAAACTTCAGCTTTTTTAGACAAATCAGCTTTAAAAAAAAGTACATTTTCTGGAAATTTCTCGTCGTTTGTTCTTGCACAAGTTAAAACAGTAAAACCTTCTTTGGCAAACCTATCGACGATGGCTCTTCCAATACCTTTTGTACCACCTGTCACTACTATCGTTTTGTTCATTATCTTTGTTGTATTATGTGTAAATAAAAAAGTACTTTACTCAATAAAAAGTTTAAAGTTTATTCTTAGCCAAATAATTTTAATCGTGAAAAACCTCAACAAGAATGTCTATTATAGGTAAATATTTTATTTTCTTAGGAAAACTCTTCACAAATAGAGAAAAATTTAAAGTCTATTCAAGGTTAACTATCGACGAAGCCTACCAAATTGGAATCGGCTCATTACTGATTGTCTCAATTGTTTCATTCTTTTTAGGAGCAGTTACTTGTGTACAGACAGCAGCAAATTTAGATAATCCGTTTGTTCCGCATTATATTATTAGTTTAATTGTTCGTGATTCTACTATTCTTGAGTTCGCTCCAACCATTACAGGAATTGTTTTAGCAGGAAAAGTTGGTTCAAATATCGCTGGCGAGCTAGGAACGATGCGAATCACGGAACAAATAGATGCTTTAGAAGTAATGGGTATAAATTCTACTTCATATTTGGTACTTCCCAAAGTAATTGCATCAATCATTGTCTTTCCAATGTTAGTTACTTTGGCCGCCTTTCTTTCTATTTATGGTGGCTACTTAGCTGGTTGGCTAACAGGTGCCATTTCTCCGCAAGAGTATATCCAAGGTATTCAGTTTGAGTTTAACGCCTTTAATGTACCTTTTGCCCTGATAAAATCTGTGGTTTTTGCTTTCTTGATTGTATCTATTTCTGCTTTCAAAGGATATTTCACGGGTGGTGGTGCATTAGAAGTTGGTCAAGCAAGTACCGCAGCTGTCACTAATAGTTGTATTGCTGTTTTAATTGCAGATTATTTATTAGCACAATTGCTAGTCACAGCCTAGTATCAATTAAGCTTGAGCGAATCATCACATTCACTCAAGCTTCACTTTACTTCTCCCCGATTGTCACAAAATCAACTAATTTCACGGCTTCGATTGCCTCAGCAACATCATGCACTCGTAAAATATTTGCTCCTTTCATTAATGCAACAGTATTCAAAACCGTAGTTGCATTGAGTGCCTCGTTGGCTGTGATATTAAGTTTTCTCCAAATCATTGATTTTCGAGATACACCAACCAACATTGGGCAATTCATTACTTCAAAATCTCTTAAATGATTTAAAAGAATATAGTTTTGGTCTGCGGTTTTTGCAAAACCAAATCCTAAATCTATAATAACATCTTTTTGACCAAATTGGCGTAATTGGGCTACTTTCGCTTGCAAATCATCTAGAATATCAACAATCAAATCATCATAATTTGTCATTTGTTGCATCGTTTCGGGTGTTCCTCGGCTATGCATCAACACATAGGGAACATTTAATGTCGCTACAGTTTCAAACATTTTATCGTCTAATAAACCTCCAGAAACATCATTAACCATAACTGCCCCAGCTTTTACACATTCTGAAGCCACTACTGAACGAAAGGTGTCAATAGAAATTAAAGCTTCTGGAAAATGGCTCAAAATACTTTCAACTACTGGTACAACTCTTGATAATTCTTCATCCACTGCTACAGGACGAGCCCCAGGACGAGTAGAATGACCTCCAATATCCAAAAATGTCGCCCCAGCAGAAAGCATTTTTTCAGCTTGAAACAATACTTTCGATAAATCATCAAAGCGACTATTTTCATAAAATGAATCTGGCGTAATATTTAAGATTCCCATGATTTTGGGTGCCGACAAATCCAAAAGCGTGCCTTTACAATTAATATTCATAAACTTTTATTGAAAAATTTTAAAGTCATAAGTGCCCAAAGATAAATAAAATTGAAGTGAGATGTTCGGTTGGTTTAATAGAGCAACTAATTGAAACACCACAAAATCATTAAAAGTATCTTTAAAATCGCCTAAATCAATACTTTAAAGCAGATTTACGTCTAAAGAAAAACTAATCTTTAAAGGACGAACTCATGCTTAAAAGCATTGAGATTCAAATTCAAAAACAGTTTTTATACATCGTTTAACGTCCGTAAAAATGCTTAATTTAGAAGTAATTCTTGCTATATACGTGCATTTACAATAATTTAGCACTAAACTTTTAACAGATTTAATTTGAAATTAGAGCTACTTCATGTTTAATATTTGTCCATATTAAACATCCATCCTCTTATTCCTATGTATCATATTGACTATATAATAAATGAAATATGTAAAAATCTCTCAGCAATTGGAATTGTCATTGCGCTGATTTCATTTCCGTATTTAAAAAATAAAAATAAATCAAACCTATTTCTATCATCCTACTTTTTGGTTTCATCTATATACGCATTGCTTCATTACAATTTAATTAATAAAGGAAATCCAAACATTGTTGCAGCGCTTTACGCCACCACCGCACCTTTGATTTATTTATTCAGACCGCTTTCTTTTTGGTATGTTCGTTCGATGCTTAACAAGAAAATTGAATTTAATAAGTGGGATATACTTCTACTTTTACCCTCAACACTATATATTTTTGACATTACTCCGTACTTACTTACTTCTTTTGATTATAAATTAACAATAGCTAGATTAATTATTGAAGACCAAAATAACATATTCAATTATCCAGTAACATATTTCGGAACACCTAAATTTCATTTTAATTTCAGACCAATATTTAGTTTATCAGTATCTATCGCAGAGATGGTGATGCTTTATAGACATTTCAAAAATAATCCTGCCGACAAAGTCAACTTTTTAGAGACATATCGTTGGCTATGGACATTCTCAGGCATTGGTTTGATGCTTACTATTGCTTTGTCATTACTTTCAATTTCAATCAATAACCTAGAACATCAAATCAATATTCACTATGGTTCAGCTGTCGTGTTATCAAATTTGACCAACTTATTATTTCTTTGCTTAAATATTTCGATTTTTCTATTTCCTAAAATATTATATGGAATACATGGTGAAGTAAAGTCAGCAAGTATCATAAATCCTTCTGAAATAGCATACAACCATAAATCAGAAGACTATACCAAAACAATATTTAAACTAGAAGAAACAAGGCTGATTGAAATTGAAATGATGACTCGAAACTATTTTGAACAAGAAAAACCATACCTAGATGATAATTTTAACATGAATAAACTATCAGAATCGTTAAATATTCCTATCCATCATTTAAGTTACTTTTTCAATTATCACCTTTCCAAAAAATTCTCTGATTATAAAAATGAATGGAGAGTAAACTATGCCATTGAATTATTAAAAGAAGGGATTCTTAAAAAATATACGATCGAGCAGCTATATCAGAAAGCTGGTTTTACTACAAAAAGTAATTTTTACAGAGTATTCAGATTACATACTGGAAAAACGCCGATAGAGTTTTTGGAAGCAATCAATGCTTGAGATAAAACAATGAATTCTTATATGACTTAAGAATACAATACAATCTGCTGATTTTCATATACTTAACTAATTAAAATAATCTCAAAATATTGCTCATCAAAAAAATATTAGCATATACGAAAATATATCAATAGGTTTAACCATGTTTCTTAAAATAAAGAACAAATTACATTGAGTAATAAAATCATTAGATGGAATACTTAAAAAATGAAATAGTTAGAATTGTTTACATAATTGGAATAATTGTAGCCGTTTTCAGCTTCCCATATTTAAAGAGTAAAAATAAAGCAAATATATTCTTATCCCTTCATTTCTTGACGATGGGTATTTTTGCTTTGTACTACATCAGTGCTTTAAAAATTGAAAATGAGCCCATCGTAGCCATTCTTTATGGAATTGCGCTACCAGTTTCAATGATTACTCGCCCTTTTGCCTACTGGTATGTTAAATTTATGCTTTCAAAAAAGATAAGTTTCAACAAATGGGATTTTGTCATCATTTTACCAAGTATTATCTGCCTTATTGATGTTTTTCCTCAAATATTTTCATCGTTTGAGTATAAGCAAGAAATGGCAAAACTCATTGTTAATGATATAAACAATATTTTTATCTATAAATCTACTTCGTTAATCGACTTTAAAACATATTTCATCATTCGACCAGTTCAAAATATAACTTTGTGTATTGGTCAAGTGTATTTATTGTACAAACACCTGAAGACCCACTCCTTTCAAGGAATAATATTTACGACAACATTCAAATGGTTATGGATATTTTCTATACTAAGTATTTTCATGACTACTTCGTTGACTACTATGTCAATCCTATTTAATTATAAGGATTCAATTTCAGAAAATACCGAGTTCCTTATTAATAATTTGATAGACTATGCTATCTTCTTTTATTTTCTATTGAATATTTCTATTTTCTTTTTCCCAAGAGTACTCTATGGGATTTCAGACGAAGGGGAGGAATTGTTTATTGAGGATAAGTTGAGTGAAGCTGAAGTTGATGAACAAATAAAAGTAAAAACAGAAAAAACGAGTAAACCAAGTTTTAAGTTAGACGAGGCAAAACTAGCTGACATCAATTTTACAATCGAGAATTATTTTTTGAACGATAAGCCATATTTAAACGATAATTTTACAATCATAGAATTATCTGAATCTCTCAACATTCCAATACACCATCTTAGCTATTACTTCAATTACCACCTTTCAAAAAAATTCTCTGATTATAAAAATGAATGGAGAATAAACTACGCCATCCAGCTATTGAAAGATGGTATTTTGAAAAAATATACAATAGACCAATTGTACCATGAGGCGGGCTTTTCTACCAAAAGTAATTTTTACAGAGTTTTCAAATTACACACTGGCAAAACACCCATTGAATTTCTTGAAGATTATAAAAAATAGCTACAATTAGCTATATTGGCTTATACTAGAAAAAATTTTAGGATAAAAAATTTAGCCTATCATAAATTAACTATTTATGGTAGATTTTCTCATTAACGCCTCAAAATACACCTTAAATACCGAAAAATTAGTTCTATTTTCTAAAATACTACTAAAACTGACCATTCGGGTAATCATTCTGGTAATCATTCCTCCAATATTTGTCAAAGATTGAAAATTAACAGATGTTAAGTAAGTTTGAATCTGTGTAGTTTCATGAATAAGTTAATCAACTTATCAATAAAAAAACACTAACATACCCACAATTTTATTCTATTTATCTATCGATTCATTGAAAACAACACTGGTAAATTACATCTTATTAATAACATTCAATAAAGATTTTTACGTCGATGTTAAGCACTATAACCACTTTAGATATCGAAGCAGTTGAAATCCTAGCGATTAAAATAACTGAGGAATTATTGAGAGGAAAAAACACTTTCAAGACAGAAACTATGGCTTTGAAAGTAAAGATAAAAGTGAAAATATTAAGAACGATTTCACATCAGAGGCTCACGATAAATCAAGAAAAACGTAAAAAACATCAGAAATCAAATCAAGTTTTATCCACAAACTTAAAACACTAAAAGAAGCATACTTCTACTAAAAACCAAAACAATCCGTCTAAAAAAAGCCCTCAGTTTTCAGAAAACTGGGGGCTATTCGTTTTAATAAAAAAACTTCGCATTAATACGACTTTGCAAAAATCACTCTTCCTTTAGAAGGATTACCAGTAAAAATACACTTCCCTTCTTCCTGAACAGCATCCAATGGGATACAACGAATAGTTGCTTTTGTAAGTTCTTTGATTTTCTCTTCTGTTTCTGAAGAGCCGTCCCAATGTGCTGAAATAAACCCAGGATTTTCTTCTAAAATTTTAGTAAACTCATCCCAAGTATCAACCTCATGAGTATTCTCAGCTCTGAAGGTTAAAGCTCTTTGATAAATATTAGTTTGAATTTCTTCCAACAAATCACTTACAGTAGTCACAATATCATTGATGGCATAGGTTTTCTTCTCCTTAGTATCTCTACGAGCTACCTCCACAGTACCATTTGCCAAGTCTCTCGCTCCAATCGCCAATCTTACCGGCACACCTTTCAATTCATACTCTGCAAATTTAAAGCCAGGTGATTGTTTATCAGAGTTATCAAATTTAACAGAAATTCCCTTTTTCTTCAATTCGGCTACAATTGGCAAAACTGTTTCAGAAATTAGGTTTAATTGTTCTTCCCCTTTAAAAATTGGCACAATTACTACCTGAATAGGCGCTAGTTTTGGCGGCAGCACCAAGCCTTCATCATCCGAATGAGCCATAATTAAAGCACCCATCAAACGGGTAGAAACACCCCAAGAAGTACCCCAAACATAATCTTGTTTGTTTTCTTTGGTCATGAATTTTACGTCAAATGCTTTTGCAAAATTTTGCCCTAAAAAGTGTGAAGTTCCAGCTTGTAAAGCTTTACCATCTTGCATCATTGCCTCAATACAGTAAGTATCATCAGCGCCAGCAAAACGTTCGTTAGCTGTTTTTCTTCCACGAATTACAGGCACAGCCATAAATTCTTCGGCGAAAGTAGCATAAACGTGTAGCATTTGTTCAGTTTCTGCTATTGCTTCTTCACGAGTAGCGTGTGCTGTGTGCCCTTCTTGCCATAAAAATTCTGCAGTACGCAAAAATAATCGAGTTCGCATTTCCCAGCGAACAACATTTGCCCATTGATTAATCAATAGTGGTAAATCACGGTAAGATTGAATCCAGTTTTTATAGGTACTCCATATAATTGCCTCACTTGTCGGGCGAACGATTAATTCCTCTTCAAGTTTAGCATCAGGATCCACCATTAATTTTCCTGGTTTATCAGGATTATTTTTTAAACGATAGTGAGTTACAACGGCACATTCTTTTGCGAAACCCTCTGCGTTTTTCTCCTCTGCTTCAAATAAACTTTTTGGAACAAACAAGGGAAAATAAGCATTGGTATGACCCGTTTCCTTAAACATATCATCTAAAGCACGTTGCATTTTTTCCCAGATTGAGTAGCCGTAAGGTTTTATTACCATGCAACCACGCACAGCAGAATTTTCGGCTAAATCAGCCCTTTTCACGAGTTCGTTATACCACTCAGAATAATTTTCGCTACGTTTTGGTAGGCTTTTGCTCATTTCGTATAAATTGGTAATTGAAAATTTAATAATTATTTCGCCATTATTTCGTTAATAGGTAGGGGTAATTACTTCATAGATTGTCATAGATAAAACAGTGAAATTTATAAATTACAATCTCATTATCAATATCTTATATTGAAACTTTCCAAGAAATAATTTTGTTAATGACGTACCTAACTTGTTGCAAAGATAAGTTTTTGTTGTAAGTTTGACACAAAAATTAAGCTGATTGTTTCTTGTTTTTAGTTTCTAGCTTGATTTTCTAGTTTAAAGTACAAAAACATCTACCTAAATCATTAACAAGAACATTAAACGATAAAGACATGAACATTCAAAAATCCATCAAACTCTTCTCAGCAACATTGCTGGTAAGTGCTGTTTGGGGATGTAGCTCTCCAAAACAGGTTGCAAAAACGTCTTCTTCGGGGGTTTATGACGACCTTTACGCTTCCGCTAGCGAAGCCCGACCTGCATCTTTACTTAGCAGAGAAAGCCTGTATTACTCAGAAACTGAGGAAGAATACGCCAACCGTAATCCAGAATATAGAGGGAATAATAACAATACTCAAAGTACTGATGAATATTATTCACAAAATTGGATGAATTCTCGAAGCTACTATCAAAGCCAAACTCCTTACAACAATTACACCAATAACAACTATTACGGTTTAAATAATTGGTATAATAATCCTGGCATTACGTTTGGTTTAGGTTACAGCGCATGGAGTCCATTTGGTTATGGTTACAATTCGTTATACTCTCCATTTGGGTATGATTCTTGGGCATTTGGAGGTAATCGTTGGGGCTCTGGTTTATATTCTGGGTTTGGTTACAGTCCTTGGGGCTACAACACTTTTGCTTACAGCCCATTTGGCTACAGTGGTTATTACGATCCTTGGAGATATAATTATTATGGTGGAGCAGGTTACGGAAATACTTATGTCTATAATAATTATGGATATGGTTCGGTAGTTACTGGTGCTAACGGCGGATATACAAACGGAGGAGGTTATACAGCTCCTGTAAAACGAACTCGTGAATCGTATTCGCAATCATCATACAATGGTAATTTCGATAATAGAAATAACACATCTGGTAATCAGAGAGGTGCAAGAACAAGCGCTAGTTATACCAGCAATAATAGTAATGGGTATTATTCACGCCCTCAAAGAGCTAACAATACTTACTATAACTCTTCGAGTTCATCTGGTAATAATACTTCTACAAATCGCAGTAGTAATAGTTCTTGGAATTGGTCTAACAACAATTCTTCGACTAATAATGCCAGTAGAACAAGTAGCTCGTCGTCGTGGGGAGGTTCTTCAAGTGGTAGCTCTAGTGGCGGTGGCGGAGGTGGTGGATCAAGCTCAGGCGGTTCTCGTGGCCCACGTTGATACACATCCATAAATTCTATTAATTATAATGAGCCTCACAAAGATGTACTTTGTGAGGCTTTTTAACGTTTTCTTGAAAAGATTCTCGAAAAGAAATGAGGGCATTTGTAATTGTGGATGTCTTAGGTTTATATTTCGAGTTATTTACTTTCTCTTTGGGAAAAGGGTTTCTCCAATAAAGCAATAAATCCTTAACATTTTTAGATATGAAAATCCCTATTGGTTTAATTTCTGCATTCTCGATTTTAACTATTTTATCGACAAATGCACAAGACAATAATTTCGACGCATTAGCAAAACTATTCAGTCAGACCGCTCCTACTGGCTCTGCACGATTTCAGGCATTAGGAGGCAATCATTCAGCATTGGGGGCAGATGTAAGCTCGGCTGTAGGGAATCCTGCTGGCTTAGGTTTTTATACACGTTCTGAATTCAATTTTACTCCTGCTTTCCAAAATACTTCGAATAACTCTAATTATATCAACACCAATACCAAAGCCAATGAAAGTAATTTCAATATTGCCAATATTGGCGTAGTTTTTGGTGGCAGCCAACCTCAATATAAAGAAGGCTGGAGAGGCTCATGGTCGATAAACTACTCTCGTCAAAATACTTTTTACAACAACATTCAGTTTGGCGCTAGAAATAATACAAGTTCGATAGCAGATGCTTTTGCAGAACAAGTAAACAGAGAAGTAAACGATTTTGATTTAGGTTCTGCTGACTTTACGAATACTGTAGGACAAACTCCAAATTTTGATTTAACAAGAAATCTTTACTATTGGTCATTCTTAATTAGTCCGTTCACTGATACTCAGGGAAATACAAATTTTGTGGCTACAGAGGGCTCTTTAACTTCCGACCAAAAATACTCATTTGAATCAACAGGTCGCTCTAGCCAATGGACGATAGCTTATGGCGGTACTCCAAACGAAAAAACATACATAGGTTTTTCACTAGGTATTCCAAGTTTTAGATACGAAACTCGTTCACAATATAGCGAGCAGTATATAAACAATACAGCATTTAATGGGCTTTCTCAATCAAAGTTTTACTCTACGAGTGGTAGCGGCCTAAATTTAACTTTTGGCGCAATCGTCAAACCGAATGAAATGATTAGATTTGGCGCATCTATAACAACACCTACTTGGTACGATATCGACGAAACACTAAGTTCATCACTACAAGCAGATGTAAATAGCGCCAATGCTGGGCAACCAAATGTAGGAATTGTGCTACCGAATGGTACAGATAGTGGCACGTTGAATGTTATCAATAAACTAAGAGCATCTGGTTATGGTATTCTTGAAAAAGATGGCTCACGCTATTTAACGGGTGTTCCAACGCTCTATTCAACGCCATTTAGCGATAACTATCAACTAAGAACTCCACTAAGAGTTAATGTAGGTATGGCTCTATTTTTGGCAAAAAAAGGCTTTATCTCCGCAGATGTTGAGTACTTGGCTTATACAACAACTAAAATGAGTACAGCCACCAACGACCCTTACTTAACGGACGATTTAAATTACTACACACAAAAATTACGTAGTGATTTAAAAAATGTTTTCAATCTAAAAGTAGGTGCAGAATACAGAGTGATGAGTAAAGTGAGCTTAAGAGCTGGCTTGAACTATCAACCCGACCCATATTCCTTTAATTTTGATAAAGGAGCTGATTTAGTAAACCGCTCTACAGTAATTTACTCTGCAGGTGTTGGCATTAGAACTGGCGACTTTTATGTAGATGTCACAGGGCTTTATGGTAAAACTGCTCAAGCTTTCAATCCTTATGTTTTAAATGATACTAGATTTTTTGCATCTTCAACAATTAACAATAGTTACATAAAAGGTGTAATGAGTTTTGGAATATTTTTCTAGAGTGGTCATATTGATAAAAAAGGTCTCTATTCTTGTCATGAATAGAGACCTTTTTTTTATGCCATATTTTTTTAATCCATAAGATTAGAAAGCCTTATCCAAATAAAACCTCAAGTAAATCCAATTAAAAGGCCCCTAATTTTTCTGTTTGACAACTCAATCTTAAATATTGGAAGTAGCATAAAAAAACTACAATGATGATACTTCAAATACTGAAAAAAAACCAACGCATATCCGTTGTTTAAAAGCACCAATCAGAATAATTATTTTTCAAGGAAAAATATAATTATAAAAAGAGTGGCTTACATGAAATTACTTTAACTTTCTAAATTCAGCCTCAAGATGTTGATTAAATAGAATTTTCTTCTAATTTTATGAATACGTAACATTGATAAAAACGTTGATTTTTACTTCAGAGAATATTTTTATAGAGAAGTAAATCCATTTTGATAAATTTCCCATTAACGCATTAAAACTTGTAATGTATGCTTAGCAGAGTAGCAAATTCTATCTATTGGATGAATCGGTACATTGAACGTGCCGATAATTATGCCCGTTTCATTTCGGTAAATTTCAATTTAGCACTCGACCTCCCTCCAGATGTGCCTGAGCAGTGGGAACCTCTAATTATTGCTACGGCAGATAATTATATTTTCCAAAAACATTATGATGCTCCGACACGTGAAAACGTTTTGTACTTCATGGCTTTTGACATAAAAAACCCGAATTCTATTTTATCGTGTTTACTTGAAGCCCGTGAAAATGCAAGAACCATCCGTGAAAGTATTTCTCGTGAAATGTGGGAGTACGTCAATCAAATTTATTGGACGGTAAAAGATGCTGCCGCCGAAAGTAAATCTTGGGAACTGGCAAGGTATCAAGGTTTTCTTGAGAATATCAAAACTGGTAGCCAATTATTTTATGGAATTGTTGATTCAACCATTACAAGAGGTGAAGGCTGGCATTTTGGGCGTTTGGGGCGTTTGATAGAACGAGCCGACAAAACAACTAGATTCTTAGACGTAAAATACTTTACTCTTTTGCCTGAAATTGGCGCAGTTGGTTCTCCGCTAGACCTTATGCTTTGGTCGTCGGTACTTAAATCTGTTAGTGCTTACAATATGTTTCGTCAGCAATATCAAGTAATGAACCCAACAGCCATAGTAGATTTCTTATTACTCGATAAAAAATTCCCTCGCTCGGTGATGCACTGTATTCGTCAAGCAGAATTATCATTATACGAAATTTCAGGTACTTCTATCACGGCATCTTATTCAAACCCTGCCGAAAAAGCCCTCAGTAAATTACGCTCTGAAGTAGAATTTACAGAAATCAAAGATATTTTCGACAAGGGTTTACATCAATACCTTGATGAATTTCAACAAAAAAACAACGACGTAGGTAAGGCTATCTACAAAACATATTTTGATTTAAAACCAGTTATCAGCGAAGAAATACCCCTAAATATGGTTGAACAATAAGTAGTTTTTTTACTTTTGTAACTTAGTTGTTTTTACTTAATAACTAAGAGACCACTATTTACAAAACGCTAAGAATCATCCGTTTCAAAAATATCAGATTGATGCGCTGATTCACATAAAATATCGATTGTGCAAATGACATACTGTTTAGGGATTAAAGTACGTGGTGGTATAGTAGCCATTGCCGACACTAGAATTACGGCTGGAACGGAGGTTTACTCCAACAAAAAAGTGTCTATACACGAAGTGGGTAACCATTCTTTGTTTATTATGACAGCTGGGCTTAGGTCAGTTCGTGATAAATCTATCATTTATTTTAACCGTCTTACCGAAGAAAAAGGCTGCAAGTTTGATTATATGTATGAGGCAGTTAATGCCTTTGGCGATATGATTAGAAAAGTAGCTCAAGAAGATAAAGCAACACTAAAAGCAGAAGGTTATAATTTTAATTTACACTCAATTGTGGGTGGACAAATGCCCCATGATGATGAACATAAGTTGTTTTTGATTTTTCCAGAAGGTAATTGGATTGAAATTAACGAAGGACTAAAGTACCAAATAATAGGTAATTCTAATTACGGAAAACCACTTTTAAACCGTACTCTTTCTTATGAAACTTCGTTGGAAGATGCCCTAAAATTAGGATTTCTTTCATTTGATGCCACACAAGTAAGCGCAAGCGATGTTGATTATCCGATAGATGTGATTGTTTATCAGAAAGATAGTTTCAATGTGATTGAGCATCGTCTTACAAAAGAAGACATGAGTGAAGTAACCAAAAAATGGAATTCATTATTGAAAGAATCCGTAGACAATCTTCCAAACGAATGGCTACAAAATATTTTAGAAAAAAGCTGTGAAGTTCAGTAAATACAAAAAGGCTTGGTTATGACACATCACCAAGCCTTTTTAATCTTTAGCAATCAATCATCATCAAACTCATCATCTCTTTCTCCTCAATGCTGGAATTGTATCGTCGCAGAACAATTTGCTAGGACTGAATCTCTCAGATTTTTAGGTGACTAACAATTCTTCTTATATTGATTATTCAAAAATGAAGGAATTTATTTTTTTAAACGGACAAATTATTCCTGCAGAAGAAGCCAATCTTCATGTAAGCGACCTTGGTTTATTAAGAGGTTATGGAATTTTTGATTTTTTTCGTGCAATAGACGGAAAGCCCATTTTCATTGAAGATCACCTTGATAGATTTGAAAACTCGGCCAAATTAATGGGGCTTCCTATGCCTTCTACTCGTGAGGAGCTTAAAAATATTATTTTAGAAATTATTCGTTTACATCCCCATAAACTATTAGGGTTAAAAATGATAATGACTGGAGGTTACTCGCCAGATGGCTACACACCTACTGAAAATCCCAACTTATTAGTCTTCGGAAAACCTTTTGAGTTTAAACCAGCGGATGTCGGAATGAACTTGATGAGTTTTGATTACAGAAGGGAAATTCCAGAAATTAAAACCCTAAGTTATATCACACCTATCAGAGCTCTAGGCAAAATGAAGGCATCAGGCGCTGATGATTTATTATATCATCAAAATGGTCTCATTTCTGAATCCTCAAGAAGTAATATTTTTGTTATTAAAAATGAAAAAATTATTACCCCGGTTGATGGTGCACTGTTTGGAGTTACTAGAAAACACGTTTTAAATATTGCCAAAAAGCATTTTGTAGTCGAAGAAAGAGACCTAAGTACTAAAGAGTATTGGGAAGCCGACGAAGTATTTACGACTGGGAGTACAAAAAGAATTATAGCAATAACCCAAACCGATACCAAAATATTTAGCGAAGGTAAAGTAGGAAAAATCACGAAGAAACTTCAAGATTTATTCTTAGAACATGAAAAGAATAGCAATTAAAAAAAATAGGCAATTGTCATCAAACAATTGCCTATTTTTTATGAATTAGCTTTCCGTTTTTTCTCCAATTCTAGTTGCTTTTTTTCTCGGCTTGCTAAAGCTTTTAATTTCTTTTCCATTTCTATTGGTAAACCTAACAAATCACGTAAAACTACCGAAGCGCAAACCCCACCAAAAGCCGCTGGCATATAAGAAATAGTACCATAAGCTGATTTTTTAAAGTTTGAACCATCTGTCAACATCAAGGAATCATCCATCATTTTTTCCGTTGAATAAACCGCTTTGATGCCAGAACGAATACCTAGTTTACGCAAACGCTTACGAACTAATGAAGCTAAGTAGCACTCCCGAGTATCGAATAAATCAGCGGTACGAATCTTGGTAGGGTCAACCTTCCCTCCTGCACCCATCGAACTTATTATTCTTAGGTTTTTACGATGGGCGGTTGTTAATAACATTAATTTTGGTGTAACAGAATCGATACAATCTAACACATAATCGAAATTATTACTTGTCAAAATCTCTTCGACAGCCTCTGGAGATAAAAATTCACGAATACTAGTAAGTTTTAATTCTGGATTAATTGCCAGTAAGCGCTCTTCCATTAAATCTGCTTTTGGTTGCCCGTGTGTGGTAGAAAGTGCAGGCAATTGTCTATTCCTATTTGATGGATCAACGACATCACCATCAACAATTGTCATCTTACCAACACCCGACCGTGCGATAAATTCAGCGGCAAACGAGCCTACTCCACCAAGTCCAACTACTAAAACGTGTGCACTCTGTAATTTCTGGATTCCTTCGTCTCCTATTAATAATTTGGTTCTCCCAAGCCAAGCTAAATCACTCATTTTTCAAAAATTACACTCATAATAAAAGATATTATAAGCCGATACAAAGGATCATTTTAACAATTATACAAAATTACAGAACTATCATTGAAATTTTAAGTCTAGGTTAGAATTGTAGAGAAAAAGCCACAACAAATTTTATTTTGTAGAAATTAACCCAATAAAAAATCTCTTTTTCAAACTGGCATATAAATTTAGTCTTGAACAGTACCGAATTATCAATATAAACTTCTATCAACTATTAAACAGGCGAAAATGA
>JACCDS010161627.1_pt1 | contig 19729 bp, 21 predicted proteins | sample 7446441 | NCBI WGS metagenome assembly JACCDS01 (sample SAMN15323445, study PRJNA562643) | freshwater metagenome | isolation source: river surface water | place: USA:Blue River Watershed | collected 2017-08-17
CACCACGCTGCGCGCGGTGAGCAACCTGCTGGCCGGCGAGCGTGGCGCGGTGACCAAGGGCAGCATCGAGCTGCGCGGCGAGCGCATTGAAAACCTGAGCCCGGCCGACCTGGTGCAGCGCGGCGTGGTGCAAGTGATGGAGGGGCGGCACTGCTTTGCCCACCTGACGATTGAAGAAAACCTGTTGACCGGTGCCTATACCCGCAAAATTTCCGGCAGCCAGTTGCGCGCCGATCTGGAGCGCGTGTATCACTACTTCCCGCGCTTAAAAGAGCGCCGTTCCAGTCTGGCGGGCTACACCTCGGGCGGCGAACAGCAAATGTGTGCGATTGGCCGTGCGCTGATGGCCAAGCCGGACATGATTTTGCTCGACGAACCCTCAATGGGGATTGCGCCGCAAATCGTCGAAGAAATTTTCCACATCGTCACCAACCTGAACCAAAAGGAACAGGTGTCATTTTTGCTGGCCGAACAAAATACCATGGTCGCTTTGCGCTATGCCGATTTTGGCTACATTCTGGAAAATGGCCGGGTGGTGATGGAAGGGCAGGCTTCGGAATTGGCGAATAATTCCGATGTGAAAGAATTTTATCTGGGCATGGCGGCAGAAGGGCGCAAGAGCTTTCGCGACATGAAATTTTATCGGCGACGCAAGCGCTGGCTCTCTTGATTGATGTGCTGTCCATGAATACAACCGCTGCCGTGACATATTTTGATGCGCTGGAAACCCGCAGCCCGGAGGCGCGCGAAGCTGATTTGCTGGCCCGTTTGCCCGGCTTGGTGCAAAAAGCGCAACAGGCACCGGGCTGGGCTACGATTTTGCAGGGGGTTGACCCGGCTGGCATCACCAGCCGTGCCGCGCTGGCATCCTTGCCGGTGACGCGCAAATCCGATTTCAAGGAAATGCAGGCCAATCTGAATCCGTTCGGTGGCTTGAACTGTACCCCGGCCCGGGAATTGACGCGGATTTTCATGTCGCCCGGCCCAATATTTGACCCACAGGGACGGCGTGACGACTGGGCCGGATTTGCCCGGGCATTGCACGCGCTCGGTGCCCGCCCCGGTCATTTGATTCAAAACTGCTTTTCCTATCACTTCACGCCCGGTGCGTTCATGGTCGAAGCCGGTGCCGCCAAACTTGGCTGTACCGTATTGCCCGCAGGCAGTGGCCAGAGCGAAATGCAGGTGCAGGCCATGCACCGGCTGCGCCCGGAAATTTACACCGGAACCCCGTCGTTTTTAAAAATTATTCTGGAACAGGCGCAGCAAATGCGGCTCAACGTCAGCTCCCTGCAATATGCGCTGGTCAGTGGCGAAGCCCTGCCAGCCAGCCTGCGCCAGTTGCTGAACGAGTATGGCGTGCGCCAGGTGTTGCAGGTGTATGGCATTGCCGATGTCGGGTGCGTGGCCTATGAATCGGCCAGCGCTGGTGTGGTAAATTCTGGCCTGGTACTCAATGAAGATTTGTTGCTGGAAATTGTCCGGCCCGGCACCGGTAATGTATTGCCGGACGGCGAAGTCGGGGAGGTGCTGGTCACCTCGTTCAATCCCGATTATCCGCTGCTGCGCTTTGGCACTGGCGATTTGTCGGCAGTATTGCCCGGCCAATCCGGTTGTGGCCGCACCAATGTCCGGCTGCGCGGCTGGCTCGGGCGGGCCGATCAAACCACCAAGGTGCGCGGCATGTTCGTGCAACCGCAACAGGTGGCCGACATTGTTGCGCGCCACCGCCAGATCCTCAAGGCCAGGCTGGTGGTGTCAGGTAGCGTTGGCAATGATCAGATGAGTTTGCACTGCGAAGTGGCGCAGCCGCTGACCGATGGCGAAATTACGCAAATTATCGCTAGCTTGCGTGATGTTTGCAAATTGCGCGGCGATGTACAATCGTGCCTGCCGGGCAGCTTGCCCAATGACGGGATTGTGATTGAAGACGGCCGCGATTACGGCTGACATCACTCCTTGCCGCGCGCCGTGCCAAGCACGGGCAAAATGTCACCTTCCCGCCAGCCGTAACCACATCCCTGTGTTGTCGCGTTAGCCGTTTATTGTGCCATCGCCGCAGCTTCGGCTTGCTCAATGCGGTCAATTAAATATTGCACCATAAGCAAATCTTCGTATTCATCTCCTACTTCTTCGCCCACTTGGGCGAGAAGGCATTTCTTTCGATCTTGCAGTGCTAGAATCAAACAAGTAATTTCCCGTTCAATGAAGGTAAGTGTTGTCATTTTTGTCCTCAATATTGTTTTATGCAGGCCCGCATACATCATATCCGACCAGACTAAATGGGATTAGCGCCACCAGTTCAAGGAAAGCTCTAACAGCCATCGGGCGAACCACGGTAAGTGTGCAGTGGCCAGGTGGGACGCCATCGTACTTTAAAATGAGGCCGCTCGGAATCGGGTGGCCTTGTTCAATTGCCCACCAATGAATCTTGGCTTGCTTGCTCTTTTCGACCAACTTGCGCGCAGTATCATCCAGCAATACCATTCCTGGCATCAGCATCTTTTCTAAAAAAAGTGAGACCCCTTGCCCCGGTGAAATAACGAATTGCTCCAGTGCCTCACCCTCTATTCTGCCCGGGCGATCTCTAATTTTAAGGTCGGCGTACCGCATATAATCGACGCCGGGCTTGCTTGCTGCGCCGCGCCTAAAAACTTCTTTTTCCAAGTCCACATCAATGGCCCACAACACGGTTCCCGGTGTTGGGAAAGTTACTGTATTTTGCCCCATATCATGCCGCCCTTTAAACAATTTTGGCGATTATAGCAAATAAAATACACGGATATGTCCAAGGCGCGCACTTGGGCTAATAAAATGTTGGCTGCGGCAAGGCCTGTGCAAGCCAAGCAGTACGAAAATAATTGGTTTCATGGCCGCAGCACGATGAAGTGGCAGGGGGTAAGGCGTGGCACCGAATTAGCGCAACTGCGCTGGCGAACGGCGAAATTGTGCAAATTGGCCGGGTACCGCTCAGATCACATCCTCACCCAACACCAGCGAGCCATCATACGGGCTGCTGTGCAAAATTGCGCGCAATTGATCCTGATGGGTGGCCGTGGCCAAGCCAATGTACAGGTGGCGCGGGCGCTGGCGTAATAGGCGGTTGACGGTGACGCGCATGATCACTTGCCCCGCGCAGCACAGGCAACCGGGCGCAATGCGCGAGAGCGGGAGTTGGTATTGGGCACACAAGGTTTCGAGTTGGCCACTGCCATCGGGCAGGCCCTCCAGCAGTATGGCATGGCCGGGGCCTTGCTCTGACTGGCCCGCCAGCAGCGCTGGTTGCGGATTGGCTAAAATCGCGTTGGCAATCGCCGCTTCGCGCGCACCGGCTGTGGCGGCCAGTACCAGATGGACAATCGGCAACACCGGGGCATTGGGCGAAGCCGCTAGGGCAGGAGGCGCGCCAGTAGTCGCAAAAGCAAGGGCAGCGCCAGCAGTCGCTGGCACCCCCGGTGCTGCTGGTGTCATGCGGTTTTTTTGGCCAGCTTGCCCGGCTCTACACCCAATTGCTTGAGTTTGCGGTACAAGTGGGTGCGTTCGAGTCCGGTTTTTTCGGCGACCCGGGTCATGCTGCCCCCTTCGCGGATCAGGTGATGCTCAAAATAACGGCGCTCGAACGCGTCACGCGCTTCGCGCAGCGGCAAATCAAATGACAGGGTGAAGGAATGAACTTCCGGCGCGGCAGGCGTTACATGCCGCACGGCGGCATTGGCCAGTACTGCGGCATGCGGTTCTTCGACCGGTGGCGCGGGACGGGCCGGTGCCGGTGCCGGGCGCACGGTTTCCTGGGCCTTGATTAAGCCTTGCTGCACTGCTTTGAGCAGCTTTTGCAGGGCAATCGGTTTTTCCAAAAAGTTCAGCGCGCCGATCCGGGTCGCTTCGACTGCGGTATCAATCGTCGCGTGGCCCGACATCATGATCACCGGCATGGTTAACAGACCATCGCGCTGCCATTCCTTGAGTAGGGTAACACCGTCGGTGTCGGGCATCCAGATATCCAGCAAGACCAGATCGGGCGTACTGCTGGCCCGGATGGCACGTGCTTCGGCCGCATTTTCTGCGGTTTGGATTGCATGTCCTTCGTCACTCAAAATCTCCGAGAGCAATTCTCGGATTCCCATTTCATCATCAACTACCAGGATGTTTGCCATTTGTTGTTGCCTTCCCTATTATTGCTCATTATTCACTTCGTAAATCTTGATTGCATTTATATTGGTATCACGCGTCAATCGCTTCAATTGATGATCGGGTGCGGTGCGGTGCTAACTTTAACAGCAAAATTAATATTTGTGCGCCATTTGTATCGGTTCGGTTGTGAATATCGATTTTGCCACCGTGTTCATCAATAATTTTCTTCACCATTGCCAGCCCAAGCCCGGTGCCGCGCGATTTCGAGGTGACATACGGCTCGAAGGCGCGCGCCAGAATGTGCGGCGCAAAACCGGGGCCATTGTCTTCCACCGACAGCCGCACTGCCGCACCGGCACTGCCATCGGCGTTTTGGTAATGAATCAATTCGGTAATCACATCGATCCTGGCCTGACCGTTGCCCTTGTGTTTTTCCAGTGTTGCATCCTGCGAATTTTGCAATAGGTTATGAATCACTTGGCGCAACTGCGTCGCGTCGCCCATGACCGGTGGTAAATCGGTGCCGAGGTTGACCCGGATGATGTCGCGCTCATCGCCACCGATATACAAATTTAAAATTTCCGCTATTAGACTATTTAAATCAAGCGGTGACAAGATGGCGGGCGGTGTTTTTGCATAATCGCGGAAATCATCGACCATGCGCTTCATGGCCGATACCTGACTGACAATGGTACTGGTGCCCTTGCTTAGTAGCTCCAAATCATGGCCGCCCAGTTTGTCTTGCAATTTCATCTGCATTCTTTCCGCCGAGAGCTGAATCGGGGTCAGTGGATTTTTTATCTCATGTGCCAGCCGTCTGGCAACTTCGCCCCAGGCAATCGAACGTTCGGCTGAGATCAGGCCCGAAATATCATCAAACACCAGAATGTAGCCGGTGCCGCTTTGCACCGGCAAGCGCGAACCACGGGTGAGCAGGGTGATGTCGTGGTCGGTATTGGTGCCGCCGATGGTGCGGGGAATTTCAATTTGTTTTTGCCAGTGGCTACCGGCCAGACTGATGCCTTCGGCTACCGATTGGGCACTTTGTTCGGAAAAGGCGCGGGTAATCGCATCAACAAATGGCCGCAAGCCATCAATGGCGGCCAGCGGCTGGCCCAGATGGGTGGCAAAGCCGTGCTGCAGGATGCGCTCTACCGACTGGTTATAGGTCACCAGCACGAAGTCGCCATCGAGCACCATCACCCCGGCTGACATATTGGCCAGCACCGATTCGAGCCGGGCCTTGGCATATTCCAGTGCTTCCCGATTTTTTTCTACCGAGGTGCGCGCTTCGAGCAACTGGCGGGTCATGGTATTGAAGGATTGGGTCAGCGTACCGAGTTCATCGGTGGTGGCAATGATCGGGCGCGGCGACAAATCACCGCCTGCCACCGCCCGCGTGCCCTCGGCCAACAGCAACAGCGGGTGCGCCAGCTTGCCCGCGATCAGGAAGGCACTGGCAATCGCGCCGAAAATGGCCAGCAGCAGGGTAATGGTCAGGGTGGCAATATAGATTTTGCGCAGACCGGTGCGCGATAGTTTCAGGGTTTGGTATTCTTCCTGGGCCTGACGCAAGGTTTCAGCGTCAACCGACAGGGAAGCCGGGGCGGCCTGAATTAATTGCAGATAACGGATTTGGGCACCCAGGCCAGAACCAATCGAGGCCGGTGGCGGTATCAGAACAATCACCCGCAGCCGCAGTTCGGTTTTGCTGCTGTGCCGGGTATTGGTCTTCTTGCCGGGCAAATCCTGGGTGTCGGTGGTCAGGCTTTCCAGTTTGGACAGGCCACGCGAGTTTTTCGCCTCACGCAATTGGGCCATGGTCGGCAGATCGGTAGGAAACAGTTCAAGCTGATCGGTGGTGGAGGTAATGACCCGGCCATTGGCATTTAAAATCATCGCTTCAAGCTGCTGGGCACGGCTGCGCTGGCGCGACAGCAGGGTGGTCTGTGCCGATTGCGGCAAATCGGCCAGTTCATTGGCCAATTGGTGGGCTTTGATGTTTAAATCCTGCAAGCTTTCGTCCAGCACCGATTTGCTCAGGTGAATGCCCGAATTGAGTGCCGATTCGACCCGGACATCGAACCACGAATCAATCGAGCGCGATACGAACTGGAACGACACCACGTACAGAATCACACACGGCAAAATCCCGACTCCGGCAAACAGCAACACCAGCCGCATCATCAGGCGTGAGCCAAACACCCGGCTGCGAAACCTGGCATACAGGCGCAGCAGCAGCAATGCCACCAAAATCAGCAGGGTCACGGCCACTACCGCATTCAAACCAAGCAGCCAGGCATAATTGCGCTCGAAAAAGTCAGAGTTTTCCGAAGCGGAAGCCAGAACAAAGATCAAAATGCCAGCGACTGCACCACCGACCACCAGTATGTAACGGAGCGCCTGTTTCACGTCTATTCGGCCTTGTAGGTAAACGATTTTTTGTCCGAAGAAAGACGCCAGTCGCTATTGTTCAGGGCATTGACCTGAAACGGTTTGGGCATGTATTCCAGGTTCAGGCTCATGCGCAATGCGCCATGGTATTGCTCGCCACTTTTGAGTACGCCCTTGCCCGCTACCAGCCAGCGGCTGGGGCGGCGCAGCAAGAACAGTGCATCATCGAGCGTGTTGAAGCTTTGCTGCACGCTGCCGACCAGTCCGGCAAAATATTGGCGGGTCAGGGCATTGTAGGACAGGCGCACGGTTTGCCGCGCCACCACGGCCTGTTCATCGAGCCAGTACCAGCGCGGTCGGGTCAGGGTCAGTTCGGTGGTGAAATACAGGGAAATGCCATTGGCCAGCGCATCTTCCAGACCCCGGTTCAGGTCAAACGCAAAGCTGGCTGCGAGCCGGTAGCCTTCTTCACTGGCTTCAATTTTTTGGTGGGTGATCTCAATCGGAGCCGCATGCAGGCCGGGCGACAGCATGAGTAGCCAAAACGATAACACCAGAGATGAAAAAAATCGAATCACAGGAGAAGTGTGGCAGCAAAAATGGGTTAAAGGGGCAATCTCGGATGCATGGGACAATCAAACCTGCTGTATGTTATTCAGTTTTTTGAAATAACGCATAAAACAAGCCATCGTGGTCGGATTCGGTGTGGCTTTGCGGTAACAACTGTCCGGGCGCGTCCAAACGGCGTGCCTGATGGCGCAAGGCAAAAGCCGCTGCTTGCCCTTCCGATTCCTGGGGCCACAGGGAACACGTCACAAAGAGCAATTTACCATTTGGGGCCAGCATCTGCCAAAGATTGTCTAGAATTCGTGCTGAAAGTGTTGCAAGTTGGAGTGCATCGCTCTTGCGTCGCAGCCAACGAATGTCTGGGTGGCGGCGCACAATGCCGGATGCGGTACACGGCACATCGACCAAAATCCGGTCAAACGGCTGGCCATCCCACCATACCGCGCCTTGTGCATCAAACGCTTTCAGTTGGGCGGTCAGTTGCAGGCGGGTTAGATTTTCCTGTACCCGGGTCAGCCGCACCGGGTCGGAGTCGAGCGCAATCAGGTCGAGATCGGCCAGTTCCAGCAAATGCCCGGTTTTGCCGCCCGGTGCCGCGCAGGCATCGAGCACGCGCATTCCATCTTGCACATCAAGCAGCGGTGCGGCCAGTTGCGCGGCAGCATCTTGCACCGACACTTGCCCCTGTTCAAAGCCGGGCAGGTGCGTGACCGGTACGGCTTGCGCCAGCCGTACTGCATACGGGCCGATTTGCTGTGCCGCCATGCCGGCTTGTTCCAGCAGGTGCAAATAATCCGCCACCGTGCCATGGCGCCGATTGACGCGCAGGGTGAGTGGTGGATGTTGGTTGCTGGTGCGCAAAATCGCTTGCCAGTGCTTGGGGTAGGCGGCTTGCATCGCGTCTATCCACCATAGCGGGAAATTCCATGCTGCTTCCGGTTGCACCATCACTTGTTCCAGCATGGCGTTGCGCTCGCGCAAAAAGCGCCGCAACACAGCATTGACCATGCCCTTGGCGTGTGCCATATCCGGGTGGCTGGCGCAAGCGGCTACCGCCTGATCGACCACGGTAAATTCTTCGTAGCCGCGCTCTGCTGGTTCGTCACACAAAATCGCCAGTGCCACGCACAACAGCGCATGCAGCATTGGCGGCTCCGGTTGTTTGCTGGTCATGGCGGCCACCAGTGCACTGGTGGTGCCAAGCCGCCGCAGGCAGCGGTAGGCTAAATCAGAGATCGCACCGCGTGAGCCAGCCTGTACCGCAAACTGGCCAAAAACCTTGGATAAGGCTTGTGGCAAGGCACCACCGGCGCGTACCTGCGACACCGCATGGGCGGCACCGAACAGGTAAAACGCCAGACCGTCGGGCCGCAAATCGGGGTGGTAGCCCGGTTGTAAAACCGGTTTGGTGACAGCGCGACCGAACTTGGCGTTAAGGTTTGCGTTATTGCGCTCCTGGCCGGGTGAGGCTTTGCGGGGCAGGCGTAGGGGCGGGCGGTCTGTCATGGCAGGGTATCGGGCAAGAGGCAAAGAACGAATTGTAACGGATAGCGTGCCGTGCTCCGGGTTTGCTGCGTTGCACTTCAATAAATTCACAGGAGTGTGGGGGATTGGAGTAAATGATCCGGTCTGCTGGTCTGGCTTGGTATTGCTTGCCACGATATCCCTAAACCTGCGATTTTGTCGTATCAATACATCAAATGTGCGATTATTAAGAAGCTTTCTTGACAATATTAAACCGGACAACGTAGGATGGATCGGTTCTCACAAGAGAGCGAACGATACAGAACCATTTCAAACCATTCGGATCGCCAAAAGCGACCTGTTCAGAAACCACTGGAGTTACCATGAAATTGAAGAAATCCTTGACCATGCTCGCCTTCGTAGCAAGCGCCATTGTGGCAGCCAAAGCGTATGCCGTAACCTATTACGACGTCTATACCTATTATTCTGATGCTACCTACAGTGTCGAAGTCGGAACGCTCACCAAAAACTGCAGTGGCCGCACTTTCCGCGAGGGCGTTACTAGTGGTGTATATCGCATCCTTACCGAAAGAGAGCGTTGCTGTGGCACGTATTTGTGCTAATTTGTGCAGAATGTAGCAAGGATGCATGAAGCGGATGCTGGGTAGCATCCGGAACCTGATCCGGTCAGATCGGATCAGGTGTGGCGGCAAGCGCCGATTGTTACCTGATTCGCCTGTCCAAATTCTTGGGGTATTTTTCAAGAGATGGCCGGAATGGCGAAAAATAGCTGATTCAGCGGGTAATTGTGGAGTGCGTATTTCTCACCTTCGGCCTGCAGCACCAGGAAATACTCAAGAATGTCGTAATTCAAAGCGTCACTTTCCTTCATACCGACGCGGTTATAGCTACGCAGTGTGGCCAGCGCGGCGCGCAACTTATCGTCCAGCTTCTTCTCATGTGCCAAGCTTTTGTCGGTCAAGTCGTCGCTGTACCAATCCATCCAGCCGGGCAACATGCGCATTGTGCTCAGCAGTTGCGGATCCTGGAAACCGTATTCCATGAACACCCGTTCATAGAACCAATCGGCTTTAAGCGGCTTGAACAGTAGGGTATGGGCGATCAGCAAAACAACAGCCAGCAAGGCCAGTAGAACAAGGCGGAAAATCCAACGGAACGCGACGCGCATGAAAACTCCCAGTCAAAACCTGGACCTTAACAGCCAAGCTCGCCGCTGTAAAGCAGCCGGTTGTTTTTGGTCGAACCAACTACCCTGCAGCCTAAACGCCACGGTTGTCAAGAAAACCCATGCATCGTTCCGAGCTTGATGAAAGTCGCCCCCTTGCGCGCGCCGGAAGTTCGGGTTCATCGGCTTGTGCCGCCGCACAGGATGTTCCGTTTCGTTGCTCAACATCACTTCGGCAACCCCACCCGCTTAGCCCAACCCGGCACACGGTCTTCCTGGATGCGGCGCACTTCGGCTTGGTGGCCTTTATCCAAATCCACATGGTTGCCTTGTAGCGCCGCCCGCGCCGGTGCCGCCGCCCGTGCTTGCATACTGCCCGGCGCACCGGGTGTGATGCGTAGCAAGTAGATATCGGTACGATTATTCAAATCCGTCGAAGCCAAGCCCAGTACCGGTACAAAGCTGTTCCCAACGGCGATCAAGCCGTGGTAATCACCTAAAAACAGACCGCCCGCAAAAGGAGCTTGGGCCATATCAAACGGGCTCCAAATTCGGCTCTCTTGCCAGTTCACGCCGTCCCTCGATGTCAATAGCCAACTTCCCGCCAGCAAGGTCGTGGCATCGCTGGTGTCGGGACGCAAATCATAATGGCTCACACCTACCGTGCCATCACTGGCCACTGCGATTACCGGGGTAAAGGCGGCAACATTTCTCTGCGTGTTAATTGCAATCGGCGTGCTCCAGCTTAAGCCGCCATCGCGGGAATGCGCTAGAGCAATGGCATCGAGCACACCACCGGTCAAACTGGCATCTTGCCACGTCACCCATAGCTGATTGCCCGGCCCGACCGCGATGGAAGGTAAGCCTGCCCCGGTACGTAGCCGCGTGCCAGTTTGCGGGTCAACCACACCTAGCGCCCTATAATTTGCAATCTTGATCGGTGCCGACCAAGTTACCCCTTTGTCGGACGAACGAATCACAGCTTGCGAAGTGGTACTCGTGGCACCGACGGTTTCTATCAGGTTGAAGACATTGACCAAGCTACCATCGGCCAACACCACGATGCGATTGCCCAGCGTTTGCGCAACCCCGCCAGCGACTGTCGGCGCAAAAATCGTTCGTGTTGCTTCCCATGTCGCACCACTGTCAGTGGAACGTGCCATTAGCGTAGGGCCATTGCCATCGGCCGCCAATCTATCCCACACGGCATACACAAAGCGTGCATCTTGCGGGTCCGCCGTGAGGGTATTTTTATCGTTAAACAGGGTGTCACCATCGCGCTGCAAGAGCGCTGGCTGGCTCCAGGTCAAGCCATTATCGAGTGAACGACTGGCCAGCATTGCCGAGCTTGATCCCGGCTGAAATCCGCCGCCACTAAAACCCAGTGCCATTGCATACATAATGCCGGTTGGCCCGATATCGACCCATGGATCAGTGGCTTTTTGATTGTCGCCAGCGCTGCCTGGCAACGCACCACCGCAGCGTGAAAAAGGCATTAAAGTGCGCCGCCATGTTGCGCCGCCATCGGTGCTGGTGGCCAGCACAATGCCGCGCGCCCCGCCGTTACTCCAGCGATCTTGTTGCCATGCGCTGATTAAAATATTCGGGTTGCCAGGATGTGCGGCGACAAAAGGTTCGACTTCGGCATTGGCAAAAAATTGCCCGGTATTAGAACCGCCAGTGCATTCGGCAGCAATGGGATTGCCGACACTAAGGCGACCGGTTGGCAACGCAAGGCCAGGGGGTGGGGTTGGCGTTGGCGTTGGAGTTGGGATTGGGGTTGGGGTTGCACTCCCGCCACCGCCGCCGCCACCACCACCGCAGCCGTTCAAAATTAGCGCAGCAATAATCAGCGCCGAACACACCGCTTTGTTTGCCTTTGTTGCGTTTGCCATCAGAGACTCCTGCCAAATTTAAGACTGCGTGAGAGCGCGACTGCTGCCAATGTGCGCTTGGGCACTGGCACGGCTTTGAAAAATTTTCGCCATACTGGCATACATGTTCGAGCATGGCGAAATCGCCCGCCCGGATATCGTGTTTTGCCGAATAAGAAATTCAAGGCGGAAATTCAAGGCGGAAATTTAAGGCGAAAATTCAAGGCCACCCAGCGAAGTATTTCATATTTTAGGACTTACGGCGCATTGCCAGTCGGGCACAGCCGGGCCGAAGACACTTTATCCTTGCGCCAGCAACATAAAATCCGGGTGGCCCACTGCTGCTGCCCAGCCTGATTCAGACCAATTGAGCCTGATTCAGACCAACTGCGCCTTACTTTATGGGATTGGCGCAGCCGGTTACTGCCCCAGCGCGGCGATTGGGTTCTGCTGCATGAGAAAAATCCAGTAAAATAGCCGGATTCATTCCCTCATTTTTAGCGAAGTCACCCCCGATCATGCTGTCAAATCTTAGCCTTGCCCATGTAGGCCCGGCCCAATCGATGGAGATGGCGTTTGGCTCGCGCGTCAATTTGTTTACTGGCGACAATGGCTTGGGCAAGAGTTTTTTGCTCGACATCATTTGGTGGTGCCTGACTCAAACCTGGCCGATTGAAGTCAATCCCAAACTCACCTGTGGCGCAGTGGCCAAGCCAAGTGGGCAAGAGAACCGGATTGCATTTTCACAGCAGGGCATGCAGGGGGAAGTGAGCACGGTTCAGACCTCATTTTTATGGCGGCAGCAAGCCTGGCCAGTGACAAACCCGATAGATGCGCCACCCGCCTTGTGTTTGTATGCAATGGCTGATGGGAGTATTGCGACTTATGATCGAAATATCAATAATTCACATTTTGGCGCGATTCCCGCTTTCGTATTTAGCCCGCCGGAAGTTTGGGATGGCTTGCTAAGCCCGCAAAATACTTGGCTGTGTAATGGACTGGTGCGAGATTGGGCCAGTTGGCAAGGCGAAAACGGCCCGATTTTTCGCACACTGTGTGAAGTCATTCATGCGCTCTCGCCTGGGGTGTACGAAGCCTTGCAACCCGGCCCGCTGCAAAGGATTAGTCTGACCGATGCGCGCGCCATTCCCTCGCTCAGAATGCCACATGGCGAAGACGTGCCGATTTTGTACGCATCCTCTGGATTGAAGCGTATTTTGTCGCTGGCCTACATGTTGGTTTGGGCATGGGAAGAGCACAAGCGCGTTTGCGCGTTGATTAAAGAGCCGCCGACACAAACCATAACGCTATTGATTGACGAGGTAGAGGCACATCTTCATCCACAATGGCAGCGGCGCATCGTTCCGGCCTTGATGAAAGTGGTTCCCTTGCTCGCGCCTGAAGTTCGGGTGCAAATGTTTCTGGTTACCCATTCGCCGCTGGTGATGGCATCGCTGGAGCCAATTTTCACGGCAGACGAAGACGCATGGTTTGATCTTGATTTCCATCACACTGCCGCCTCGCCGGATAAACCAGTTGTTGCGCTGGAGAAGCGGCCGTTTGTGCGCATGGGGGACGCCGCCAACTGGCTGATGAGTCCGGCATTTGATTTAAAAAGCGCCAGATCGGTGGAGGCTGAACGTGCATTGGAAGATGCTGCGCTGGCAATGAGCGAGCCGAATTTTGATGCGGCAGCGGCACAGGCATTGCGCACGAGGCTGCGGAGCGTGCTGGGTGAACTTGATCCGTTTTGGGCGCGATTCAATTTTGTTGCTGCACAAAAAGGCTGGTGGTCATGATACCGGTTGCACCACAAGCCGAACCGGCTGATTTTCAGGAAAAAGTACGCGTACCCGGCCAAAAATGGCTGATTGAAAATCGGCAGCGCGACTTTTCAGGAGGGGACATGCCGCCCTACTGGCGCGCTTGCCTACCCCAGCTTTATGATGCCTATCACGGCGTGTGCGGCTATTTGGCGGTTTATTTTGAGCGGGCATGCGGTGCTGCCAGTACTGATCATTTTATTGCCAAATCAGGCCAGCCGGAATTGGCCTACGAATGGCATAATTTCCGGTTGGCATGTACGGCAATGAACGCCAAAAAGCATGCATGGGACGACGTTTTGGATCCCTTTGCCGTGTTGTCCGGCTGGTTTTGTTTGGAGTTGGTATCGGGCCGAATTTTTCCTGATCCGGCGTTGGACGAATCGCTCAGGGCAAAGGTTCAAGCCACGATTGACCGACTGGGGTTGGACGACGCGATTTACCGCACTGTACGGGTCCGGCACTTATCAGATTTTCAGCAAGGGTTTTATGTTGAGGATTATTTTGCTCGGATATCGCCGTTTGTCCATGCCCAGTGGCGGCGGCAGTGTGGGGTAGGGCAGGGCGCGACATCCGGCCCCCAGGCAGGCACTAATTGACATCCGGCACCTGATCCGGCCAGATCGGATCAGGTGCTGCGGCGCACGCCGATTGTTATCTGGTTCGCTTGTCCAAATTCCTGGGGCATTTTTCAAGACCGGCTGGCGTTGATCTTGGCTTGTAGCCTGGCTTGGATGCGGGCCTTGATTTCATCATCATCGGGCAGCGCACTACCGGCCTTGGTCAATACCCCGCATACCTGTTCGTGGGTGGTTTTGGGGAACAAGGCATTCGGGGTCAGGGTCAAGCCGGTTGGCGTAACACTGATTTGCAGTTCAGCTCCCGGTTGCAGATGCAGGATTTTACGGATGGCCTTGGGGATAAAGACTTGCCCCTTGCTTGATAGTTTAACGGTTTTCATGACCGGCTTCTATTCAGGTAAGTTTGGTCATCTTACCATGCTGTACAGTGCGTGCGCTTTAATGAAGCCGTTGCCCATTTGGCTACGACAACCTTTATTCCCAAGGGAATGGCAGCGGCGCATCGTTTCAACCCTATGGTGAGGTCATGCATAATTTGTGGAAAAGGCAACTTCGTTACGCCAAAAGTACATTTGTTTTGACAACTATTGTTGGATTTGTTGTGATGATGCATCAAATCAATGTTTGATGAATACACGTTCTTGACAATATTGAATGACAAAATGTAGGATACATCAGCTCCCATAGGGGCTATTCATCCACGCAGTTCAAGACAAACGGCATTTCAGCATTCACTGGAGACACCATGAAATTGAAACGATCTTTGACAATCCTTGCGCTTATCGCGACCGCTATCGTTGCCGCCAAAGCCTATGCAGCCGCTTATGAGTTTAATCACACCTACTATTCCGATGCCAGCTACCGCGTCGTGGTAGGGGAGGCTTATATTAATTGCCAAGGAAAAACAACTAAAAGCGGCATTACCACGGCATACAGATTGACCGAAAGAGAGCCTTGCTGTGGCGGTTGGGCTTGCTAATTGCTGATCAGGCGATTGCAATTTTGCCCTTGATCCGGTTCGGTCGGATTAGGGGCAGCAGGAATAGCCTGTCAGGATATGCAAACTTTTGACAGCGCAGGGCAGCCAATACATTAAGATGGATTCATGGCTGTCCTGCGGCGTAAGCGCTATTTTGGCTGATACGCGGAGGCGTATAAGTCAGCTATGATGAACAAAGTACCCCCACATTGGCGGATTTATATGCCAGCAACATTAACTGTATCCAATCTGCCTGACGAATTGCATTGCTGGTTGAGCGAGCAAGCGGCAAACCACCAGCGCTCAATTGACAGCGAAGTGATTTCCCTGCTTGCCACCCTGAAAAATGGGAAAACCCCCAAGCCCAAGGTGGCGGCAGAAGAGATTCTCGCCATTGCCGCAAGGTGCAAAGTCTTGCCGGATTACGATACCCGTAGCCCCGATGAAATCATTGGCTATGATGAATTTGGGATTCCACGCTGATCATGGTTATTGATAGTTCGGCTTTAATTAGGACTGCGCAGGACGGACTGCGCAGGACAGCCAATACATTGAGGTGGATTCATGGCTGTCCTGCGGCGTAGTCCTGCGGCGTAAGGCCGGACAGGTGGGGTAGGACTTCGGGTAGCAGGTCGAGATATTTGATGTTGCTCATTGGATGCTAGCGGTTGTGGGGGCAAGCGCGAGTATCGGGTGGGGGGAGCTATTTGATGTTGGGGCAATAAAGAGGGTGGTATATTTTGAAGTATTCCGTCAACTGCCACTCGCAAGCTGTCAGGTAGCCTGGCGAGTTATATTTATCTCGCGAGTGATGGTGCCAGGTAGATTTTTCAGTTTGTCTTCTAGCAAGTTAATTTTTTCAATTTGGTTGCCATCCAATAATTTATGACTGACTTTTAGCGCTGAAACGATGGCCGATAGCGCCATACAAAAAGAATTCACTCGTTCAGATTTAACTTCGTCAGTCCCCGTTTCAACAATGTTATTTAAGTCCAATATATAGCGCTTGCCGAATGCGGCGGTTCCCCAATGATGGTATTCAGACATAGGGCTGTAATATTTTTCATACAACTCAACAAAAATTGGGTCTACTTCGTTAGCAATCTGTTTTATGGATTTATTTCCATACCAGTATTTTTCATAACTGCCATTCTCTTTTTTAAATAAAGAATCAACTTCTGGCATGTGTTTTTTCAGAAACTTTATTAACTCATCAGGGGCTTCCTCCCCATTGGCAATACGTTGCTTATCGATAAGCAAACCAAATAACCGCCACCTTCGACTCATGTCAATATTCTTAATGGAATATGATAGGTATAATGCGCCTTCAAACATACTTCTTGCAATTAAGATTACATCGTCATTGTCTTGCAAGAGAATGACGCTCCTTAACTGAGAAAGCTGTCTTTTTAAAAATATCTTGCACATGTAGTGCAAGTCGTTTGCCATATCGCCTTTTAAATCAATCAATATTTCTTGGCCTGCAGTTTCAGCTTGACGGCACATTTCCTTCAGCAAATTTAAATAATCGTCCATATTTTTCATTACCTATAATGTTAGAGATAAGCGGATTGCCGAAGGGCAGTCCGCTTGGTGAACTTGCTAAATATTTTTAACCTTGCGTTTACCTATAGTTCAATGCTAGATTTTTAAATTTCAAATCTTCAAACATCTTATTTTTTTAACGCCCGTTGGTAAAAGGCAAAATAAGGCTTTATCTCTTCGCGCCGAAGTCTAAACGCTTCGGCCAAAATGCTACTTGTGGCTACTGCAGGAACAGGCCCCGCAGCGGCATTCAAGAACGCAGCAGTGATTCCGAGTCCGATTACAGCCATACCAGTTAAATAGGGATCAAGCCGTGCCTGAAGCAGCGCATCTCGCAATAATAACTTGAACTTTGGAAGAAATGTGGCATCTTTTTCCAAATTGGGAAGCCAGTCATTATGAAGGTTTTCCCACAGAAATTCATCTGCCGAGGCACGTAAATCCTCCAATCGACTGATATTTGCATAATAATCATGGAGTAGCTGCTTATCGATAGCCTCATATACTTCTTGAGTAGGTTTAAGTTTAGCATGATAGTCACTCTGCGACAGCGCACCTGAAAGCAGTGCCGTGATTAGTGGTGCTTGCACATTTCGCTCAACCGCCCTTTGTGCCCGGATAATAGATTCATGTAGCCCACTACCTGGTGGACGGCAGAGCGAAAAACTTGATCGATAGATCATCTCATCGCCTACGATTGGTTCAACCAATAAATCGAGTGCAGTGTTGACTGTTGAAGAGGTATGATGACTTGCTGGCGAAGTATTCCATGCTTGGAGGCTATTTGGCGAGACGTTAATTATGCACTTAAGTTCTTCTAGTACTGGGCGCAGCAAAAGAAGCTTAATTCGTTCAAGCTCTTGCTCCTTCTTGCCTTCTAGTAATGCAAGGATTCGCGCCTCGTCATACTCTTTGCGAAGTACAGCATGCCGATCAATGAGTTGGGTGCGGACTCTAGGATTTTCAGAAGCCATAGTTGCGATATCTACGGCGGATTCAAAGACCAAGTGCAACACCCTTGGCTGGCAGGGCTTTCCTTGCATGCGCCAGTATGGCCGACTCTTTGGACCGCATCAAGGACAAGCGCCATTCTGGCGCGGCTTCGCCGTCCTTGACCCGGCCCAAAGCGCCAACCCCTTGTTCTGCAAGCCGTAAATCCCTACGTGGCAAGGCCGGGGGTGTTGCACTTGGTCTTTGAGAACGCCTACTGTTTTTAGGAATCCTCTTCGCTTAAGATCAGCGAAAATGAATCCTGTGCTCCAGCCTAGATCCTTATAGGCAGCATAATCACCATCGAAAGACTCCGTCGTGCAATATACATTTTTGAACAGCCAAAAGTGCGCGCCGCCACTCCATAATATCGGTGCCGGAAGACCAGAAACCATAGGTGCCAACGGACTGGCTGAGAGTATCCGATTGTATTCCCAACCCGACAAAAATATAGAGTCTAATGCCATACTCTGGCTCCTATTGGCAACTTAAAGTATATATTAATTGCCAATTAATCAAAAAAGTCTTTCCTTGTATATTGCCGAAAAATACAAGCACTAATAAATGGGGATAGAGCAAATTTAAATATTGGTGCTAATAACTTTACGGTGGCCCCGGTTATTATAAAAAATCCCCTGCGCGCAGGACAGCCAGTGCATAGAACTGGATTCATGGGTGTCCTGCGGCGTGCCAATTACGCGTATCCCAACCGGGAGGGGCAAACCGGGGCTAATTGCCATCCGACTCCAAATCCGGCTCAGTCGGATCAGGCACCGCAGGAATCGCATATTGCTCATTAGCCCACGCCCCCAAATCAATTTGCTTGCAGCGATTGCTGCAAAACGGGCGGAACGGGCTGTCCGCACTCCATTCAACCTTGCAGCTACAGGTAGGGCAATTAACGGTGGTGACCATGTTCAGATGTGGAAAATAAACGGAAAAAAATTAAAAATGACGCGCGCGGCAATCAGAAATTGCACAAGGTCAGCTTGAACGGCACATCCTCTTCCAGTGGCCGTGGCTTCATGTCGCCATCCTGCGTGGTAAACCGCACCCACAGCATGTATTTGTTGGCAGAAATCTCGGGAATCGCACCCAGCGTTTCGTCCAGCGTCAGGCGCAGCATTTGGTACGCCTTGCCTTGCAGCATTTGCTGATAACTGCCAGCATGGGCAATCATTTTCATTGAGCTACCAGAGTCACGCAACAGGCGCAATACCAGCGTCAAGGCATCGAACAGCGGTGCCAGCGGGCCAAACCAGGCGGCAATGTCGTTAAAGCGCGCCTGGGCCGGGCGTTGCTGCCAGGCATGCCATGATGGCAAATCGAATTCACAGGCCCCGCCCGGAATGATGGTACGGCCCCGGATGCTCATCAGCCATTCATTGTCGCGGATGTGTTGCCCGGTTTTGCCTTGGGCGGTCGATAGCGCGCTGCTGACCTGGTCCAGTTCAGCCAGAATCGCATCCAGTGCCTCGGCCTCGACGTTGGGATTGGTACGATAGCCCAGCAGGCAGGTCTTTTGTCGTTCCAGTTCTTGCAACAGATCGGATTTCAAATCGGCGCGACCGGCCACTTCGAGCATCTCGAAGATGGTAGTCAAGGCGATATGATGCTGTAGCGCGTGTTCCTGATGGACAAAGAAGCGGAATTTCTCGTACAGGTCTTCCAACCGCAACAACGTGCGTATGCGCTCGTTGAAAGGGTATTCGTAGACGATCAAAATGACATCCCTTTATAGGTGCGAGAATAATCCCGTGATTCTGAACCAATCTGCGCAAAAATACAATTGCTGCACTGCGATTTTGTTCATTTTTGCGCCGCCAGCGTCAAATATTGCTGATGTAGCCGGGTAATCTGCTCACTTATGGCAGATAACGGGCCACTGTTGTCAATAATGTCATCTGCCGCTGCCAGCCGCTGTTCGCGTGTGACCTGGCTGGCCATGATCGCTTCAACTTGTTCTTTTGGTAAGTTGCTGCGGGCCATGACCCGGGTAATTTGCAATTCGGGTGGGCAGTCGATCACCAGCACCCGATCCACCCGGCTCTGCCAGGTGCCCGATTCAATCAGCAGCGGTACCACGAACATCCGGTATGGGCCGCTGGCCTGTTCTGCTTCATGCCGGGTTTGTTGCCCGATCAGCGGGTGCAAAATCGCTTCAAGCCGGTTTTTTGCATCCCGGTCGGCAAATA